>Ga0208665_10000066_pt1 | contig 16250 bp, 17 predicted proteins | sample Methanogen_OWC_FD_187365 | JGI IMG/M metagenome (GOLD analysis project Ga0208665, IMG submission 187365) | Enriched soil microbial communities from Old Woman Creek wetland in Ohio, USA - Methanogen_OWC (SPAdes) (version 2) | ecosystem: Environmental > Terrestrial > Soil > Wetlands | place: USA...
AACGCCACTCCGGGGTTGCCGGTGCCTATGCCGCTGGGCGCGACCAATGCGGGCTGGCTGGCCATCACGGTCGGCAACGTCCAAGACACGGGCGGCCAGTTCACGCAGGGTTACAACGGCGAGAATCCGCAGGATTCCGACTGGATTGGCGACCTCGACCCGACCACCGACAAGATGAGCGGCGTGCGGGCCTTCGAGGATACTGACACAGTGGATGTAAACATCATCGCTGCTCCGATGGATAACATCAGCACGGCGATCATGGAGCAGATGGGCCGCACCTGCGCCAAAATCAATGCGATGGCGGTTTGCGACATTCCGGCGGGCCTCAACGCCCGCGAGGCCATCGACTGGCACAACGGCAAGCTGCCCACGCAGGACGGAACGCGGATCGACAACCGCAACGTCGCCGTCTACTGGAACTGGTTCGTTCGCACAAACCGGTTTGCCGAAACCAAGTGGGTTCCTCCGACTGTTGGCCTGCTCCAAAACATGGCCAAGGTCTTCAACACTTACGCGCCGTGGTATGCGGTCGCGGGTGAGATTCGCGGCTACCTGCAAGATGCTCAGGCGGTCCAGTACGACCGCGTTTCCGAGGACACCAAGCAGGCGATGTACGGCAACGGCAACAGCGTCAACCCGATCCTCAAGATCAAGGGCCGCCACTACCTCTACGGCGAGCGCACCATGCAGCGGGCCGAGAGCAAGCTCACGGCGGTCCACAACATGGTCATGGTCAACTGGGTCGTCGATGGCATGGCGACGGTCGCCCGGCGGTTCGTGTTCGATCCGAACGACGCGGAACTGCTCACGCAACTGAAGCACGCGTTCACGGAATTCTTGGATAAGATCATGAACGGGCGCGGCATCGAGCAGTACAATCTGGTCATGGACGACCGGAACAACACGGCGGAAACGCGCAATAACCGGGAGGTCATTGTTGACCTCGAACTGATCCCGACTGACGTGGCCGAGAGAATCTACATCAACGCCATCGTCCGCGAGAGCGGAGCGACCCTCAACACGTTAAGCTAAGCGATTATGTCAAAGATGAACTTCCATAATACGTTCGGCGCTATCGCCGACGTGAACGGCATCGACCTCCAGAGGAACGACCTCTGGAAAGTCGAAATCAGCCTGCCGCGCCAACTCGGTATCGACTGGCGTGACAACGTGCAGTTCCTTGTGGAGAAGTTCCCCTTCCCGACGCGGGACCGCGACATGATCGAGGTCAAGTACATGCAGCAGACCAATTACATAATTGGTCGCGACGTGCCGACCCCGCCGATTGAACTTCCGGTGCGCTACGCTTTCGGTGTTCGTGTTGCCGAGGCGCTGGAGAAGTGGTACTGGCTTGTTTCCAACCCGATGACCGGCGGCGTGGGCCTCACCACGGCGGTCAAGTCCAAGGGCTGGATGCGCTGGGTGGTGCCCAACATGCAGCAGATGGTTCAGGACATTCGCAGCAACGCGGCCTCAACCAGCGGGACAATGGACGACGGGCTGGTGTACGTCCTTGAAGGCTGCATCATCAAGGGGCTGAAGTTCTCGGACGCCGACATGACCCAGAGCGGGTACGTCAACCTGATGTTCAATCTCCAGATCGACCGCTATTACCCGGAGAACCTGAGCAAGATGGTCGTGAACCCGGTTCTGGCTTCGTGAACGATGACGTTTACAAATCTGCTGTTTTGAGGGTGCTTCCGGCAGCGCCGGAAATGCCGCTGGAGGCTCCGCCGACGGAGAGCTTTGACATGCTGAACGTGCAGGTTTGCCCGGCTTGCGGGCAGTCCGACGCCATTGTTCAGGAAGTTGAAGACGCTCAGGTTGCCAAGTGCCCGCACTGCCAGTGTGAGTTTCCGCCGCGCATGGAATCGGTCACCCGGAAGGTGATTCGACGGATCAGCGAGCATCGGCATTTCCGTTTGCGCCGTTTGGCAGAGCGCTTGCCGATCAGTCCGCCAGTGCGCGGGCTGGACCCGACGGATTACGCGCTCTTTCGCAAAATAGCGGATGGTGTGGCGCGTGTGCAAAGATTCAGACCGAACGCGCAGGCGTACGAAGACGCGCTGCGGCAAATTCGTGACCGATTTATCGAGCAACGCGTTGCGGGTTTTGTACATCCTGAAACCGGGCAGCAACAGCCGCCTGTTCCCCTTGCGGATGCAGAGCGGCGCTGGGTGGCGGTTGAACCGCGCTTTCGGGAAGTTTTGATGAGGGAGCCGCCCGAAGATGTAAACCGCAGGCTTAGGCTGGGTAATTACACTGACGAATGGCAGTACGAACCTGAAGTTACAGCATGAACCGACCGAAGGGCATACTGACGATCTCCGGCATCAAGCTGGCCGACGGCAAAATACTGTCGACCCAGCAGGCTGTGGATTATGGCTGGATCGTGCCCGCGCCGGGGGCGTTCCGAGGCTGGGGTTTGGCGCGTCATGAAGTGCCGCTGGGCGAAAACCTGTTCGTCGACCAAGGCCGCCAGATCGTCGCGTATGCCTTTGGCTTTCGCAGTCCAATCTCCAACTACACGGTCCAGAATTTCGGCGTCGGCACGGGGCTAACCCCGGCCAAGGTCACTGACGTTGCCTTGCAGGCTCCGGTCACCTTGAGCACAGGCTCGACGACAAAGCCTATCGACGCCGTGGATTTCCTATCGCCCTTCGTGGTGCGTGTGGCCTTCACCTTGGCTAACAATGACGCCAACGGCTACATCCTGAGCGAAATGGGGTTGTTCAGTGGCGGCGGGGCGTTGATTGCCCGGAAAGTGCGGGCGGTCAGCATCAACAAAACCTCCGACTTTTCACCCACGCTTACTTGGCGTATACGATTCTGATTTATGGTCATCCACGTAACTGATTCCCAAATCGTCGGCGAGACGCAGAGCACTCTCTGGAGCACGATGCAGCAGGGTCCGATCAACATGCTGGTCATCATCAAGAACTCCGGCGTGAACACGATGAACTACCGGTTTCAGGAGTTCAACGGGTCAGCGTGGGTTGATCTTGGCACGTCCGGCAGTGATTTCTACAACACCCTGTCTCCAAACGAGGTCAAAAGCTTTGAGGTCTTGTCATCCTACCCGCAGGTCCAGATGGTCGGAAACGCCTCCGGCGGTGCCTTCCTCGAATTCTCGGTCACGCGCTACACGAACCGGGCGAGCGGCGGCATGATCCCGATTCTGAACCTCTAATACGGCTCCACCGTGTAGGTGTGGTAGACCTGCCGGTAGTAGTAGGCAATCTGGGGTATCCCCAAGTCCTCCACTTCCTCTGGAGGCGCTAAAACGATCTCTGCGGGCGCTGGCACGCCCGGCACGTCCGTCCTGAGCACGGTGCGCTCCAGCGCCGCGTAGAACTCGTCCAGTTGGCTGTTGTTAAGCTGCCGGGCAATCGCCTCGGCGGCCTCGGCCAAGGACATCTTGGGCGAGACGGCCTCCATGAGCTTCTTGAACTTCACCGGGCCGAAGTTGGAGATGCCGCCGATCTTGTCCACCTGATCCCCCACCACGGCCAGATAGAGCGCGACCTGATTGGGGTGGTGGATGTGCTCGAACTTGTGCGTGATGTAGGCCGGTTGGAGGACCGCCTTGTCGTTCAGGGAATAGTAGTGGCAGTTGCCGCCCTGCAACTGCATCAGGTCTTTGTCCCCGGAAATCACGTAAACCGTGTCTTTGGGATCGGTATTGTAAACAGCCGTAGCGGCGATGTCGTCGCCCTCCACGTCGGGGCATTCGACGTGGACCGTGCCCAGCATGAAGCTCAGCACGTCCTTCAGCACCGTCTTGGTTTCGTGGTATTCGGGCGGCTTTTCATCTCGGTCCTTGGCCTTGTTTTGATGGCTGTCCCACGCGAACAGGCTCCGGTCAAACTGGCAGCCAATCTTGTTGGTATCCGGGTTGAGCAGCAAAAGAATCGTGTTTACAGCGAGCCGAATGGCTTCCTTGGGTTCCGGGCTGATGCGCTGGGCGGCGAACCACGACCGCGCAAAAAGGCTGTTGGCGTCTACAACGAAGTTGTTCATCGGCGCACTTTGGCGATCTGAGCGTTTTCCTGCTCAACTTTTTCGTTCCGCCAATAAATCATCAAATGGAGGATTTCATCTGGCACGTCATTCAGAACCAGATTCAGCCCGTGGTTGTCCCACGCTAACTCAAAAAGGAGGCGGTATCGCGCCTCGCGGCTTATATGTGCCGCGTCAACGAAAAAACTCCTGATCGAAGGTGATCGGATGCGTGAATTTTCTGGCGCACTCGATCTCGTCGCACACGTGAGGGATGTTCGTGTTCAGGTGAGGCGTCAAACGGCGGCCTTCGTCTTCCAGAAACTTGGCGTCTTTGCTGTGGAGAGCACGGAACCACGTGAGCAGTTCCTCGTGCGAATCAGGCTTGGATTCGTTAATGTCTACAACACGCATGAGCGTGCGCAGTTCAGTATCCGGCACAGCTTTTCTGCGCTCATCGTCGCGCTCGGTGATGATTCTCTCGTCTTTGACCATGAGAGGCCGGATTCTCACTTTGTCCTGCACCATTGGCAGCACGATCTCGTCGAAGCCGACATATTCGGGGGACTTTTCTCCCAGCTTTTCCAGTTCATCGGGCACCTTGATTTTCTCCTGCTTTTTTGCGCCGCAAAACGGGCACTGGCTGGTGTAAACAACGATGCCGTCCGTGCTCAAAGCGCGGCTGACCAGCAGGACCAAGTTGATTTCTTCAGCGATAAAATCGTCAAGCGATCCGCCATTCAGGTCGCAACAGCGCTTCACCAGACCGTAGACCAGTTCGGCTTTGGTGACCTTGCGCACGTTGTCCATGAGCCACTGGTCCACGGAGTTGTCCCAAGGAAATACCGTGAGTTTACCTCCCGGCCACGCGGTTGGGTTGTTGTAACCGTGGGAGAGCAGCGTGATCTCCTTTTTATACTGCTGACGCCGTGGGGTCAGCGACTTCAGGTTTGTCTTGATCGGCATACCCCTAAGAACTGAAAAACTCAGTTTTGCACCGTTACGGTCGTAGACAAACACTGCACCGGGGTTGGAATGGCGATGGCTGTCGCGGGCGCGTTTGGCGGCGATGTCGGGCTGCCCGGCGTAGCGCTCGTGTGCGTGTGCGTGTCCAGCCAGAGCAGAAGGGCTTCCAGAAGCGTGGCAAGCTGGGTGCCCAGAACTACCGGTTCGACGGCGGCCAGCCCAAGTTTCAACGTCGTGAAGCCGGTGGTCATTTCCCCTACCGTGGTCAGGGTCATGTTGTTCAAGCTGTCGACGATGAAGTCAGAAACGGTGGTGATTTCCACGTTGTCTACAGTCGTCAGGCTAAACGCGCCTCCAGCAGTGAGGCTGTAATCGCCGTTTGTGGTGGTCCACGTGAAGTTGGAGGATGTGCCAATCACGTCGTTCAGGACCGTAAAATAAAGGTCTTCGAGGACCGTGACCTTGATGGTGCTGTCAAGGTCATCCAGTTCGATCATGTTGCCAAGCTGGGTCGTAATGGTGATTTTGCCGTCCTGCGACGCCACGGTGGAGGCATCCAACAGCACCATGCGGTAGCCTCGGCTGGTCGTGATGATAATGGACCCCTCGTTGATCTCGATGGCGTGGTTGTAGCGGGTCCAGAGGGTTCGATTAGGCGCTCCTACGGGGGTGCCCACGTCGTAGCTGTGGAGCTTGAGATTGTCTCGGTCGTCAATCGACTGCATCCCCCACTCCCAGATGGGTTTCTCCGGCTCGCCGTCGAGGAACCTGACCCAAACCTTGTCTCCGTTGGTCGGAAGCTGGCTGAAGCCCCCGGAAGCCGAGGAACCGCCCGCAGGTAAGCCTGCCGGTAACGCCCAAGGCAGGTCGTTGGTCGCAATGTAGCCGCTGCCGGTTGCGCTCGATCCGTAAACATGTGGTACGCGGATTTTGAGCCGCCCCAGTTTAAGCGGGTCTTTGTTGCTTTCAACTATTCCCGCGTACGTGAAGCCGAAGTTCATGCTCTAAGGTAGTTACAGCGTATGGCGCGTGACATCAGCACGATCAACCAGATCAATCTCTGGGGCAAACAGGCCGATGCGGGCACTGGTTTGAACCCGCAGCGAACTGACCTGTGGATGGTTGATTTCAAATCGGCGGCTGAGAACGTGGCCACGGCCACGAACATCACGATAGACCCCATTCTGCCGCAATACGTGCGGTCCATCACTCTGCCGGAGCAAAGAACCAAAGCGGAGCCAATCCGGCGGGACAGCGTTCCATTTCAGATGCCGTCGTGGGATGATCCGCTGGACCCAATCAAAATCACATTTCTGATGGACACGCATCAGCAGGACGACGTGTGCAACGTCGTTCAGTTTCTTGATGCGTGGTTGGCGCTGACCCGTGCCGGGCGCGGCAGCCGGGTTCTCGGCTACAACATGAACAAGGCGTGGGTGCTGCTCAACGACAGCTTTTCGATAGACTTCAGGTTTGATGTCTGGCTTTCACTTTTGCGCGGAGTGGAACCCACCAACGTCTCGAACCTTACGAATCAGCAGTCCGACGCGTTCAAGGCGCAGATGGCCAACGCCAACACGAATTTCAACAATCTAAAGGCGCAGCAGGGGCAGATTCAGCAGGGTCCAACGGCGGTCGACGCCGTGCCAGCATCACAGTTTACACTCAGCGCCGCGCTGGAAAGAGGGGCAAACAGCAACATGAGCCGCGCCATCTACAGGCTCTATTCTGCGTGGCTTGGCGCGTACAAGATTTCGGACCTGAACTACACGCAAAGCGACGTGGTGACTGTGGAGGCGACGTTTTATGCCGAGGATGTGTACCTGACTCCATTGCCGCCATTTGCGCCGTCCACTACTGTATGAACTATTCTGCTGACACGCTGTCGATTCTGGCGCGATTGAGGCCGCCGTTTTCTCGGTCGGCTACGATGCTGTTTCCATACACCCGCGAGGGGGATGTAAACAGCGGCATCACCGTTGAAACCGTTTCGGGAGAGCCTGCGGTTGCGCCGGGAACCGGCCAAGTAAAAGCTGTATACACTCAACTGCCCACGTTCCAAACCACGGATACTGATTTGCCGCGCACAACGGTTTGGCATATCCTTATCGAACACGGCGGGCGCGTCACAACGTTGATTGGAGGTTTCACGAGCGTATTTGTGGTTCCGGGCCAGACAGTGTACCGGGGCGACACGCTGGGCACGCTGTTTACAAACCAGTTGTTCTTTTCGGCATCGGTTGGCGGCAAGACGATCAATCCGCTGGCAATCAATCCGCGCTGGATTTTGCAGAACGGCAACGTTGTGGTCGGTCAAGGCGGCAAGCTCCGTTTTGCCCCGGACAAGATCGGGCGCGACCTCAGCAACGGTTTGGGCGCGGTCCTCAACGGCTGGCGCTACTTCTACGGGCTGCTGCGCCCGACGCCGCTGCTGGTCAATGTCGCCTTCAATGGCGACGACAGCAAAACAGGTTACGGCGCGGCTGGCTTTTCCAGCAGTGATTACTGGAACGCCTACGTGCCGGAGGACTTTTTCGCCACGATCTCCAACGCCTGCTACTATTACTCCGCGACGCCGGATGGGTTTCACACAAACTTCGTGGCCTTCGGGTCCGAAGCGGCGATGTACCTGCGCGGGTACGACAATCAACTCAGCCCGGTTATTTTGGAACGCATCGCGCCCATGTTCTCGGCGGCGGGGTCCGCTTTTAGCTGGGATGACATGCTCAAAAACTGGATCGGCGGCTATGTGGGGCCGATCCCGTACGAGAACATTTTCCGGCTCCGCAACCTGCCTGCGGGCGACTATGAGCTTTACCTCTACGCCGACCAAGGCACGTTTCCCAACGCCAGCACGTTTTATGTCTCTGTGGGCGCGGGGTTGCCCTCCACGCAGGCGAACAACCCTCTCGGAGCGACCAGCTTTATTCAGGGCCAGAACTACGTTTTGTATACATTGACTCTGCCCGCTCAAAGCTACATCACCTTCAAGACGGTGGGTTACCTTTCCGGTCTTCAGCTATTGCGGGTTTAAGCCCAGCAGCCGTGCTTGCGCATAACCGGTATCCAGTGTTCCCAGACGTAGTTTTGCAACCGGTAGTGGCGGGCGTTCTGAATACCCGCCAGATAGCGCGGGTGGAGGTCAGTTGCCAGCGCCGCTGAGATCGCCGACAACGCGCCGGGAACGTCGATGTGGTATGCCGGATTGACTGTCGGCTTGGGGAGATTGGGCATGATGACGCAGTTGGTCGCGGTCCACGGGAAGGCGAATTCGGTTGTGCATTCCTGCATGGCCATGACTGCGTTCAAAGGAGATTCAGCGTGTCGAAAGCACTTCTGGGACGCGCCGCGCAGCGACAACGACAGCTTCGACAGGTTTTGGTATTTCAGCAGGTCGGCCAGCGGGATTCGCCGGTAATAGGGCACGTAGAGCAAGGCGCAGATACCGGTGTACTTTCTTTCGACCATCCATTGGATGTCTTCGAGCGTCGTGGCAAGAGCGCTAAAGCGCCTGCGCATCAATTCAGCGTGCAAAACTGGCCGGTCGGCGCTGCTGTAGCCCCAGACCATGAAAATGTCGATGGGGCGTTTGGCAAACGCTTCCGGGCTGTCCGGTTCCTCGTCGTTTGTGGCTTCGGTAGTGAAGTCGGTGGGGTACACCGGGTAAGGCACGCTGGGCACGTGGCTGCGAATCAATTCCCGTTTGAAGTAAACTGTGATGGAGTTTTCCAACGCCTCCAGTGGCTTGTAAGGCTGCATGACCGGCCAGTTTTCCGCCCGCGTGAGGAATATCTCGAAGTCGTGCTGCGATTCCAAATAGTCGAAAACGATGACCGGTTTGCGACTGTTTACAATCGACTTAATCAAGGTCGGATCGGCGCAGAAGTCTTTTTGCCACGTCCAAGCGACAATCACCACGTCCGCTTTATCCACCGAATCGGCGCGATTGATTTCGGGCAGGAACATGATGCGGCTGGTAACGTAGGGGTCTGGGGGAAACGTGCCGCAGTTGGTGATGAAGGCGTTTATTACCATTGGGCTTCTCCTACAAAATCGTAAGCCACGTCCACGGACACGCCGTTTACGCCGTCGCCGTGAACGCCTAAATGCTCGGCCAGCGAGCGCCGGGGTGCGACCTTTCGCTGGTAGACCCGGCTGATGCAGTGGTCCCAGTTGTGGCCCCACCAGTTGCCGGGCATCGTGTCCATGAGCCTCTGGGCCGTTGGCCGGTCTACAAAGTGAATAGCGCCGCCCACGCCGTCGACCACCAGCCAGTCATCGTGTTCTTCCAGCACCTTTTGGGTCACAGAGCGGTAGCCGGTCAGGACAGTAAGTTGGTCGGGATTTTTGACGACCTCCCAAAGCTGGCGGAGCCGGTAGTCGAAGCACGCGCCAAAGATAAGGTCATTGTCTACAGCGCACATGTATTGGTACTGACTCGGTGATTCAAGGAAGCGCCGGTAGCGGCTCATCGCTGCGAGGCCGACACCGATGCGGGCTTCGCGGCGTTCCACGGGCCAGCCCCAGCCAAGCAGCCAGTTCAGCGGCAAGCACTCGCTGTTGTCATCCAGAATCAACACGTCGCTGGCGGGGCTGAGGCAGCGTTTGAGGCTGTTGAGCGTAATGCCGGTGAGGTCGCGCCGGTTGCAGGTCGAGAGGATGACGAGAATGTCTTTCATCCTTGAAGGCGGAAATAGGTGCGCGTGTTGTCTTCCTCAAAGACATCGAGCGTGGTTTGCGCATAGCTGCGCTCCCAAGCTTCCTCAGTTGAATTCTCGCCCTGCTTGCCGATATGCCACGCTCTGTTTACAATCGCTACGACATGTGAAAAACCCGCCAGCCTGAGTGCCAGCGCCATTGCGCCGTCTTGGCTGGTTGCCGGTGTGCCCATGAAATACTCCTTAAACGGCCAGTAGGCGGGGAACATGCGATTTCCACACTGGACCGGCAAGCGCTGGGCTAAGCTCTGCATCCATTCCGTGATCCGGGCATTGTCGCGGTCGGCGTAGGCGCATTGAAGAAACCGGTTGGCGTATTCTGCTATCCACGGGCGCGTCAAATTCCAGCACTCTTTGGTCATTAAATGATTAGCCAGCGAGTACCCGCAATCGGACACGATGGCAAGATTGGCCTGCTTTTCCTCCAACGGCATGTTGCAGAAAATGGCCGTGCTCACGACGCAGGCATTGTCGTAGTTGGCTTCCAGCCAGTGGAGCATGTTCTGTAGCAGCGTCAGGATGTGGGGCGACACGCGGATGTCGTCTTCGAGGTAGAGCACGCGGTCGTACTGGCATTCTTCAAACAGGTAGCGCTTGGCCTCGTAAACATTCCTGCCAATTCCGAAGTGTTCTGGCCGCACCAGTGTATGCAGCGCCGGGATGCGGGCCTTGACCGCTACGGCGATGTTTTCAGCGATGGCTGCGCTGCTGCCCCCGTCGCAGGCCAGAAAAACTGGCGTGCCAGTGCGGACCTGCGGCGTGCTCATCAGGTCGGATAAAACCTGCTCCAGATACTCAGGCCGCCGGTAGCAGGGCACTAAAATCGCCGTTCTCATATCGCTTTAGCAAAAAACCGGATTTCTTCGCCCTGACCCTTTTCCCAGAGTTCCTTGATGGCGGCGTTGATTTCCTCGCTGTTGGGGTCTTTGTCATCGCGCTGACCCAGCAGGCGGCGCAGTTCCGGGTCATCGTAATCCCCCGTGTGCGTGTACAGGTGCAGAACCTCAAAGCCGTGCTTCTCCAGCGTGGCCTTGAGTGTTTCCGGGGTAAAATGGACGTAGTGCGTGTTCTCGTCGAGCCACTGCCACTTTTCCTTCATGGTCAGGCTGCAAAATCCGCCGATGTTGGGAACGATCCCGGCCAGAACGCCGCCGGGTTTTAGAATCTTGCGCATCCGGTCCAGCGCAGCAGCGGGACTCATCAGGTGCTCCAGCGTGTGGATCACGACCAATACGTCGAACATGGCTTCGGTGAATTGGCAATCATCAAGTTGGTCGCAGACCGTTGGAATGCCCAGCACGGTGGAGGCGAAGTTGGCGGCCTTGTGGCACACATCAACACCGTACGGAGTGAAGCCTTTTTCGCGGGCGTTGGCAAGGAACGCGCCCCAGCCGCAGCCGATGTCGAGCAGGTTGCCGGGCGGCTTAACGTAGTTCAGGAGTTCCTGCATGAAGTAGTCGCGCCGCAGGCCGCTGCTGCGGATGTCCTCGAAGTTTTTAGGCAGGCGCATGTGGGAGTGATCGTCAGCGTATTGCTGGTAATACAACATCGTGGCTTCCTCGTCCGGGTGGGTGCGCAGGTAAACCAGCGAGCACGACTGGCACTGCACGATGTCGGTTTTTTGGCGAAAGAGCGGCGCTTCGGCAGAGTCCGCCCCGCACAGCGGGCAATGTTCAAGTTTCGTGTTCATGCTTTTTTCTCGAATCTTAGGGATGTATACAATCGTGCTTTCGCCGTAAATCGCATTCTTGCGCTTAAAGAGGCAGTTTGGCCCTTCGCGCCATACTTCAAGAACACTATTATGCTTCAATCCTTCGCAGATGGCGTACGGAAGCGACTGGTTGCCAATGTACAGGCGGCAGCCAGCGATCAGGCGGGCTAGTTCCAAAAAGTTGGACGTAGGGCGGTAAGGCAGGTCGCCGAAATCTTTTACGAAATCCTCGTGTTCGCTTGCCAGCCCGACAAACACAGCATGGTGCGCGTGGCGCTCCATGATCTTCTTCCACGGGAAGCTGGAATTACGCCAGCGGGCGCTCCGGTGCATCAGGACCGGCTTGTCGGGGATGGGCTGGGCGTAATCCACGACGAGCCACGGTTTTTCGCATTCTTCCAAGTCCAGTTTGAATGTATACAAATGCGCTTCCGCTAGATTGAGCCTCCGCGCTCCCTTTTTCATCCGCTCGTGCTCGGTGATGAGGTATTCGCGGAACTGGTTAAGATCAATGTCGGTGTCGGGCGGAGGTTTTTCGCTGAATTCGACGCTGGTCAGGTAGGGCTGGACTTTCAAGAGCGGACGCATGATCTCGACGTGCGCCTTGGTCATGCAAAGCCGCGTTTTCCAGTGGTTGGCCGGGCCAATCACCAGCCTGCCTCCGCCCAAAGCTCGAATCGTCGGAAGGCAGTAGATGATGTCGCCGAAGTCGCCGCTGTGAAAGAACACCTTGTCGCGCTTGAGCGGGATGGTCAGCCCCGGCGATACCGGGTCAAAGTGCTGTGGCCGCAAACGGCGGGCGATGGCTTCAAACGATCTCACTGGCGAATTTGATGATGAGGTTGGCCGGGTTGTCGACTTCGAGGATGTCAGTGAACTGTTCTGCGAGCGGTTTGCCTTCTAGGTCCACGGGACAATGCCGGTAAAAGCTCCACGACTGAACGGCGTGGCCGGTCACGACCACGAACTTGCGATTGGTCAGGCTGAAAACCTGTTTTTGGCGGAACACGACAAGGCGCTGCTTGTCCCGGTGCTTCATGTGCGCGGCAAGGTAGCCGGGGTCATACCAGCAATCTGGCAGCCAGTTGGCGCACCATTCGCCGTTGCTGTTCTCCATGCACAAAGCCAGCATTCGGTGGGGCAGCCGAGGCTTGAGTCGTATTTCTAACGCCCGGCGGCGCGACCACCACGGCAGCAGCCGGTGCGCAGTCGCGTTGAAGATGACCAGTTCCTTGCAGGGCCACGTCTGGGCAAAGAAGCAGTCTACACTGGCACGGGCCGCAGTAATCTGCTGCGGGCGGTCGAAGACCATCAACCCCGTGACCAGTGGAAATTCAATCCAACTGGGTGCGCTCTCTGCCACACAGAGAAGAACGCGCTTTCGTCAGTTTGCGACGGGGACGATGGGCGGCATGGCGGGCATTGGAGGCGGGGGTTGCTGCTGCGCTGCCCGGTTAGCCATCTCAACGCCGACGTTCACCTGCTGCGTGTGGTCAGCGGACGGTAAAGTGTCCATTGACGCAGGAGCCGTGAACTGCCGTGCGGTGTCGATGAATGTATTCAGGTCACTCACTGTTCTTAATATGGCATGATTGGTCCGCTGTTAAAGCACGAAATTGAGAACACGTTCCGCGTGGTGCCCGGCAAGAGCACTAGCGAGGAACTGGTCTTCATGTGCCCGGAATGCGGCGACCGGTCGGGGCACAGGTCAGTCAACCTGAAAACCGGTAAAACGTTCTGCTGGCGCTGCAACAAGGGCAAGAACAACAAGGGCTATTTCTTGGCGTGGGCCAAAGCTCTGGGCTACCAGTTCAACAACGACGGCGGCCAAAGCCTGCCGGTGGAGCAGGTGCTTTACGGCGCTGACGATCAGGACGGCGCGGTGCCGCTGATTCAGGAAGTGAAGCTGCCCAAAGGCTTCATGGAGATCAAGCACCGGCCTAAAAGTGTTTACACCAAGCTGATCGGCGACATGGCCAAGCGCAAAAATCTGACCCTTCCTGACTTCTTTGAAGCCGGGGTCGGTTACACGATGGACACCCCGCTCTGGGAGCCGTACGCCATCTTTCCGGTGCGCGAATTTGACATCTGCGTTTACTACCAAGGCCGGACCTACATTGATGTGCCCGGAGAAACCACCAAAAAGTTTCCCAGCCGCAGCGAGGTCAAATACGGCGCAGCCTATTGGGTTTACAACATCGACGAGGTAAGGGCCAGTCAACCTGAAATCGTGATTATCGTGGAGTCGATCCTGAACGTGCTTTCCTTGCGCTGGAAGCTTCGCGAGCTTGGCTGGGATAAGACCGTGGTGCCGGTGTGCGTTTTCAAGCACCACATCAGTCAGGTTCAAGTCATCAAGCTGGCCCGGTGCGTCGGGGTGAAGGAGTTCTGCTTCCTGTTCGACCACGACGCCATTGAGCAGACGTGGCGCAACATCAGCGGGCTGGCCAACCGGCGCAAAGTGAGCGTGGCGGAGATGCCGATGCTGGACGGCAACGAGAAGATGGATGCCAACGACAACGTGGACGCGGCCATTGGCGCGATTGAAAAACGTAAGCTGTTTACACCGGCCAATGCGCAGGAGCGCGTGTTCGACAACGGTGAAGCTTTTGACCTGCGGTCCAGAAAAATCCGTTCTTAGGGCCATGAACGTAAAACTGTTTGGCCCGCGCTGCCTTGTTGAATTTCACAAACTCAACACCACCAGCAAGATCATCATTCCCGATGTCGCGCAGAACGCCGACAGCCATCGCACCGGCATCGTGCGGTTTGTCGGGGATGGCAAGGTGAAAGGCAAGGATGAGCCGGTGCCCGCGCTCGTGAAGCCCGGCGATGTCGTGATGTTTCAGCTTAACGGCATTGTGGAGGCCACGCAGAAGTTTGTCATCGACGGCAAGCACTACCTGAACCTGCTGCAAGACGATCTGCTGGCCCGGATCAATGGCGACGACATGGCTCTGGAGAATCTGACCATGCTGGGCGATTACGTTCTGCTCAAGCACTTCCTGCGCGAGCGCCCCGGCAGCACGCTGTTCCTGCCCGATCAGGCAGTGCGCCAGTCAGCGCCAGAGTTCATTTACTTCCGCTGCATCCAGAAGGGCGAGAGGGTTACTCGCGACTTCAACCTCAACGATGAAGTGGTTGTAAACTTTGGCAGGCTCACGCCCATGTTCATCGTGAAGCGCAACGCGGACGGCACCAGTGAGAATCAGGAGTTTTGCTATACACGTCAGGAATGGGTGGACGGAGTTGTGGAGGCCGAAAATGCCGAGCAGCCACAACCGGCCTGACGGCACACCCTGCGACGGCGTATTTCAGTGGGGCAAGACCAGCTTTCGGATGTCCAAGGCTGAAATCCGCCGCGAGTGCCCGGTTTGCGGCTGTCGGCAGTACTGGCACCGCGACGGATTATGGCACAGCGCCAATCCAAATCCAGAACCGGGGATTGGTAACTGGGTGAGCGGTAGTTAAGGCGTGGTAGAACTACGTCTCAACGGCGCACCGCTGCCAGCCGCGATCTCCGTGGGCGGGCCTTATCAGGTTTCCGTCTTTGTAAACGGCGCGTTTGTCTTTCCGTCTTCGTGGTCGGTCAGCACCGGCCCTTATCAGGTTGCCTCCGGGCATTCCAGCCTCATCAATTTTACCGCACGCGTCGCCGCCGCGCATACGATCCACGCAATGGTGGTTGGCGATTTTGGCTTGTACCAGCAAGTTGCAGTCACCCTTAACGTGACCAGCCAGCCCGGTACGGGAGAGGCTGGAGTCGTCTGGACCAAGCTCGTTTTCATGCCCGGCGAGAACCTGACAGCCAAGATTGTGGCGCGGGACAGCCGGGGCGTGCCTGCCAAACGGATTGTCTGGACCCTTTACCGAAACAGCGCGGCGATTTTGAGCGGAGAGGGGACTGGCCTAAACTTCGTCGGCACCATGCCCGGCTTGTACCGGCTCAAAGGCATCGCTTACGGCGGCGACGACAGCCAGTTACTTTTTGACAGCACCGCTTTTGTGGATGGTGTCGTGAATGTCCGGCACAGCCTGCCGCTGCCGGAATACGATGGCACAATGGTCTTTGTTGGCTCGGTTTTCAGCCAGAACTTGGCGGCCTCGGCGGGCCGGGCCACAAGCCTGCCGTACAAAACCGCAAGCGCCACAGAGGATATTCTGCTGCTGCCGGGCACCACCCATTACTCGTTCGATCTGGACCCGGATGCTACGCCGGTCGATGACGAAGTGGTCGTGCGCACCAAGCGCGGGAACTGGTGCTTGAACGGGCTGGCGGGCGGCCTTACCGGGCAGGACATCGGCTACGACTACGGCTACATGCCCGCCATGATCCCCGCGCCGATTGACCGGCGCATCCGGTTCACAGCGGAAACTTTCAAGGTCAACGGCCTCGACTACAACTCCTTCAACAGCCGGGTGCGCATCAACTGCTACCGGCAGTTGGGTCAGCCAGTGTACCGGTACGAGCGCTGCACGTATTCCAGTTTTCCGGGCGGCGAGGGGCGGCGCAATCGGCGCTGGGCGGTCATGTTCACTGGCGTCGACCTCCAAACCGACGTGTTCAGCGGGTTGAACCGGCTTGGCACAGGGAGCAACACGATTGCGTTTACAACGGACAACGTGACCTCGGTGCCGATGATGACGCTGACGCCGCACGGCACGCCCAACCCAGTGCCGGGCTACAGCGGCTTGTTTTACACCGACAGCAACCTCTACGCTTACTATGAGGCCGACGGGAAGATAAACCTCGAAGCCAACGCGATTTCGGCGATTGAATCGGTGCGGCCTTGCTGCATTTCGCTGCTGATGTTCAACAACGCCAAGCCGCTCATCTCGAACCGGATCGGTTC
>Ga0208665_10000067_pt1 | contig 16150 bp, 11 predicted proteins | sample Methanogen_OWC_FD_187365 | JGI IMG/M metagenome (GOLD analysis project Ga0208665, IMG submission 187365) | Enriched soil microbial communities from Old Woman Creek wetland in Ohio, USA - Methanogen_OWC (SPAdes) (version 2) | ecosystem: Environmental > Terrestrial > Soil > Wetlands | place: USA...
TCGCCATGGGGAAGATACCTTACAATCAAAGTGCTCTTTTCCATTATTTGCCTCCATCTTTTTTTCTAATATACTATAAAAAAAACACGTATTTGTAAATATATTTATCTTCCTGTAATAACGTAAAATATTATTGACATGATCATTCATAAGTGATATAATAATTCTAAATTACATAAAATATATATAGAACTACTGATTTTCAAGCAGCTCATTCAAATATAGTATGAAGTGTGAGGGGGAGTTTTCGTGAAGTCACGTGGTCTTTTTTTATTTCTGGGGGTAGTTTTTTTTCTGGTCGTTCTGTTCGGCGCGCAGGCAGTTCTGGCCGCCGATTCCAAAATCAAAGATGAAGTTCCTCAGATCGTAAAGGTCTATGTCTCGGGCAGACAGAAAGTCGCCGAGCTTGCCAATATGGGCCTGGATATCGCCGAAGTCAAGAAGAATTATGTCGTTCTGGTTTTAAGTAAGACCGATCTCAGGGATCTTGAAACGCGCGGTTTCAAATACAGAGTTATGGTTGACGACGCCAACTCGCTTCTCGCCCCTTTCAGGTCCGGCACCTTGAAAAAATACCATTCCTTCGAACAGGTCGAAAAAATAATGAAGGACGCCGAAAAAAATTATCCCGATATCTGCAAGCTCGAAGTCATCGGGAAGAGTTTCGAAGGCCGTTCGATATACGCTATGAACATTTCCGGAAATGTCACCGGAAAAACCGCGGCCGCCAAGAAGCCGGCATGCCTTTTCATGGGCCTTCACCATTCCCGCGAATGGATCTCGGTTGAAGTTCCCCTTGCCCTTCTGATAGAGCTCACTGAAAAATACGCGAAAGACGAGAACGTAAAAAAACTCGTCGATGAACACGATATATGGATAGTTCCGGTCGCCAGCCCCGACGGCCTTATCTACTCCCAGACCAAATCAACCATGTGGCGCAAGAACCGCCGTCTGAACGCAGACAAGTCCTATGGCGTCGATCTCAACAGAAACTACGGATACCAGTGGGGAAACGTCGGAGCTTCCAACTCGCCCGGATCCGATACGTATCACGGTACCAAGGCGTTTTCCGAATTTACCTCTCAGGCGATAAAGGCCCTTGCCGAACGCGAAAAATTCAGGACTTCCGTTTCTTTCCACAGCTATTCCGAACTCGTGCTCTATCCTTTCGGCTACGGCTACGACATTCCATGCCCGGATAAAAAACTGCTTTCAGAGCTTGCTGCCGAAATGGCTAAATTTAATGGCTACACTCCCCAGAACAGCGCCGATCTTTATCCCGCCATGGGTGATTCCGATGACTGGCTTTACGGAACGGCGGGCGCCCTCGCTTTCACTTTCGAGCTCGGCTCCCAGTTCGTCCCCAACGACGCCGAAGTCGACAAGATCTGCGCGGACAACGTCAAGGCCTGCCTCCATCTGATCGGAAAGGCATCGTCCGTTCACGCCTCTAACCATCCTGATTTTTCGTCCCGGACTCAGAGGGCGGTCAGCACTTATCTTTATGACGTGAACGTTTCTCAGGGTAAAGACGAGAACGCGAAAGTCCAGCTCATCAACATGCTCAATCCCGCCAACGACACGAACGGAAAGAACTTCGAGGAATTCATGGCCGAAGTCGCCAAGTGCGACGTCAACGCCAAGAAACAGCTCGCTCCGATAATGATCGAAGTGAAGAACATCTACATGCAGAACATCATCAACAAGATCGGCAACACCCGTCAGGTCATCCGCGATGTCGAAAAAATCCAGGCCGAACTCCAGGAAATCGAATAAGATAAATTTCCGATAAACCATAAAATTTCCCGAAAAAAGGGGCCGCCTGAAAAGGCGGTCCTTTTTTTCATTTTTATTAATTAAGACCGCTCACCGTAAGGTCCCGCCGCCTGTAAAAAAATAGGCGTTTATTATAAATAAAACCATTGCGATGCCGATATTCATAAAAAGATTCTCAGTCGGAGACTTTCGTTATTCGTTGTGAAAAAATATTTTTCATATAAAGGCAGGAGGGTACCATGAGGGAGTTTCTCAAAAAATACAACTACTTGTTGCTGGCGCTTTTCATCTTCGCGCTGTTCGTTTTCGTAGGATGCACGTCGTCGACGAATTCTTCCAGCTCGACGGTCGCGTGGTCCGACGACGGTGTGGAGCCTAACAATCCGACCTGGAAGATCGACACTCCGTACGTCGTGCAGAAACTGACGGAACAGTTCTATCAGGTAACGCTGGACTGGAACCCCGTTACGACGAACAAATACGACCAGGCGAAGAAGAATATCGTCGGGTATTATGTTTTCAGAAGAAGGGAAGGCGGGGCCGACAAGAAGATCGCGACCACTACCGACGACAATTACGTCGACAAGTCATCCGAATTGATCGAGGGCGAAAAAATGATTTATACCGTCGTCGCGTTCGACAACCTGCTTCGCGAAAGCGCGCCTTCGGCGCCGCAGCTCATCCGCCTCACCGCGACAACCGGAAACGTTCCCAAGCCGCCGCAGAACCTCTTCTTCGCGCCGGCCCGTCAGACGGTTTTCGGCATTGACAGGGGCTCTATAATAATTTCCTGGGATCCACCTCTTCAAAACAGCGACGGATCTCCTCTGGACGATCTCAAGGAATTCGAAGTCGACAGGCACGCGGGAAATATCAACGAGTGGTCGACCATCGCCAAAATCCCCTGCGGAAGCAATGTTTTCACGGATTCCAACCTCGTGCTGGGCACTTATTATTACAGGGTGAGGGCGGTCGACAAGACCGGCAACTACAGCCAGTACGTTGACGGCTCCTTTACGCTCATGGGCAAGGACAACAATATTCCGCCGGGAACTCCCACCAATCTTACCGCCAACGGCGACGCTCAGGTCGTGCTCACATGGGTGAAGCCCGAGAAGGATGCCGATGGAAAATCTCTCGATCTCGCCGGCTTCAAGATATACAGAAAGAAACTCGACGTTGACGAGCCCTACAAGCTCGTGAAGGTTATACCCGCCGACACCACGTGGACCGATACCGAGGTCAACATGGACACCTATTACCAGTATACTATCACTTCCTATGACAACGCCGGCAACGAATCCAGAATGTCAAGGCCGGTTACGAACAAGGTGGGCGTGGATTTCCCCGATACCCCGGCCGGGATCACCATCAGAATGCAGGCGCTCGGTCAGGTCAGGCTGGTATGGCAGGCGGTCGTGGGCGCGGCATCATACCGTGTGTACCGCTCGGAGTATAACGACGGCGTTTACGCCCAGCTGGGCCAGCCGCTCACTACGGAATTTACCAATACCATCACTGTGGGAAAGACGTATTACTATAAGGTATCAGCCGTTAATTCGGCCGGACGCGAAGGCTCCCTGACGAATTACGTGGCCGTGTCCGGCGACGTCGCATACAGAAGCATCGAGGCCGAACGGCACATAAGGGAGATCGACAAGGGCGTGAACGCCATAAACGCGCCGTACAAACTTGAGGTCAGGACCCTTCAATACCCGTTCGACGCCAATACATTCCTTTTCTTCGGACCGATCGACGACGAAAACGGCGAAGCCATAACCGGAACTCCTTTTCCGAACATAGACTCCGCCGCGGCCGGCACGGGTACGGGCGACGGAGACTGGTTCCAGTTCAAGGAATATTTCGTCACCGGAGCTTACAACATGGATATCTGGGCATTGAGAACGGGCGATTCGGGAACATACAAGGTCGTCATAAACGGACTCGATCGCGGAAATTTCGATTTCTATACTTCTGGAGTCATCGAAATGGCCCCCTTTACTACCACTCTCAACATACCCAGTTATACCAGTGTCGGCGTAGACGTTATATTCAAGTTCATATGCATGTCCAAGAACGCCAGTTCGACGAATTATAATCTATACCTCGACAAGATAGTAGTTAAATAATCAGACGAGGAGCATTCGATAATTTCGACATCTACGATCCATATTCACAATTGAATTCACAGCATATTTGAATGGGGATGGGCTGCGACCGCTGACTGCGGCGCAGCCGATCTTCTAAGGTACCTGTGCGCTATAACGTTAATTCGGTCGCATGTATCGAAGTACGCGAAAACGCAAAGGCCCGCGCTTCCCCTTCAAAATTCAAGCAGCACGAAAGACGATAACGAACGCAACAACATTTGACTTCAGGTTTCGCATTACATTACATGGCATTTGATCGTAATAAAAATTCATACTCGCTCGGAATGGCGATAATAACCGCCGCCGCGATTCTCGCAGCGGTTTTCGGCTTTTCCGGCGAGGCGCGCGCCTATCCGTTCGGCGAGGAACACCGGCTGGACCTCAATTCGGCCGACGAATTCGATTTCATGGACATTTATGAAATGGATATAATGGCGGCGGAAAGGGCGGTCAAATTTCGCTCGGACGAGGGCCCCTTTGAAAAGGAAGAAGCCCTTTTGAAATTCATTCCCCGGGACGCTTTTTTAGATATCTTCGAAACTGTCGAGGTGGGCTCGCTGAAAAGCCCGCGGGTCAATTATTACAATGGCAATTCTTATTCGGATTTCGTCTGGGACGTGGACCACAAGAACTCGTCGTCGAGCTATTCGCGCTATAACCTCAATTTCAGCGAATACGCCAATGCGCGCATCTCGTTCGGCCAGGATACGCTGGACAACCATCTGGTAGCGAAGGAGAAATTCGCAAATTTTTATTTTTACACTGATTCATACCTGAAAAAAGGATACGTGATCGAATCTTCGCCCGCCATAAAAAAGGTCAAGATCAATACTCCAACCGACGAGGAGATCCAGAAAAGGAATTTCGAGGCCCTCGACGGATATTTTTCACAGAAGGTAATGGTGGGAAGGAAGAAGCGCAAGAAGATAATAGGCCTCTATGAAACCAATCTGGAAGATTACAGAAAGTATCTCGCCGTAGCGAAGAAGCGCAAGAAGAAGGGCCGCGAGGAAGAAGAGGCCGAAGAGGAAAAGAAAGAAGAACCTCCGGAAGAGAAGGAAAACCTGGTGAAGGACGTGAAGCTCGAATTGCCGCGGTATCTTCCGAAAGGCGGAGCGGCCACCGACGAGGTCGAGCCGGCGAAAAAGAACCAGGATTTCAAGCTGGTTTCTGCCATCCTGACGGTCGGCGACGTTATGCTTCCTCAGGGACGCAATCCGCTTATCAATCTTCACAGGACGAATAATTCCGGCTTGAAATACAAGAAGTATTTTCAAAATTTCAGCTTTACCGCCATAGGCTCGAAGGTCGCGGACAGGAACGAACACAGGCTCGGCGGGGCGCTGGATTTCGACCTTCAGGAAAACGCCAAGATCGGCGGAAGGGCCGAAAAAATATGGGACAACGATCAGAACCATCAGATAGACTATGTACATCTTTACGGGGCCGGCCGTACCGAGACCGCTTCGGTGTACGGCGAATATCAAAACGTCTTCAACGGCGCCGAGTCTATATTCGCGGAGGTTATGAGCGGGTTTAGCGACGTCAACCTGACGACAAGAATTCTGTCTGTCAAGGAAAATTATCAGGGCCCCTCGGCCGTATCGCCTTATACGTTCGACGGCCAGTTCTCGACGTTCATGAGGATGAACTACAATTTCTCCGATATCGCTTCATTCGCGGCGTCGTATCAGACGAGCGATCTCAAGCGCAACAATCCCGACGAGGACTGGGGCCGCGAGATCATAAATAAATACAGGTTTCTTCTATATCCCACGGAAAAGGCCAGGATCATGATGACGTACATGGACGACAGGACGCCCGACGACATAATGAGCAACACGTTCGCCACTTCCGTCAGGTATCTGTACAGGCCGAGGATCAATCTGATCGGGAAATTCAGCCTCAGAGATTACGACGTGGACTCGCCCGCCGGCCGCACGGCCGTTTCGAGCCTCGAATGGCAGCGAAGGGTGAAAAGCAATCTCAAGATCATATTCAATTATACGAATGTATGGGACGAAAGCAAGCTCGGCCAGCCGGACGAATTCAACAATATAGCCAAAATAGCTTATTTCAGGAATTTTTAGCGTGATTAAAATGCGGATAAATGAACACGAAAGGTATTTTTCATACGACTCTCATGACGGGCCGGTAATGCTTTTCACGACGCGGCGCGGCGGCGTTTCTCCGGGGCCTTATTCATCGTTGAATATGGGATATTCCACGCGCGATTCGAAGGACAACGTTTACGGGAACAGGGAGATCGTCGTGTCCGAATTCGGGTTAACGTTAGGCGATATGGTGACTTCCGATCAGGTCCACGGCGTGGATCTTGTGGAAGCGGGCAGGAAAAACATGAATGCCGGAAGATGCGACGGCATATTTACGCGCGAAAAGGGAATAGTCCTGTCGATGTATTTCGCCGATTGCGTCCCCCTCTTTTTTTTCGACGCAAAAAAACGCGTGGCGGGACTGGTACATGCCGGATGGCGCGGGACCAGGGGCGATATAGCCAGAGGGGCGGTCCGTTTCATGCGTGAAAGATACGCAAGCTCGCCCGGGGATATCCTCGCCGTCGTCGGGCCTTCAATAGGCAGCTGCTGTTTCGAGGTGGGCGGCGAAGTGGAAGCTTCATTCGAGGAGGGGCTGCCGGAAAATTTTCTTAGGGGAAACATAAGGCGTTCGGAAGCGGAAGCCGGAAAATTTTTCATCGATCTCAAGAGGATCAACGCCATGCTTCTTCAACAGGCCGGTATTGGAAAGGAAAATATAACGGTTCATGAAATATGCACATCCTGCGAAAAAAAAGTGTTTTTTTCATACAGGAGAGATTCGGGAGACACGGGGCGAATGGCTGGCCTCGTTTTCCTGAAATAGCTTCGGGAGGATTCGATGGACATCGATCTTGAGTTGAAAATCGAGGAAATGATCGAATGCATTAGGGCCAAGGAGACCGACAAGTTCGACGAGGCCATTGACGCGTTGCGCTCGTTCGGCCCGCAGGCTATGGAGCTTCTATGCCTGTCATTCAGGCAGGCTAACGAGTTCGAGGCGATGTACCTGGCCAACGCGATGTCCGCCATCGGAGAGGTAGCGCTTGCGCATATCGTCAAGATGATGCCAGATCTTTCGGGAATGAAGAAGTGTCAGGCGGTATTTGCGTTAGGCGAAATCAATCACGAAGATTCGAGCGGGGCGATCAAGGCCGCGTTCGACGATCCCGATCCTCAGGTCAGGCAGGCCGTGCTTCAGACGATAGAGAAGGCTTACAGGGCCGATTACGAAGCCGTGTTATATAAAGCCCTGAATGACAAGGATACCAGCATAAGAATTTTAGCGACCGGCATTCTGGGCAATACGAAAAGCAAGATGGCGCTTGATGACCTGATAACCATGATTCAGGACAGCGAGCCGTCGGTCAGATCCGTAGCGGCCAGGGCCCTCGGTAAGATAGCGGACCCGGCGGCGGCGGCGGCCCTTCAAAGGCTTCTTAACGACCCCGTCGCCATAGTGGCTTCGGCCGCGTGTATCGCGCTTGGCGAAATGGGATTCGAGGATAATATACACGCGATAGGCGAGATGCTGTCCAACAGGTCGGATCTCGTCAGAAACAGCGCCATTAAAGCTCTAGGGCGGCTCCGTTCGTCCCGCGCTGTGCCGCTTCTGGAGGGCATTCTCTCCGACGAGAACGAACAGGTCAGAGATCTCGCGGCGAAGGTGATTAAATTTTTGAAGGAACAGGGGAGGTAGAATCGATGTATTGCCCGGAATGCAAAGTTAATTACCGTGGAGAATATAAATACTGCGTGACCTGCAACGAGGAGCTTCTGGCCGGAAAGATATGCGGCCATTGCGAGACGACGAATTCCGAGCAGGCGAAAATATGCAACCTGTGCGGAGAATTCATAGAGGAAGACATCCGGAAGAAGGTAGCGGCCGGACACGAATCTCTGGACAAGACATTCAAGGAATGCGTAAAATGCCACGCTCATTATTCCGTCGGAAAAATTTTCTGCGACGGATGCGGTTCGGAACTGGTTATCAGGACCGGAATTTATGGCGACGTGAATTACGAAAAGACGTCCGTGCTCGGAAAGCTTCTGAAATTCGTGATTCCCGCGAGAAGATGAGTGCGCCCTGATGCGGCTTTATTTCTTTTGCCGTGAGGCGCACGTAACGCTCGTCCTGCGGACGGTGTCCGGTAAGATTAGTGTGCGGCTTGAATTACTGACGGAATTATGGTAAAATATAACAGACCAGTTGATGGTCGGCGGGAGTCCGTTGCCAATTACCGGATATTCCGCCGGCTTTTGTTTATAAATGTCCGGAGGGTGACGTTTTGACATTCGCAGACAGCTCGGGAATATTATCGAGCCTTGGATCGGGAGAGTTATATTTCACAGGAAGCGGAAGCAGGTCTCTGGCCATGCTCACGTCGCTTGTCGAGAAACATTATGCCGACCTTGGTTTTGAAAAGATCGTGTTCATCGATAACTATGATCTTTATTCAAATTTTATCCTCAGCGGGTTGCCCGGGTTGCCGAAAAGTTTCTATGTCATCGAAGTCCAATCGGTTCAGAAAAATATATCCAGCAGCCGTAATGCGATATTTGAAAAAACCTTATGCGATATGGGGTTTAAATCGACCGACAAGGTAAGGCTGGCGCTTGACCTCGCGGATATCATTTCAATTTATACGAAATTTTATGCGGCCCTTCAAATTTCCTTCAAATTTAGTCTTTCAAGAAATGATAGTCCACAGATGACGCCTCTTTATGACGCATTCGCCAATATTCTTCGAAGCCAGAATTTTTCGTTCGACGAGCATTTCATTTCCGAGATTGATGAAATTGTCGAGCTGAAGGTCATTCTCGAGATGGGCGGGGAACGGGTAAAGGCGGGATTCGTGGTGCTGGCCGCCGACAGGATAATGTTTTCGATCACCGGAGGACTGGAAAAGATATTGAAAAAAGTTTTCCTTCATTCCGAAGGAAAGGTGCCGCTTGCGATTAATCCATTTCAACTCGTCATCGTTACCGACAAATGCGATCGTTCGAGCAGGATTTTCATGGAGATTGAGGCGCTTGAGGCACTGGGACGTTCCATCGAATGGATTGAATTGGAAAGGCGTCCTTCCGAATCCGAAGTCGCAGAGATCGTCGGCGCCTATACCGCGCGCAGGGCGGCCAATATTCTCGTTATTCCCGATTTCGGCGATTCCTCCAAGACTTATTTATATCGAGGGGCAAATCAGAAAATCGGCGGTATGGATTTTTTCCAAGTACTTACACTTTACCTGCAGAAAGATTTCAGGGGTTTAAGCTGAGCGATGAGCGGAAAACGGGCGCTATCTAAGACAAAAACATTCAAAGGCGTGGCTGTAAGCCCCGGCATCGAAATGGCCAGGGTCTGGAAGGTCGCCGACAACACTTTCGAAACTTATCTGAAGCCCCGCATTATCGATGAAACAGAAGTGGAATCGGAGTTCGAAAGGTTTCGGCGTTCCGTGAAACTTTCCCGCGAGCAGCTCGAAAACCTCAGTTCGATCGTCGAAAAACGCCTCGGACCCAAAGAGGCCGGCATCTTCAAGTCCCACGCCCTCATACTTGAAGACCCTCATTTTACATCCACAGTCGCCGATTTGCTTCGCGGCGAAAAGAAAAATATCGAATATGTCATTAACGAAGTCATAAAAAAATTCACTCTCATGTTCTCGATGCTCGAAGATAACCTTATACGCGAGCGTTCGGCGGATATCCGCGACGTCGGACAGCGCATTCTCAAAAACCTTCTTTCCGAACGTCAGCCGAATCCGGAACCGGCTGAAAAAATAATAATAGTCGCAAGGGAACTCATACCTTCCATTACGGTCAAGGTATCCGATAATATTCTGGGATTTGCCGTCGAACATGGTGAAATGACTTCGCATGCCGCGATATTAGCCCGATCGCTCAACATTCCGGCTATAGTGGGCCTGGACAACATTTATTCCGAAACGGAAACAGGCGACACAATAATTCTGGACGGCAACAATTCGCTTGTCATCGTGAATCCTTCGAGTAAGACGATCGGAGAGTACAAGCGCACGCAGGTAGAATATTCTGCCGTGAAAAGCGATCTCATGGTATCTTCGAAGCTGCCCTCCGTCACTCTGGACGGTTGCGATATCAGTTTGCTCGCAAATATCAACAAAACTTCCGATCTCGTGCTTGCCAACACTTATAATGCCAATGGAATAGGTCTGTTTCGGACCGAATTCCTTTTTATGGGCCGTGACAGGATGCCAACCGAGGACGAGCAATACAAGCTTTACAGAGATATCGTCGAAAGCGCCAATGGCAACGCAGTCACTATAAGGGTTCTGGACATTGGCGCCGATAAGACGCTTCCCTATTTTGTGATGCCGCAGGAAAACAACCCTCAGTTAGGTTGCCGAGGAATAAGAGTGCTTCTTAACGAAGCCGAGCTGTTCAAGTCCCAGCTCAAAGCCATTCTGCGAGCTTCGGTACACGGAAATGTAAAAATACTGCTGCCCATGATCAGTTCGGTAGCGGAAATTATTGAAGCGCGGGACATGATTGAAGAAGCCAAATTCGAGCTTGGCACGAGAACTCCTTTTACCGGGAAAATCGAAGTCGGTATCATGATCGAAGTTCCCGCGACGGTTTTTATTCTCGATCATTTGAAAAAGTACTCCGACTTTTTTTCGATCGGAACCAACGACCTGATTCAGTACTTGCTTGCCGTCGACAGGAATAATCCCAAAATAGCCCATTTTTACGAACCGTTTCACCCGGCCATCATGAAAACGCTTAAAATGATTCTCGACGCGCTCAAAGGCTCGGGAAAAGAGGTCACGCTTTGCGGAGAACTTGCGGGCGATACTCTTTTTACGATGATACTGCTCGGGCTGGGGCTGCGAAATTTTTCGATGAATCCCGGCGCGATTCCGGGTGTCAGGAAGGTCATCCGCTCTATCTCTTTGAAGGAATGTGAAAAAGCCGCCGCGGATGTGCTGAAAAGTTCCTGCGTTAACGAAACCAAGAGATATATAAAGGATAATATTTTTCCAATTCTGGACCATTCACGCATCAGTTGAAGGCCATCGTTCCTTTTTTTACATAAATAATATTTGTCGTGGCTTTTTCGATAATTTAAAATATCAAAAAAAGCTTGACACCAAATCATTCTTTGAGTATTATATGAACCCGTCCGGCCTGTTTAATATTGATATGAATAATCAGGCAATAAATATTCTGGAGGAAGAAATATGAAAGATCTGGTTTCGTTGCGATCTGAAGTTTCAGGCGTTGTTGAATTCTTCCAGATCAAGACGAACAAAATAAAGAAAGTGCTGCTTCCCGGCGGTATGATTTTCGTTACAAACCGCAAACGGAAAAACAGTTCTTTTGGAATCAAGTTCGCCAAGGCTGTCAAGTATGTTCTGAAATCTCAGCTGGGTCAGGTTGTACACCTGCAGCATGGTGATGAAGTCGATGAGGGCGATAATCTGGTTACGGTGCACTCAGAAATAGAAGGCGTAATAGCGATCAAAAAGAATAAAATAACCGTAACGAAGAAATCGATCGTGAAGGAATACGAGATCGACCCCAAATATTATCAGGTCGTTGTCGATGAAGGCGCGAATGTCAAAATAGGACAGGTCATTGCCAAGGTGATTTCACCGATATACGGAATAATAAAATATAATTTCATTCCTCCCGAAAGCGAAAAAGACAGAATAAAAAAAATAGACGGTCTTGAGGTCCTTCAGGATGCGGCAGCCTATGAAATACCGGACGATTTTTTGATCAAGGTTTCAGACGGTTCCGAGGTAACGGCCGGAGTCGTTATCGCCGAGGGCGTTATTCGCGAGGACAGCTATGGTGACGTTTCGATAGAAAAAGAAAGCTACGAAGAAGAAAAAGACGAAGAAGAAGAAACGATTGCCGAAGAAGAAACCGAGGAAGTCGAAGAAGAAAGCAAAGAAGAATTCAATTACGACGAGGAACGCATCGACAGCGAATTCGACTCCGAAGAAGAGGAGCCCGCAGCCAGCGAAGACGAAGAATACCAGCAGTCATCTTTCAAAAAGAAAAAGAAACCCGCCAAATAATAAAAAAACCCTGCCGTGAGGCGGGGTTTTTTTATAAAGAGTAACGAAAAGTTTTTACGTGGCACCGCATAGTGGTCGGATCAGTAAGCTTTTTATGGAAAACTCACTGAAAAGAAACGCCGCGCGTTTCTCCGCGGAAGCGTCCGTTCCCAAAAATCTTGCTCAAGTTTTTAGTTTTTTCTTTTTTATCGCCGGAAACAATATGTTATTGAGAATAAGCCTGTAGCCGGCAGAATTTTTATGAAGCGAAACGTTCGTAGACGGCGACCCGACTTCGTGTGCGAAATCTTCGGGATCGTGTCCGCCGTAGAATGTAAACGCCCCCTCCTTCATTGTGCCGTATATGTATTTCGCCTCTTCATCGTTAATCTGGCCGAGTATGATAATATTATCCTTGATTTTTTCTTTGCGAAATGCCGTCGTTTGCCCAAGGAAAGCCTTTACGCAAGCCTCATGCGACTGCGCGAGGATCGTGGGCGCTCTGTCGAGTTTGGCGGAGAATTCAAACAGCGTGAAATCACCTCTGTTTTGCGGATCGCGAAGATATTCGTTAGGGTCGGTATCTATATCGGAGAATTCATATATATAAGGATCCATCTCAAGATTGAAATCCTTGAATGCAAAGGTTTTTGAAAAGTCAAGTTTTTGTTTGCAGTTCGGGTCGGCGGGAGTGCCGTCGATTTCCGCGGGAATGATATCGACGCCTTCGGCGGCGAGAGCGAGGTCGATGGAGTCGCATGCGCAGCACATAAGGAAAATGAACCCGCCGTTTTCGACGTATTCCTTTATCTTTTTTGCGACGGCGCATTTATGCTCCTGGACCGAGTGGAAACCTGCTTCGCGCGCATACTGCGTGTATAGCTGAACCTGCTTCTGGTACCAGACGGCGTTTTTATACGAACCGTAGAATTTTCCGTACTGGCCAGTGAAATCCTCGTGATGAAGATGAAGCCAGTCGTATTTCGCGAGTCCGCCTTCCAGAACCTCCTTGTCCCAGAGCGTGTCGTAAGGGATCTCGGAATAAGTCAAAGCCAGCGTCACCGCGTCGTCCCAGGGCCTTTTGTCAGGCGGGGTGTAAACAGCTATTTTTGGCGCCTTTTCGATTTTTACGATATCCATGTTGCTGTCTTTTACGACACTGAAAATCGATGCCACCTGGCCGTTGTCGATTGGCTGGTATGAAACTCCCATGATATTTGCTATTTCACGTGCCTTGGCCGTATCATCCAGAAGAAAGGAGCCGCAGCGGTAATTCAGGATCCATTCTGCAGTCATTCCCAGCGCGACGCACTTATAGACCACGCCGTATGCCTTTAGATGGTCATTTTGCATTTTATCCATATATATCAAAAGTTTTTGCGCCGAAGCGTCGGACGCCAGGATAGTCAGCATAAGGACGATCGTGAGGGAGAGGCTAAATAAAATTGAAGAAAGTTTCTCGCTTTTTCGGAACATTGACACCTCCGTCAAGTTTTTTGATGTATTCTCTTGCCTTGTTAAGAAGAAGACTCTGAGGATGCTTTTTCAATATTTCACCGAATTGAGATATTGCCAGGTTCCTGTCGCCGACAATGTCGCAGTAGTATTTTCCGAGAGCGAATCTGGCCTCGGCTGCGGCATTCGATTCCGGCCAGGTCTTGATTATGGCGGTTGATTTCTCTATGAATTTATCATATTGCCCCATGTAAAATTTTATATTGGCAGCCAGGAGCGCAGAACTTTTGGCGATGGACGTTTCACCCGAAGTTATTGACGAAATAAGCGTTTCGGCTGATGTAAAATCGCCGGCCAGGAAAAGACGTTCGGCGTTGAAGTATTTTTTCAGCGTTTCGGGTGAATCGCCGTTTTCTCTTATGAGAGCCATCCTTGAAAGGTATTCATGCGCGGATTCGACAGACGGGTTGTCCGCGACAAGTTCGTGAAAAACATCAAGGGCCGCTTCATACGTTCCCCTGTAAAGAAGTACGTACGCGGATAACGCTTTTGCTTTTTGAGGGAAATCGCCGCCCTGAAATTTTTCGACGACGGCTATCGATTTTTCCGCTTCCTGAAAATCGGCGCTGTATATGTATGCTCGTGTCAGACAGTAAATTGCGTTTTCGGTATTCGGGTTTGCTGATCCGGCAAGTTCTTTCAACTGGAGGATTGCTTCCCGGATTTTTTTATAGCAGTCAAGGTTGATTGTGGCCATCCTGAAGAGAGATTCGGAATAGAGGCTGCTGAATTTATTATTGCTGATGACAGTTTGAAATGTGTCGTACGCCTGCTTGTACTTTCCGGACGACATGAGCAGTGTCGCCATTTTGAATCTGGCCCGGTATTCGGTTTCGGTGCCTTTATATTTTTCGGCTATTTTCAAAAGACACTTTTGGGCCAGGTCCGTTTCTCCGAGAAGGATGAGCGTTTCTGCGAATTCTTCCACCGCCGAGGGGTTTCCGCTCAATTCAGACTGCCGGAAGTACAATTCCAGAGCATTTTCAAATTTCCGGGAGCCGAGAAATATAAGAGAGGCGATTCGAATTTTTTCGTCGTTTTTCTGGATTTCATCCATTGTTTTTTGGACAAAGTCACAGAGGGGGACGCGTGAATCCTCGTTTCTTTTTATCGTTTCGGCTATTCTGTTCTCGATGGCCGGCGAAAGGCCAGGTGAACCGTCAATAATTTTGAAGTACATCGACATCAGGTTCGGATAATCGCCAGCAATTTCGTATAATTCCGCGAGCTCTGTATAAAACAGAGTGGGGTTGCCAGTCTTTTTCTGGCAGGCTGAATAAATTTCGACTGCTTCCGTTACCATTCCATGGTTCTGATAAATGTTCGCCAGAAAATTGTACCGATTCCATTCCGTCGTATTTTCGATTATCTTTGACCAGTATGACATTGCTTTTCTGGTATTTCCGGCCTGAAACCATGCGTTGGCAAGTGCGTCCAGATAGACTTCGTTAAGCGGATCGCGGTTGAGAAGTTCTTCATAATATTTTATCGCTTCGGAAAAGCGTCTGAAACGGGAAAGCAGATCGCCTATACTTTTATTCAACTGAAAATTGGCGGGGTTTGCCTTAAGCATTGCTTTGTACTGGGCGACCGATTCGTCGATCCTGTTCAGATATACGAGGAACTCGACAAGGTCGCTTTGAGACTGATAGTCGGAAGGATTTTCGGCGGCCGCCTTTTTGAACCGTTCGAGCTTTTGATCCAGGACGCCGAACTGCTGGTAAAGCTTGAACAGATCGTAACGATTGCCAAGGTACTGTTTTTTCATGTATAGAGAATCCCAGAGTTCCATTGCTTCCCTTTCACGATTGAGCTTGATGAGCGTCCGGCCCCAGAATAGAGAAGCCTGAGGAAAGATTTGAGAATTCGGATGCTCTTTGCATACGCTCGAAAAGCATTGCTCGGCGGATTCGAAGTCGAGGAGCTGATAGGACTGGATGCCCCTGTCGAATGTGAGTACGGGGTCCGAGGCCGCGCCCTGCTGCGATTCCGTTCTCAAGATTCGCGTTCCCCTGATCTGCTCCTGGGAAAAAGCTGAATTTCCGGCAGCGGTCAGCGACAGAGCGGTCAGCAGGATTACGGAATAATAAAACCTGGTTTTATAAATGGATTTCAATTTTATCGCCCCCGCCTAAATCTTCTGTATGGCGTCGAGGTACATCTCTATTATTTTTTCATATGACTTCGGATATTTTTCATTTTTGAGAGTTTCCTCGATCTTGAGTTCGCCTTTTTTTACTTCCTGTTGTTTAATTCCCGGAACAGTCTGCCTGATTTCATATTTTTTTGCAGCTTCGGCCTTGCGCTCGGTGGTTTCCTTTTCCTTGAAGAGGGCTTTTTGCATTTCAAGAAGCCTTTCGTGAAGAAGCTTCTGGCGGCTTTCCAGTTTGCGGTCGACCTGCTTTTTGAAAAATTCGCCCTCGAGGCTTTGCATTTCATTTTTTATTTCGTGCATTCTTTTAGCCATTTCGCTGTTTGGATCCATTCCTTCCATGATCCTTTCCATCGACTTTCTGATAAGTTGCTGTTCGAACGCCAGAGATTTCATAGCGTCAGGCGAAAGTCTCGGCATTCCGTCGGGGCCGCTCTGGCCCATCATCGATTTCGTCTT
>Ga0208665_10000069_pt1 | contig 15776 bp, 13 predicted proteins | sample Methanogen_OWC_FD_187365 | JGI IMG/M metagenome (GOLD analysis project Ga0208665, IMG submission 187365) | Enriched soil microbial communities from Old Woman Creek wetland in Ohio, USA - Methanogen_OWC (SPAdes) (version 2) | ecosystem: Environmental > Terrestrial > Soil > Wetlands | place: USA...
TGGGAGAAAATTTGAATTGGACTGAATCCAACCGCGAGAGGAGATTAAAAATGAAACTGTCATATCGTGGGCTTTTTATCCTTTTTTGTCTAGTGTTCGTTTTCGGATTGGCCGGTTGTCAACAAGAGGGGACAGCCGAAAAGGCAGGACAAAAGGTTGATCAAGCGGCTGAAAGTGCAGGCAAAAAAATTGAAAAAACAGGGGAAGCGGTAGCCGAGAAGGTCGAAAAGACCGGAGAATACATGGAGGATTCCGCTATTACCGCCAAGATCAAGGCGGAAATCCTGAGTGACCCGCTGCTCAAGGTGTCCCAGATCAACGTGACCACTACAAACGGTGTGGTGAAGTTGAGCGGCAAGGTGGATTCCCAGCAAAGCATCGACAGGGCGATGGAAATAGCTCGCAGCGTAAAAGATGTGAAATCGGTAGAAAACGGCCTTGCTCTTTAAATGTGCGGACAATCGAAAGCACGGACCCAGCCAGCAGTTCATTGACCGGGATGATTTGGGGCGGCGTACCTTCCAACAAACAAAATTCAGAGAGGAGCATTGCAATGAAATCGGGGACGCAGGACGAGGCAGAAGGCAAGTGGCATAAAGCAAAGGGTAAGGTCAAGGAGATCGCCGGGGAACTGAGCGACGACCCAATTTTGGAAGCTGAAGGGACCAATGAAAAGATAGCCGGCAAAGTTCAGGAAAAGATCGGTCAGGTCAAGAAAATGGTGGGAAAGTAGACGATCGGATCATCTTAGTGACCATGAGCAAGGAAGGGGTTGCAATGGATGGGGTAACGATTATTGGGTTTCTGGATGGCGGACTAATGGCCTGCTGGCTCGGCGGCAATATCATGCGCGGAGAGGGCTTCGGGTTCTTCATGAATCTGATCCTGGGAATGGGCGGCGCGTTTCTGGGAGGCTCCCTTTTAAATGCCCTGGGTATCGTCTCGGGCAGCTTTGTGGGAGCATTGGCAACCGGCACGGTCGCAGGAGGCATGCTGCTGTTCATCGCCGGGCGGATCAAGGTCTTTGGTCGGGCGGAGGTAAACTATGGGAATAAACAATCGGGAAGCTGATAAAACGGGTAAAACCACGGCGGAGCCACAAGGTTCAGGCAAGCCAAAAGGCTTGGAGAACGTTAAAAATATTATTGCTGATCAGTTGCATAATGTTGCCGAGGCGTTAGGCGAAAAAGCGGCGGACCAGGGAGCGCAATGCGGCATGGCTCAGTACGGGAAGCAGGCATCCGAGTGGTTGGACCAATCAGCCGGGTACGTTCGGCAATTCGACTATGAGCAGGCAGATGCCAGAATCCGAGCATACGTCAGGCAGAGACCTGGGCGCAGCCTCTTGATAGCAGGAGCCGCCGGCTTGATCGTCGGAGCTATTTTGAGACGCCGGTAAGGAGGCGGTTTTTGCCAATGAACAACAAGGCGATGCAAAAGGACCCTGCCGCACAACGCGAATCTTTCACTGAACTGTTGGGGCAGCTTGCCAACAGGTCAGCCGCGGTGGTTCACGACGAAATTGACCTCGTGATCCAGGGTATTCGCGAAAAGGTGACGGCTGTCCGCAGCGGAATCTTAACCGTCGCGACCGGAGCGGTCTTCAGTTTTGCCGCATTCATGTCTTTTTGCGCTGCATTGATCATCGAACTCACCTCTTATATGACCCCCGTTCTTGCGACGCTTGTCGCTGGAGCTGCGCTGGCTTTAATCGGTGTCGTCATTGCCTTCATCGGCTGCAAGCTATTGAGGAGATCGACACATAAAACATAGAAGGCGATGCAAACACTGAAAAGGAGGCACGGAATGAATGAAAGAGAGCATCTAATTGACACCAAGAACGCGGATGTCGAGCGCAGTACCGAAGATATACGTCAGGATATAGCCAAAGGAAAAGAGAATATTTCCCAGACCGTCGAGCAAATCGGCGACCGAATCAATGAGAAACTGGATTGGCGCGGATATGTGAAGGATTCTCCATACTGGGCTCTGGGGGCTGCAGCCGGCCTTGGCTACCTTGCCTCAAGGATATTCATGAAACGTACCACTCCTGTGGAGCGAATCATGGGATCCATTGCCGAGGAAGTTCGCGGCTCAGTCGGTGGCCTGCTTGCCGGAGCCGCCGGCTCAGGCCTGATCAAAGTGACCCTGATCGGTATTGCCACGAAGGCTGCCGCCAGCTGGATAAAGAATGCAGCGTCGACAGCTGTGGCAAAAGAAGGCGTAGAGCCTCGACCGCAGTCAGGACAGGGTTCAACCGTTGGCCCGAGAGTAGATACGTAAAAAATTATCAAGTATTAAGAGTTAACGTTTAATGTTTCCTGGGAGGATACCATGGATGTCGAAAACAACAAACACGAGGCCCCCAAACAGAAAATGCCAGGAGAATTTGGGAGGGATAGTGCTGCTGCTCAGAGCATTCTGGAACGCGGCGCCGAGGTCCACGGTCCAAAGGAGCCGGCTGCAGGTGATGTTTGTGACAAAACAGGACGGGCGGTAAGCGAAACCTATGAGCAGGCCAAAAGTTACAGCAGGAAAAATCCGGGCAGGACGATTCTGATCGCATTGGGAGTCGGCGTCGGATTGGGGATTTTCCTGGGTGCAAGCTCTCGCCCCTCGCGTACCGGCCGGTTTGCCCGACCCGTGGTCAAGGCGCTCTCGGAAATTGCTCTGGAAGTTTTCCGTTAGACCGCTCTGCTATCGGGCAAGAAGCCGGCCTCGTGGATACCAAGGACAAAAGCGCATTTATTATATTCCCAGGCATGGTTCGCATTTCGAACCGGTATCATACGCCGAAGCAGTGACTTCGAAGGAGGTGGTTTCCTAACACCTCCGCCCGGTCGCCTAACGATGGATAGCATCTGGGTAAAATACCATGCCAAACAATTCAGGAACAAACGTCGGGCCGCGCTCGTTCTATTCCTATCTGATACTGGGAGCGGCGCTATTTGCTTTCATCCAAACGTTCTCGCTGCTGTCCCCCATTCTGTTTTCGTTTCTTCTGATTCTGCTGATCTCGCTCGCAGTCAACCCCGTGATCTCGCGGATACGGGCTTTTAAGGGTGGAAGAAAGGGTGCGACGGGGGTGATCGTGGCGGCAGTGGTTATGTTCATCGGCTTGACGGGCTGGGCTTTCTTCGGGCCGATGCAGGGTGCGGTCACCAAACTCGCGGAACGGTTGCCCGCTTACTGGGAGCGTCTCCAAAAACCCCTGATCAAAATGGAGCAGCAAGCGGTACTTTCCGAAGAAAAACTCCAGGCGGAAGTCACCACTGAAATTGCCCGGACCGCGACGGAGGAGGGCAAGCACGAGGCCGCGCGAAAAGCCTCTAAACCGGCCCCACCCAAAACCGCGAAAGAAGCGGAAACCATTCGTTCCAGGTTGAGCCAGATGATTCAGGGTGTGGTCGGAAGCTTCACGGCGGTGGCGTTCAATGCCGCTCAGATCCTGGTCGTGTTGGTGACGGTTTTTTTCGGCGTGATCTTTACGCTAATGAATCCACGCCCGATTTTCGGCGCCATTTTTTTGATTGTACCCGTGCGCCACCATGAAAAGGCCTTGACCATCCTGCAACGGGTTGGCAGATTTGTTCCCACCTGGGCTTTCGCGACACTGCTGGCGATGCTGACAGTCGGCTTGTTGGTGTTTTTGCTCATGTGCCCCTTCTTCGGATTTGTCGACGCCTTGGCTCTGGGGCTGATTGCGGGGGTCTTTGAAGCGATTCCCTACCTGGGGCCCATCCTAAGCGCGGTGCCGGCCCTCTTGTTCGCATTGGGCGAAGGAGGCACGACCCCGTTCTGGGTTTTGCTCGCGTATCTCGCCGTGCAGGTCTTGGAAAACAATGTAATCTGTCCTCTGATCATGGCACGCAGCATGAAGCTCCATTCGTTGGCGGTGATCTTTTCCATGCTTTTATGTGTCGCCGCCTTCGGTGTGCTGGGAGTTCTGGTTGCCGCCCCCCTGGTTGCCATTGTGGACATCGTGCACGACGAGGTTTATCGAAAGCGCTTTCTTCCCACGGTGACGGACGCAGACCTGGATCGTCTGGCACAAAACGCCTTGCGCGAAAAGCCGTCCGTCAGCAAGTGACCGGAGTAGACGGAAAAAAACGCCGCAAAAAGAAGGTTCCGCAGCACCGCTCAGATAGCAGGCTCCGGCAATTCAATCTTGCACTTTGCGGTCGTCCTCTACCGTTTACACGTTCCTTGACGGGTATCATCACAGCAGCGATTTATGTCTGCCCAGTTAAACGCAATCACTGCGAGAACCCCGAGAAGCAGCCCCGCAATAACATCGACGGCATAATGAAACATGCAGTAGACAGTGGCAATCGACATGAACAGGCAGGTGCCCCAGTAGGGGATTTTCATCCTTCTGAAATGCGTGCTCCCCCACCACGCCACAAGAAACATGGCGGCAACATGGGAACTCGGAAAGGCTGCGCCTGGTTTTTCCGCCCCGGTGTAGATAAAATCGATTATTGCCTGAAACAGGCCGCCTTCATGAAAATATTCATTTCGCAATGCTATCGGTCCCTCAACCGGCAGGAATATGAAGATGGCAAAACACAGATAGAACAATGAGGAAAGCTGAAAAACAAAGCGCTCGAAGAGCTTTACATCTTTGCGGAAGAGCAAAACCCCGGTATGGGGAATTGCGAGATAGTAGCTAAAGTAAAAAAAATGGAAAAACTCGTCGAGGAATGGATTCCCCTGTTTTCCACGGAGGAAAAATGCGGGAAATGTGCCGAAGATCCGGACATCCAGATTCATAAAATAGTTGCCGAGGAACTTCGGCACGACGACCGTGTTGATAAACCCGGTCTGATAGTAGAGGAGGCCGTATAGGATAAATGGATACCAGAGGCTCACGGTACAGACCGACCAACTGCTCTTCCTCCTGAGGCTTAACAAAAGAACGATAAGGATAACCGAGAGGTTGAATGCAAGATGGTATGCGTATGCAGCGATCTTTGCCCTGAAAATAAAAGTGAAAACAACCAGCATGAGGTTGTAGAGTATCGTTATTCTGTCGGTTGCATTCAAGTCCAAAGCCAGTCAGCCTTCCTATGCCGGCGACATGTAGTCGTCTCGGAGGTCTTATCGTTGCAACCGCCGTGAACGAATTCGATGGGAAGATTTTTCAACCACTCATCTTCCATAGATGGAGACGGCTGAGGGGATGTAAGCTTTTTAATTTTATCTGTTATCTTAAGATTGTCAAGGAATGGCACACGTACCGGCGTACCCGGTTTATGCCCACGGTGATGATTGCGAGCGCTGCCAAGGTGACCAGGAAGCGAGTGTGTGTACGCTGGCATTCAGAGCTTATCCGAAAATAACATTGTACATCCTGCTATGGCTTTGACATACTGTTTTCAGCAACAACTCTTTTTGCAGGAGGTGGCATGCCCGGAATTCAGCCCTGGGAAGTTTCCGATGCGTTCTGGGAAAAGGTGGCCCCTTTGATACCGCAGCCGGAGCGCAACCCGAACAAGAGCTATAAGCGCAAAGCCGGCGGTGGTCGAAAACCGATCCCCCCTCGAAAAATTCTCGGAGCGATTCTTTATGTGCTCCGGACCGGCTGCAAGTGGAAGTCCTTACCCAAGGAGCTTTTTGGGAGCCCCAGTTCCATCCATACGCATTTTTTGCGCTGGAACGGTGCGGGGCTCTTTGTGGCCTTGTGGCAGGCGGGTCTTGCTGAGTGTGAGGACATGGAGGGAATTGCCTGGAGTTGGCAAAGCATTGATGAGGCCATGGTCAAGGCTCCGATGGCCATGGAGTCGATCGACCCCAATCCGACCGATAGAGGGAAAAAATGGAACCAAACGCCGCTTGCGGGTGGACGGCCGTGGAGTCCCGCTGTCAATCGTCGTGACCGGGGCAAACGGCCATGATGTGAGCCAGTTGCAACATAAAATGCTTTTTTGCGAATGCCCGCCGCTATTATCGCTTATCGAAGGAGTGAAATTATTTTCGGATACACGGCGAATCCTATGGTGATAACGTCTCGATGGAAACGAATATGGCCGGCATAGAGATTATTGCTGTGAAAGGAGGATCGGACCTAAAGGACTTCATTGACCTGCCATGGAGGATCTATGCCGAGTACTCCCAATGGGTTCCCCCGCTTAAGAAAGAGGTTCGCCGGTTGCTGGACCCTCACAGACACCCTTTCTGGGAGTTTTCCGAGGGCATCCTCTTCCTGGCCCGGCGCGGTTCGGAGGCGGTGGGAAGGATCGCGGGCATCATCGATCGCCACTATAACCAGTTCCACAACGAGAAGATGGGCATTTGGGGGTTCTTCGAATGTGCCGACGACCCGGAGGCCGCGGCCGCCCTCTTCGCTTCCGTGGAGACGTGGGTTCGCCGGAAAGGGATGACCTTCATGAGAGGCCCGCTCAGCCCGTCCAGCAATTACGAGGTGGGCGCGCTCATCGAGGGGTTCGATTACCCGCCCGCACTGATGATGGCTTACAACCCGCCGTACTACCCAAGGCTGGTCGAATCGTGCGGCTTCACCAAGGAAAAAGACCTGCTGGCTTTCCTGATCGACGGCGATTACCGGCTTCCCGAGTGGATGGACAGTTTTGCTGAACGGATCGCCAGAAAAAGAGGTGTTCGCATCAGGCCCTCTCGTCCCGAGGATCCGGACTCCGAGTTTGCTCTGATCAGGGAGATATACAATGACGCCTGGTCTGGCAACTGGGGTTTCGTCCCCCTGAGCGATAATGAGATGCGGGACATTCAAAAGAACGTAATGGAATTCTTGGACCCGGACATGGTTTTCTTCATCTATTATGAGGATGAGCCCGCAGCGTTCTGCGTGATATTTCCCGACATGAACCCATTGCTCAAGCGTCTCAATGGGCGGATCGGTCTCCTGGGATTGCTGAGGTTTCTCATGTATCGGCGGGAGATCAACGGATTGCGGCTGTTGATGTTCGGGATCAAGGAGAAGTTCCGGCAGCTGGGACTCCCCATGTTGGCCTTCCATCATATTTATAAGGTTGTGAGAAAAAAAGAGAAGTATCACTATCTGGAGCTGGGCTGGACCCTGGAGGACAACGAGTCGATCAACTCTTTGGTAGAGGAAGCGGGCGCAAAGAAATACAAGAAATATCGAATTTTCAGAAAGACGTTATGAACAGCAAGGCAACCGGATTTGCCTCACCTTGCCGAAGGTAAACGTATGGCGTTGAAGCAGAGGTCTGACATGGCGGCTGAGCCTCGGGTTTCCATCATCGGTTTCGTCTGGCGGCCTGAGGAGATCACCCCATCGGTGATCCAAATGGCTCAGCGAACAGGGAGCAGGGCCGTCTTCGATTTGTCCACGATGGGGGTGGAAAAGTTGCGTTCTCTCCTGCGAAAGACCGACCCTTCCGGCTACGTCAGGGATATCAAAATTTCCGTCCCCGCCTTGATGGATCCGTCTTTGGGGCGGTTTCTGAAGGAAACAGGGGCCCACGGCATCTGGGTAGAATGCCACCCCCGGTTTTTTCAAGGAGGCCCTTCCATCTTTCTGCAAAGATTGAGGGAATTGTCGGAGGACCACAGTTGCTTTCCAATCATCGGAAACCTGGATCTCCTGGCGGCGATGTTGAAGGATAGCCCGGGCGTCGGGCGTATCGTTCTGAAAGGATGCGAGGCCTCCGGATTCGTGAGCGGTGAGACGACCCTGGCTCTTTATTCGGCGGTCAAGCAAATGCCGCGCATACCCTCAAAGCCCCTCGACATCCTCATCTGGGGAGGCGTCTCCACCCCTGAGGCGGCAGCGGCATTCCTTTCCACAGGGGCCGCCGGGATCGTATTCGAGAGCCTCCATTGGCTGACAGACTTGGTGGCTATCGATGATGTTCAACGCCAGCGGCTCTCCAGGCTCCGCCTGGATTCTACCGATTTGGTCGGCCTGGCCCTGCAGGTCCCCTGTCGCCTTTTCAACAAGGGTAACTCGCGGGCGTTCAAAGCGATCAAGACGCTCGAGGACTCGCTGCACGGGGCAGAGATCACGGAAGAAAGCCGCCGTTCCTTCGCAAGCCAGTTGCTTGCAAGGGCCCGCCACCCTTTGGCGAGCCATTTCAACCAGGACGAGATCATCCCTCTCGCTGTGGAGACCACCTTTGCCCGGTCGTTCGTTGAGCGTTTCGGGGCTGGGACCGAGGAGGCCGTGAAGGCCTTTGTGGGCGAGATACAGCGTTTATGCCACCTGGCTGAGACGAAAAAGGATTGCTTTCTGGACAGCCCGGTAGCCGCAGAGATGGGAACCAAATATCCCTTTATCCAGGGGGCCATGACCTGGATCACAGATATCCCGGAGTTTGCCTCAGGGGTCGCCGAAGCCGGTGGATTGCCCACCATCGCCCTCGGCATGATGGACGCGGAATCCCTTGACCGGAAGCTGGGGCGCCTGACGGAGATCATGGGCGGGCACCCCTATGCAGCGAATTTCGTCTCTTTGGCAGAGAACCCTTTCAGGGAGACGCAGCTGGCCTGGATAAAGAAACAGAGGCCCCGTTTTGTGGTGATCGCAGGTGGCGATCTCTCTCCCGTGAGAGAATTGATAAAATGCGGAATTGAGGTCATGTATATCGCCCCTGATGAGGCCCTCTTGAGGCTCGCCCTGGAAGCCGGCGTCCGGTATGTGGTCTGCGAAGGATACGAGGCCGGCGGCCATGTGGGGCAGCACAGCACGCTCACCCTTGCTCAAATGCTGTTGGATCTCAAGCGGCGCACGCCGTCGCTTTTCCAAAACTGCCGCGTGGTCCTTGCAGGGGGAATCTTTAATCGGGAGACCGCATTCTTTGCCGCCATGCTGGGTGCCGACGCCATCCAGATGGGCACCGCCTACCTGGCCACCCGGGAGATCGTCGAGACGGGTGCCTTGAGGGCGCTCTATCAGCGGATGGTTTTGGAATCGCCCCCGGGGGGAACGGCCGTTTCAGGCCAGGACACCGGGCTACGGGTGCGGTCCTTGAGGACCCCGAGAGTGAAAGCTATTTTATCCCTGGAGAGGGAGTTCGCAGCGGGTCACCAGGACGAGCCCTCCTTCCGGATCAAAATGGAGGAGATGACCGCGGGGAGCCTCTTCGCTGCGGCCCGCGGCATGGACAGGCCGGGCGGGGCGGCTCTGGATGAACGGGGCTGCCTGGAACGCGGGCAATTCATGAGTGGGGCCTGTGCCGGCCTCATCCGCGAGGCCCGGACGCTGCAGTCCTTTCACCGCGAACTGGCCGAAGGGCCTCTCTTGCTGCATCCGGCCGCAGTGGGGCCGATCGAAAAAACCCCGGCTGTCCCATCCTCCGGGGTCGGCCGTGGACGGGCGCGAGTCGCCCCCCACAGGGACGGCTTTGAAAGGGTTGCCATCACCGGGATGAGCATACTCAATGCCCTGGGGAAGAGCCCCGAGGAGGTCTGGGCCGCGAGTCTGGCCATGGAGAGCGGGATTTCGTTGGTCCCGCCTTCGCGGTGGGACCACGCGCTTTTTTATGATCCCCGGCCGCAGGTTCCGGACAAGACCTACTGCAAGGTGGGCGCCTTTCTAGACTTTCGCATCTCCCGGAATGAACTCGGGATTCCCCCCCATGATTTCCGGACCATGACCGAGGCCACCAGGATTACCATGTGGCTGGCGGACAGGGCCATCCGGGCATCCGGCATCCTGGATTCAGGCATCCCACGCGAGCGAATTGCGGTCCTCATTTCCCAGAACTCGGGAGAAGCGGCGGGGACCCTCACCGACATGATCATCAGGGAGTACGTTCACGATATCCTTGCGGCCGTCAAAAGGGCTGTTCACCTGACACCGGATCAGCAGAGCGCCATTGAGCAGGAGGTGAGGTCCGGGCGGATGGCCCCGGACGACACCACGCTGCTGGGCAGGCTCAACTGCGCTGCGGCCGGCTTCATCTGCAACCGGTATGGGTTCATGGGGCCCAGCTATTCTGTCTCCGCCGCCTGCGCGACCTCCCTGGTGGCACTTCACAGCGCCATCCAGATGATCCGGAGCGGCATCATCGATGCAGCCATCGTCGGCGGGGGCGAGGACAATCTCACCCATTTGCATTTTCTTGAATTCTCCGCCCTGGGCGCACTTTGCGGGCTGTCCGGACTGGAAAGACCCCCGCACGAGACCTCCCGCCCCTTCGATGCCGGAAGAGACGGGATGGTCCTTGGCGAAGGAGGCGGAATGGTCGTCATCGAACGGGAAAACCTGGCCCACGTAAGAGGGGCGCGTGTCCACGCGGTCATCACCGGCATGGGCGCCAGCAACAACCATCTGGGCATGGTGGAGTCCGCCAGTGCCACCCAAGAGACCGCCATCCGCGCCTCTTTTCGAGGGTTACCCTATGGGCCCGATGCCGTGGACCTGGTGGAATGCCATGCCACGAGCACCCGGCAAGGGGATGTGCAGGAGATCCGTGCCCTGAAGACGGTCTTCACCGCCCCCAATCGCACCGTGATCACTTCATTCAAATCCCAGATCGGACACACACTGGGCGCCTCGGGGATCAGCAGCCTCATTCGAGGAGTCACGGCCATGAAGGCGGGGGTTTTCCCTCCCACCCTCAACTACATCCATCCGGACCCGGAACTCGACTTGGAAGGATCGGGCCTCCTCATCGCCCCGCAGCCGCTTGATTGGAAGGGCCGGGACGGCCTGCCAAGACGGCTTCAGGTCAACGCCTTCGGGTTTGGGGGTTCCAACTTCGTTTTGCAGGTGGAGCAGGCCATGGATGATGCGGATACGATCCTGGTCGCACCGGGCAGAGAAGCCACTCTCAACAGGGAGAAGGGGGGCGGCGCTCTCCCGCTTCACGGCGTCTCTTTCTTTCGGACCGAGATGGACGGCCGCAAGTTCCGGATGGCCGTTGTGGCGCCATCCGAGGAGGCGGCGCTCGCGCTCGTCGACAGGTCGGACTCCCTGGCCGAAGCCGGAATCGCCTCACCCAAGGTGTTGAGGTCCCTGGCGCGGCAGGGGATTTTCATGAGCCGCGAGGACTTGGCGGCCCTGCCGCTCGCCTTTGTATTTCCCGGGCAGGGGTCGCACTATGTCGGAATGGGGCGGGATCTCTACGACTCTTTTCCCGTCATCAAGGAGTGGATGGATCGAGCTGCAGCTGCAGCGGACTTCGACCTCCTTCACTTGTTGTTCCACGATCGAGAGGAGAACCTTCAAAAAACCCGGTGGCAGCAACCCGCCATGTTTGCCCTGGAACACGCCATGGCTCGACACCTCACCACTCTGGGTATTCACCCTGTAGCCATGGCCGGCCACAGTTTGGGCGAACTGACCGCCTTGTGCCTGGCCGGGGTCTATTCCGCGGAGGACGGGTTTCGAATCGTGAACAAGAGGGCTCTGTGCATGGACAAGGCCGCTGCCATGCACGTGGAACCCGGCGTCATGGCGGCCGTGGACGCCCCCCTGGGTCTGCTGAAAGAGATGATCCGGGAACGGGAGGATGTCCACATCGGCAATATCAATTCACCGAACCAGGTGGTCCTGAGCGGCAGCACCGAGGCGGTCAAGGAGCTCTGCAAACGATTGAAGGAAATGGGCCACCGGGCCACCCTCCTGCGGGTCAGCATGGCCTTCCACTCTCCTGTCATGCGGGTCATCCATGATGAACTCGAGGCGTACATCGCCTCCATCCCATTTCATCCCCCGCAGATCCCCGTCATCTCCAACACGACCATGGCGCCGTATCCATCAGACCCCGGTGAGATCAGGCGAATCCTGATGGCCCACCTGGAATCTTCCGTCCATTGGATGAACAATGTCCAGGCCCTTTGGAACGACTACGGAGTCAGGCTTTTCGTGGAGGTGGGACCCGGCGAAACATTGAGCAATCTCATCGCAGACACGCTCCCCGAACCGGCATGCATACCGACGTGCCTTCCCTCGGCAGAGAGCCTGACGTACAAGGCCGCTCTCGCTCAGCTCTACGGCCAAGGCCATCTGAGGGTTGGAGGGGAACCGAAGTTCGTTCCCCTCTCTGCCTTCAGAAAAACTCCCGATTCCACCCCCGCGACCTCACCTGCCCACGCAGAGGCGTCCGAGCGTCAGGATCTCATGGAGAGGCTTATCGGAATCATCATGGATGCAACAGGATTCAATCGGGACGAGGTCCAACCCGATATGGATCTCAGAAAGGACCTCTCCATCCGATCCAGCCGCCTCCCCATCATCATGGATGCTGCGGAACGCCAATTCGGGATCACGATCGAATTGGAGGATTTCATAAATGTCCGTACGGTGAAAGACATCGCCCAGAGGATCTCCAAGGTCATCGCCAGGCAGGGAAGCCCCGGCCGGCCGCCGGCCCCCATGGCGGTTGACTCCGGCCCGGTGCGGGATGACGCCCTGACGCGCTCAGAGGATGGGGCGAGTTTGAAACGGCTCGTATTCAAACACGCCACTTTGCCATTGGCGGACTCCATCCCCATGGACTTGGGCCCGGGCGCGTCGGTCCTCCTTCTTTCACCTGACAGGGATGACGGGGTTGCGAGAGATGCCGGCGACATCCTGCGGCTGGATTATGGGGTCGACACGTTTCCAATGCGCTTCATGCAGGGGAACTTGGGCCCCGGCGAAGAGGGCCACGACATTCGAACCGATGAAGGGGCCTCCCGGGCGATAGACAGAATCGCCGGCCTGTCGCCCCTTGCCGGGATGGTCATCACCTTGCATGAAGGGGGGTCGGGAAGGTTAAAAAGCATGGCGGATGTTTCGCGGGTTCTCAGGGGGCTCTTTCTCCTCCTGAGGGCATTTCTCCAATCGCCGGCCAGGAAGTTCGTGGTGCTGATCCATTCCAGGGAGGATGCCGAAGCTCACGGTCAGCTGCTGGCGGAAGGGATGCTCGGACTTTTTCTGAGCACGGCGCAGGAACACCCATCGGTCCAGTTTCGCACCTTGGAAATCGACAATGACACCGACCTTCGCAGTGCGCTGCGCGGTGCTCTGGACAGAGGATGCACCGTTGTGGAAACCATTCATCGGGATGGAAGGGTCTTCACTTTGGAGGGGCACTTCGCCCCGTCGGTCATCGGGGGTTCTTCACGTCTAAATCTGAGCCCGGGAGACGTTGTGGTCATGTCCGGGGGGGCAACCGGAATCAGCGCCCACCTGGCTCGGTGTCTGGTGCCTTTCATGCCCCGCCTGGTCTTTCTGGGGAGGACCCTTCTCGATCCAGGCCTCCATCCCGCAAAGCCGCGCCCTGAACTTTCGTCGTCCGAATCTCACCCTGCCGAACCCAGAGCCCGGGAGATCGCCCGGACCCTGGCGGATTTGCACTCCGCTGGGATCGAGGCGACCTACCACACCTGCGATGTGACCGACGCCGAAGCGGTCCGCGCGGTCCTGGGCGAGGCGGTCGGCCGTTATGGCAGGATCGACGGGATCATACACGGCGCCGGGGTCCTCAGGGACGTTCTCTTATGCCAAATGACGCCCGATGACTTCTCCAGGGTCACGGACGTCAAATTCCTCGGGGCCTGGAATCTATTCTCGGCTGCGGAGGGGGCCGGTTTGAGATTTTTCGTGGGCCTCTCCTCGGGGGCCGCTATTCTGGGAAATCCCGGCCAGGCCAACTACGCCGCAGCCAACCGGATCATGTCGGCGCTGCTCAGAACCCTCCGCCGGAAAAACGGCGCCATCCGATTCAAGGCGTTGATGCTTCCGCCCGTCGAGGGGGCGGGCATGGCCGAGGATCCGGAGGTCCGGAAGCTGATGAAGCGGAAGGGCGCGGAGTATATCCACATCAATGAGCTTGCAGGGCTTTTCTGCCGGGAGCTCTTCGTAGCCCCGGCCGACGACGATTGGGTGATGTTCATGCGGAGGCTGCCCTCCGTGAAGACCTCAAGGCTCGATGACACAACGCGTCCCCCACCCGGCGGAGAACTGGATGGAGGCACCGTGTCCTTGAACTCCGAGGACTTTCCCATGATAGAAAGGATCTCCTCCCTGGACATCCGCCGGGAGCAACTGGAGGCCTTCAGATCCTTCTCCCTAGAGAAGGATCTTTGGATCGCCGATCACAAGCCTTTCAAGTTCGTCAAGCACCCTCTGGTTTCAGCCGCCATGGTCCTTGAGACATTCATGGAAGCCGCCCGGATCCTGTATCCCCATCTGCAGGTGCGAGGAGTTAGACAGGTGCGGCTTATGGACATGATTCAATGTCCTCCCGGAGTCCCACGGCTCTCCAGGATCTCCTGCCGCAGGGCCCGCAACGGCCTTCGGGAGGTATTGTGCGAGGTCTCGCTCGCAACACAGGAGCTCTCCCGCGCCGGGAGATTGACCGACCGCTTCACCCCGCACTTCGAGGGGCAGGTGATCCTTGGCGGCGGGAACGGCACAGGAGGAGGCCTCGGGGAGGGGCTCCCGGGTTTCCCTGTCCGGCCGGACGAACTGGCGACGACGTCTATGGATCATAAAAAAGTGCTTAAATGGTACCAAGACCGCAGCGGCCTCGATGGCAGGTATCTCGTGCTGGAGTTCCTTGATGGCGCAGGTCCTGGGGTGGTGCGGGGCCGAACCACCTGCCGGGAGACAAGTGATTTCGCAAATCTGCAAAACGCCCGGTACCAATACTCTCCCTACCTTTTCGAGGCCCTTTTGCAGCTGATCGGCTTCCACGCCGCTGCAACGGACCCATCGGAGCGGCGATCGATGATTCCCATGGAGATCGGGGAGATGAGGTATTTGCGAAAATGCCGGGCAGGGGAAAGGATAAGCCTGGAGGCCCGCATGCGGGCGCGGGACGACGAAGGCTCCGTATGGGACGCCAGGGGGCTTGACGATCAAGGCCGTACCATCATGCAGATCCGCACCATGCGGCTGCAATGGGTTTCGGAGTGAGCCGCAGCCCCGGCAGCAGGGAGTGGATGTGGAACAGGATCACCGTGAAATAACCGCCTGCACCATGGGTTCCGTTCATGGAAGGGGCCCCGTCTTCTATGCGTCCCTGCCATGTGCCGACGACATCCTCAATCGGTGCGGGGCTGACGGGGCAGGGAACAAACACCGCCTCGTCTCCACCTTGTGGGAGCTCTTAATAGCGATGGAAATTCCTCTTTGGAAACGCTGTCAATCCCCCAATAAAGCGGATTTCCCCATTGAGGTTGCCCGCGGCTTGCTTGGCAGGCCGCATCTCCTGCTGGGTGAAATTCGAGGTCCGGCCGTCTCGTTCAGCCAGGGTGGAGGGAAGGTCTGGGCGGCTCTCTGCGGCGATGAGTCCGATATCGGGGTTGATGTGGCAGGGGCCGATGAATTCCCAAAAGGGTACCCCTATCACCGGGTCTTCCACCCGCAAGAGCTTCAACATGCCGTAAGGTTGGCGGGCGGAGATTTGGAACTGGCATCCGCCCTGCTCTGGTCGGTCAAGGAATCCGTTGTCAAGGCACTGGGATGTGGATTCCATCTCGTGGATCCGCGGCAAATCAGCGTCTATCCGTCGGCCGCGGATGCGGCAGGGGAGGGCGGCGGATACACCTTTCCGGTGGGCCTATCAGGGAAGGCCCGGGGACAGTTTCCCATAGCGGCCGGCCGGTCCCTGTGGGTACGTTCGGTTCTCAAGGGGAAGATGTGGCTTTCGATCGCCCTTTTGAATCGGAGACCGACCGGCCCTGAATAGCCTTACCTGCAATTGCGTGCCGCGGTTGGACGGAGTGTCGGCGGCAGAACGTGGAAGGCTCTTTTTCAAACACCGCCATCCGGCGATTGACCGCTTTCTTATGGCTTGGCCGGCGGTGAGCGAGAAGATCCTCAGCCGGCCCGGATT
>Ga0208665_10000070_pt1 | contig 15482 bp, 10 predicted proteins | sample Methanogen_OWC_FD_187365 | JGI IMG/M metagenome (GOLD analysis project Ga0208665, IMG submission 187365) | Enriched soil microbial communities from Old Woman Creek wetland in Ohio, USA - Methanogen_OWC (SPAdes) (version 2) | ecosystem: Environmental > Terrestrial > Soil > Wetlands | place: USA...
AGGCGTCAGGAAGGCCCTTCTTCGCCAAGTCTGTTTCGAAGCTGCTGTTTTGAAGTATATTTTCTGATATGTCCGAAAGAATATTAAATGACAGTGTCAGATCGGCTGCGGCCACCTGCGCTGCGGGAACCCCGTGAGACGACGAGAGAGAGGCCGAACTGCCCGGAGCGAGCGAAACCAGGCGGCTTTTGGCGCGTTCGACACGATCCTGGGACGGTGGGTGCGTGCTCAGATACTGCATGATGCCCTTTTCGCCCTTGCCGAACTTCTGGACGAACTTTTCCCAGAGAACGACCTGTCCGACGGGATTGTAACCGGCTTTGGCAAGTCGGGTCTGTCCGATTTCATCTGCCTCATACTCGTCGTCCCGGGAGAATTTCAACATCGTGACGGCGCCGACGACCTGGCCCCAGGTATCTCTTTCGCGGCCGCTTTTGACAGCCTGCTGGAGCAGCAGTTGAAAAGCGGTGCTCTGTCTCAGCTGTTTCAGCGAGTGGCGGCGCTCGGCATGGGCCATCTCGTGCGCCAGCACGGCTGCCAGTTCATCGTCAGAGCCGACGAAATCGAGCATTCCCTTGTAGACGAAAATGTTTCCGCCTGGAATGGCGAAGGCGTTCACGGTACTGTCGTTCAGAACCGTGATGTTGTAATCGAATCCGCGATCCCTGAACTGCGGCTTGACCCGTTCGAAAACCGATTTAACCCAGCGGTTGGCTTCCGGATCCTTGTACTTTTTGCTTGTCAGATTGATGATCCATTTCATCTCCTGGCCGACACGTTTTTCGGCTTTCGTGTCGCCTGTCAGCCAGAGCATCATGTTTACCTGCTCGTACGTCTGGTAAACCTTGAGCAGATTGCCGAGAATGTTGCCTGCTTCCGACACAGCGGGGGCTCCGATAAGAAGCGATGCTCCCAGAGCCGCTGTCAATGCAAACCGTTTCATGTTCAACTCCTTTGAACCGTGGCAGATCCGGTCTTTGAGATGGTATACGAGCATTATCCGATACCTGCCGTCGCGTGTAAAGCGGTGACGGCTTGTAATTCATTTCATGAGAACGGGGATTTGATGACAAAGATTGATGTGATAAGTATAATCTGACCTACTGAATCATATTGGCAGTGAATACTTCACAGGAGAAGGGAATGCTGAAAAATCTCACACAGTTTTATCGTCCGGCGACCGTGGAAGAGGCCTGCGCTCTGTTGGCCGCCAAGGACCGCCGCAACGCCGTTCTTGCCGGTGGAACCCATGTGGCGGCCGTCAACGACACGACGATCGAGGGGCTGGTCGATCTCGGCGCTCTGAACCTTTCCTACATTCGTCGCACGGAAGAAGGCTATGCGATCGGTGCGATGACACCCGTTCAGGACATTTTCAAATCATCGATGCTGGTAGGCCCGGCCGGTCAGCTTCTGCGCGAGGCCTCGGGCAAGATTGGCTCGACCCTGCTTCGCCATGCGATCACTGCGGGCGGTAATCTGATGGCTCTTTTCCCGTGGTCGGATCTGCCTCCGGTTCTGCTGGCGCTCGATGCCCAGGCCCTCTGCCGGCGTGGCGTTCCCAAACGCACCGTGTCGGTGAAAAACCTCATTGAAACCGGCCCCAGACACTACATGGACCAGGGTGAAATTCTGGTCGAGCTTCAGGTGCCGGAATTCGGTCTCGGAACCGGTGTTGCCTTCCATAAATTTTCGAAGACCAGCAATGATTTCGCGATGATCACCGTTGCTGTCCGTATCACGATGCAGGGTGAAACGGTCAAGGAAGCGCGCATTGCCCTGAACGCGGTATGCAAAAAAGCCCAGCGCCGGCCCGAGGCTGAAAAAGAGCTCGAGAACATGGTTCCGACGCCGGAGCGCATTGCCGCCGCCGCTGCCGCCGCCGCCCGCGATCTCGATATGACAACCGATTTCCGTGCCTCGCGCGAATATCGCGAAGAGGTGTTGCCGGTCTTCGTGCGCCGCTGCATTGATGAAGCGCTGCACCAGGCTCTCTCCTGATGGAAGGGAAAAAACACATGAACGTCACGATGACGATCAACGGGAAAAAGCGCTCGTTCGAAACCGATCCCCGTACACTGCTCATGGATCTCCTGCGCGCGAACGGGTATAAGAGCATCAAAAAAGGCTGCGGCGAAGGCTCCTGTGGGGCCTGTGCCGTCATCATCGACGGCCGTCCGAAGAACTCCTGCCTGCTTTTCGCCGCCCAGTGCGAAGGCGCGGCCATCACCACGACCGAGGGTCTGGGAACTCCCGATAACCCGCATCCGCTTCAGTCGGCCTTTGTGAAGCATGGCGCGACCCAGTGCGGATACTGTAATCCCGGCTCGCTTATTGCCGCCAAGGCGCTGCTCGACCGGAATCCTCATCCGACAGAATCCGATGTCAGGGAAGCTCTTGACGGGAATCTCTGCCGCTGTACCGGTTACGTCAAACGCATCGAAGCTGTCATGGACGTCGCCTCGGGAGGTAAGAAGGCATGAAGAAAGTCGTAAAATCCGCCGCGAAGCCGGCCAGGACCGCAAAGCCTGTAAAAACTGCCGTCAAAAGCGCCGTCAAAATCGTGAAGCCGGTCAAACTGACCGGACCGGCGGGAAAAACCTCGGTGAAGATTGTCAAGCCAGCTGTCAGGGCGGTTAAAGCCATGTCCGCCGCGAAGAAACCGACCGTCGTCAAGACGGTAGAATCGGTTGTGAAACCGGTGAAGACGACCGCCGTCAGGAGCGTTAAAGCGGTAAAGCCGGTTGTCGCGGTGAAAGCTGCAAAAGCAGCCAAGGCAATCAAGCCTCTCAAATCGGCCAAGGTGAAAAAGGCCGTCAAGCCACTGACGCCTGCCAAACAGGTTGTTAAGCCTGCAAAGGCCTCTGTGAAGCCGATTCTGGCTGCAAAACCTGTCAAGGTTGCCAAGCCTGTCACCAAGCCTGTCGCCAAGCCCACGAAGGCTGAAAAACCGGCATTTATGGCTCCGGCCCCGAAGGTGATCATCAAGAAGGCTTCGCCGATTCCCGAACCGGTTTTCGAGTTTGACCGGCCCGATACCTTCAATGTTGTCAACCACAGCCGTGAGAAGCTCGACGGATACGGTCTCGTGTGTGGAATTCAAAAATATACCGGTGACTATGATATGCCGGACACACTGCAGATCAAGATGCTGACCAGCCCGCACGCGCACGCGCGCATCAAGAGCATCGATACATCCGCGGCAAAAAAAGCTCCCGGTGTCGTCGGTGTGTATACCTGGAAAGACGTGCCTCGCATTGCGAGAACCACCGCCGGTCAGGGGTATCCCGAGCCGTCGCCGTATGATACGTTCATTCTCGACAACAAGGTCCGTTTCGTCGGTGATCGCGTCGCCATCGTGGCGGCTGAAACCATCGAAGCGGCTGCCGAAGCCTGCAAACTGATCAAGGTCGAGTATGAGGTTCTTCCCGCGATATTCGATCCCGAAAAGGCGATGGATAAAGGCGCTCCGGTCATTCACGACGAGCCCGAAGCCAGGATGCCGATCCCGACTTTCTTCGACGCGAAGCACAATCACTGCGCGCACGTGGACACGAAGTTCGGAGATATAAAGAAAGCTTATAAAGACGCCGATGTCGTTCTCGAACGGAAATATTATCCTCACTATGCTCAGCACTGCCCGATCGAACCGCACATCTGCCTCAGCTATCTCGACGAGAACGACCGCCTGACGCTGCGCGTCTCGACGCAGGTTCCGTTCCACTCCCGCCGCATCACGGCACAGACGCTCGGTATCCCGATCAAGCGCATCCGCGTGATCAAGCCCCGCATTGGCGGCGGTTTCGGCACGAAACAGGAAGTGCTGCTCGAAGACGTCTGCGGATTCGTCACGCTGAAGACCCGCCGACCCGCCCGCTGGGAGCTGACGCGCGAGGAAGAGTTCGTTTCATCCCGCACCCGTCACCCGATGGTCGTGACCATCAAGAGCGGCGTCAAGAAGAATGGCACCATTACCGGCATCTCGATGAAGATCCTGAGCAACACCGGCGCCTACGGCAGCCACGCGCTCACCGTCATGTCCAACTGCGGTTCGAAAGTTCTGCCGCTGTACAAGACCAACTGCATCGAGTTCATCGGTGATACCGTTTACACCAACCTGCCCGTCGGCGGAGCGTATCGCGGATACGGTGCGACCCAGGCCGCGTTTGCGATGGAGTGCCAGATGGACGAGATGGCGGCCGCGATCGGCATGAACCCTCTCGATTTCCGCAAGATGAACCACATCAAGGAAGGTGAGGGGTCTCCGATCTTCAAGGCGCTCGGTGAAGGCCGTGAAGGCGTCGAGATGAAAATAGGCTCATGCGGTCTGCCCAAGTGCATCGAGATCGGTGCGAAGGAAATCGGCTGGAAGGAAAAGCAGGGCAAGCACGGCTATGGTCCGAAACGTCGCGGGATCGGCATGTGCATTCTCATGCAGGGAAGCTCGATTCCCGAGATCGATATGGGCTCCGTGTTCATCAAGATGAACGACGATGGTTCGTTCAACATGATGCTTGGTGCGACCGACCTCGGAACCGGTTCAGACACGATTCTTGCCCAGATAGCCGCTGAAACGATCGGTTGCGATCACAGCGATATCGTGGTCTATAGCTCCGATACCGACTTCACCCCGTTCGATACCGGTGCATATGCAAGCTCGACCACGTATCTCTCGGGCGGTGCCGTCATTCGCGCGGCCGAACAGATTCGTGATCAGATCAAGGCCGTCGCGGCTTCGATGCTGAACGAGCCGGTCGAAACGCTGACGATCGAAGACAGGTTTGTCTGGGGGAAAAATCCGAAGGGCAAACTCAGTTTTGCCCAGATCTGCCGGTTTGCGATGTATGAATACAACCAGTTCCAGATCGCGGCTATCGGCAGCCATGTGACACATGCTTCGCCACCCCCGTTTTCAGCGCACTTTGCCGAGGTCGAGGTCGATATCGAGACTGGCGAAGTGAAACTGATCAAATACGTTGCGGCCGTCGACTGCGGCACCGCGATCAATCCCCAGCTGGCCGACGGCCAGACCCAGGGCGGCGCGCTCAACGGCATCAGCTTCGCTCTCACCGAAGAGTATATTTTCGACGAGAAGGGCCGCATGCTGAACCCGAACTTCAGGAACTACAAGATCTTCAGCACGGTCGACCTGCCCGAACTCAAGACCTTCCTGGTGCCAACCTACGAACCGACCGGTCCCTACGGTGCCAAGAGCGTCAGCGAGATCTGCATCAACGGACCGCTGCCGGCGATCGGCAATGCGATCAGGGATGCCATCGGCGTGCGCCTGACCCGGCCTCCGTTCACGGCCGAGAAAGTGCTCAAGGCTCTCAAAGATAAAGCCGCAGGCAAGCACGAATAATGGAACGCAGGAACCGCTCGTTCGACAAGAGCGGGAACCAGCGCCGCCCCCTTCTGGGGATGGCGCTGGTTCTCGTCTGCGGCCTTTCCTCTGTCGTCGCGCCGCCGGCTGCTGAAGCCTGGGGCAAAAAGAAAAAGGAAAAGAAGTTCACGGCCGCCCCCAGTGCGCAGAAAATATCGGCTGCCGCAGCAAAGCTTCTCCAGAAGGCCCGGGCTCTCAGAGAAAGGGGCAAGAATGAGCAGGCGATCGAAACCTGCAAGCAGGCTCTGCAGATCGATTCATCACTTGCGGAGGCCTGGCTGGAACTGGCCGCTCTCTATGTCGATGTGAACATTCCGGAAAAGGCTGCCGAGATGTTCGAGACGGGCCTGCCTCTTGCCGAACAGCTCGATGATGACCCGGCAACGCTGGCTTCGGCCTGGTGTCAGGCGGCGGAACTGCATGTGCAGCTTGGGAAACTTGATCTGGCCGCCGGCGACCTCGTCAAAGCGACGGCCCTGGCTCCTGAAAATGCCCGGCCTTATAAGATATCTGGAGATATATACTCGGCAAGACAGCGCTTTGATGACGCGTTCAGGGCATATCGTGAGGCTGTAAGGCTCGAGCCTTCCTACGGTGATGCCTGGTTTGCGATGGGCTCCCTGGCGCTCGAAACAAAAAAGGCAAAAGAAGCTCAGATCGCCTATAACGGGCTTCTCGAAGCGGATACCGCCCGTGCGGAGCAGTTCGGCGAACTGATGCGCCAGGCACATCTGAAGCCTGTCGTAATGCCGAAGATGGCACAGATAAACTCTGCCGCTGCCGTATCTGACGATCCGTATGCCGTTTCCGCTATGACACCGATTTCGGAAGAGCCGAAGGAAAAAGTTGCCGAGTCTCGCAACCCCTCCGATGCCGGGTCTCCGGATCAGCTGACCCGGGTCATCCCTTCCCCCCACAGTCAATATGCCAGCGGAGCGGTCGCTTCAGCAGGGAAAAGAATCCAGTCTCCAATGCCCGCTGCCGCAATTCCCGGGAGTGTGACGGTGAATATCCTGGGCAGTGCGCAGAACGTCGCAAGCGAGGCGACTCCTCTTTCTGCAACTCTGCTGCAGGCGATGGTGGAACAGTTGTTCGATGAGGATCCGGCAATGGTCGACAAGGCCTGTGAAGAGCTGGCCCTGTATGCCGGCCAGGCATTGCCTGTCGTTCGGGAACGGTTATCGGACCCTGATCCCGAGCGTAGAATGCGCCTTATTCGTGCTCTTGGCGGCATGAAAAAAGTCTCGCCACAAGTGATTCCGCTGATTGAAGAGTCTGCTCTCGATCCCGATCCCGGCGTTCAGACCGCAGCTGAAGAGGCTCTGACAGAATTGAAGAATTGATTGCGAAACACGAGGACAGCTGTGTCCTTGCTGTGATTCAGGGGAATATCAGCGGATTCTGCGTTTCGAAAACTCATACGGAATGACGTGAAAAAAGAAACCGGCCGGAGGCGGAAGCCTTCGGCCGGTCTGGCGAACGGAATGGAGAATTACTGGTTCATTGGCATCAGTACCGGCGAATCCAGATCCATGGCTTCGGTATCGCAGACAGGCTGGAAGCCGCCTTCCTTGAATACACCCTGATACATTTCGGGATTATCGCCGTAAGCGACCTTGATGTCCATCTGGTTCTTGGCCTCGTTCCAGCCTTCGAGGATTTCCTTCAGACTCGTGATTTCCTGGTTGAACTCCTGCAGCAATTCTGCCGGGGGTTTTACGTTGTAGTCGATCCCCAGCATGCCGTCGCGTGTATCGGAATTTGAGCGATTGGCAAGGGACGAGAACTTCTTCGCTTCATTCAGGTAGAGTCTGTTGAATTTGCGATGTTCCTCGTAGGCTGGATAGATGGCGCTCAGCCAGTCCGCACCGAGGAAACCGGAAGAACCCTTGATGTCCAGGAATGTACCTTCCTTCAGATATCTCCTGATGGCGTCGTTGGTGAAATCTTTGTCGAAATCAACGTTCAGAAGGGAGTCTTTTTCCGCCCACAGAGCGCTCATCAGCTTGGCGGTATCGAGATTGTGCTTGACCGCCTGGATGATCAGAACGAGTTCGGCAGCTTTCTGCGATGTGCTGATCGGCACGTATGCGAGTATTTCTTCGAGTTGCGCCTTGTAGCGATCGATCATCGCCTTCGGGGTCTTGAGCTTCTTGTCGGATATCTGCCAGCCAAACGCATCGTGGCATTTCTTGTACAGGTCCGTGTTGACCAGCTCGGGGTCGTATTTGTAACCTTCGAGCAGCCCCGAGAGCGCCCTGCGGATCTCCTGGGTGTTCTCCAGATCCTTGGTCAGACGCTCGATGACCTTGTCGTTCTCCTGCATGGTTTTTTCCATGCTTTCACGGGCGATCTCGATCTGCCTGGCGAGGAACATCATTTCCTTGGAGCCGATGATGAATGCGTCCGCATCGAGCGACTGGTTGAGAAGTGCTTCGCTGTAGGCGCCTGTATCGATGCCGAGCAGGTAGATATAATTGAACGGCGACTGCTCGATGCGCAGACCGACGGCGTCGTAGATGCCTTCCTTCAGGTTCTTGGCCATCAGGTAGTTCTTGTATTTTTTGACCAGCACGTAATCGGGATTGAAGAAGACCCGTTTGATGTCCCCGTTTTTGATTTCGTTCTGATAGCCCTGGGAATCGATCTTGTTGCCGAACCAGGTGACGTAGGTCATTGGATTGATCACATGGCCGATGGTGCCGAAAAAACCACGTTTCTTCGATTCGCTGCTTTCCTTTTCGGTCGGCTTCCAGGACATGTAGTCGGCCTTCTTTTGCCACAGATCCATTAGGCGAGCCATATCGAAATCTGGCAGGGTGAAGCCGGTCTGATTGTAGTATGTCATCAGGACGCCCTGCTTTTCGAGCTCGGTGAAAACGGCCTTTCCGGCAGCATACTGCTTCTTTTCCTCGTCATTCGAGGGCTGTTGTTCCGCGAGATACTGTCCGTAATCACGCTCCGCCAGCAGCAGTGATGCCGATTTCTCTTCCTGTTTCAGATTCGACCGGTTATTGTAAAAGGATTCATACTCCTTGTCGCTCTGGATCAGGAACCAGTGCGAAGCCCTGTAGGCCTCTTTCCATTTTTTATTGTGTTCGCCGATCATGTCGCCAACCGTTGCGAGGATCATCCAGGCGAGAGTGAGCGCCGCTGCGACCTGTCCGACGACCGGGATGCAGAACATGCAGACGAGAGCTGTCGCGCCGAAGGCGATGTCGACGTAGTTCTTGACCATCGCATACGACCCGTAGCGCCCACCCTGGCGATCTTCCGAGGTGACGAGCTGATACGTGGAGAGGGCCAGTCCCAGGACGGCCAGGCCGATCCCGCAGGTCCTCGACGCGCCCTTGATGTTGGAAATAGTACGGCCGGGGCCCGCATTGTTGCCCGTGGTTTTCTTTACCCAGCGAAGATAGGATTTGAAGCCTTCGCCGGCGACTTTCGGGTTGTTCCAGCACGGGGGGGGTGCCATGAACTCGAGGAACTGGAATGCCTTGTTTTTTCCCATTACCTTTTCGAGTTTGTTTGTCCAGGCAAGGAAGCCCTTGAACATGTTGGCACCGCGGATCGATGGGTTGATTTTGCCGAAAAAGCTGACGGCCAGCGTGGCCTTCTTGATGATAAACTTGATATTGTCTATCGTATATTTTGTGTTGGCCGGCAGACCCGCAATCGATTTTATCGTCGAGTAAAAGCTGAAGACATCCTGCTGGCCTGCATCCATCATCATGTATGCGCCGGAAATCGTGGTCAGCCAGTCGCTCCAGGCCTTGGCTTCGCACTCTTCCTTGCTTGCGCCGCGCAGTTCCAACATATACTGGAGGTATTCATCGGGGCTCAGGACATCGTCGATGTCTGAAATGCCGTTCACCTGTGCGGAATTGACCGTGGGGGCCGGCAGCTCCCCGGCCTGAAGCACCGGGACGATCATCGGCTCGATCATCAGCCAGAAAGCAAACAACATGATCCATGGGCGCGCCCGTCGAGGAATTCTCAGCATTTTGTAACTCCTTGAAACAGCCATTTTCATCTTTTAAAGAGATACGGACAAAACCGGCGAAAGTTTCACCGTGTTTGATCCCAGACAGATTCAGGAAACAGCATCTTCCATTAGATCAGTGCCCATCATTCCTTCCGGCCGAGCTTATCCCGGGCAACTCTTGCCTCGAGCTGATCCTTTCCACCATCCTTCTCGATAACCTGCTCATACAGCTTTTTTGCATCATCCGGCTTGCCCACTGCCGAAAGCGCGTTGGCATACTCGAGTGCCCAGATCATGAAAGTGCGGTCGTCGGGCGCGGGGTTGATTTTAAATAGATCCTGATACATAGTGACTACTTTGTCCGGGTGACCGCCGTTCTTGTAAGCGAGGAGCAGGCGATTCTTGGCGTCAGGGACGATCTGGGAATTCGGGTATTTGGTGACAAGGTGTTCGAGAACCCGGATGACATCCTCGTAACGGGGCTGGTCATCGGCCATCAGATACAGATTTGAGATGCGCCAGCAGGATTCGATCGCATGATCCGTTGCGGGGCATTTTTCGATGACCTGCCTGTGCAGTTCTTCAAATTTTGCCGTTTCCCACTTGTCGAGACTGACCATCTCTTCATACAGTTTTTTCGCGAGTTTTTCCTGCTCTTCGGGAGACAATGGTGTGTCGCCGTTCAGGCCGGTTCCATTCTTCCCCTCGATGGACTTCTCGCTTGATGCCGAGGCTGTCGCTTCGCGCAAACCAGCCGTGGTCGCGGATGCGGGTATTTCCTGCACAGGCTCCGTTTGTACAGTCGCCGCGGGGGGGACTTCCGTCGTCGATGCAACACCGGTGCGATTGAGCTTGGCGATCCATTCCCGTGCGAAGGTGTTGCTTGAATCGATCTCGAGCACTTTGTTCCAGACGCTCCGCGCTTCATCCGTGCGGCCCTTGCGGTGTGCGATCAGCGCTTCCATGTTCAGAAGGGGCGTGCTTCGGGGAAAGGCTTTTGTGGCTTCTTTCAGCAGCACATCGGCCTCGTCATACCGCTGAAGTTTTCCCAGCAGGGAACCTGCTTCACGGTACAACTCATCGGATGGAGCGGCTTTGATCAGCTCGAGATACTTTGCAAGCGCTTCCTCGAACTTGCCAGCTCTTTCAAGGGCCCGGCACTCCTTGAGTCCATTTCCAGAATCCACCGCCAGCAGGGGTGTCACAGTGAGGGACAGAACAAGGGCCAACACCAGGGATGTGAACACACGCATCTAGACTACCTCCCGAAGGAAAATGAGGGTTCAACGCATTTGGAATGGAATTGACAGACGATCGAAAGCCGGGAACCGGCTCCTTCGCCTTTCATATCCGATTTGAGCTGCATCGCAATATTGAGATACTGAAAATCGGCGCTTGAGGGAAGCGCCTGAAACAAAAAAGATTCAACCTGTTTTGCCCCGTGAAAATCGGTTTTTTCGACGCCCTTGGTTCGCGTCAGCGTATGGGACTCGGGGGCGTATTCATAGGAAACGACCGTCTCGGTTCCTCCGTCGAGCGCAATGAACGAGAAGGATGTGTCCGTTACTGACGATACGAACTTGAGCGAGCGCACGTCACTCCGCAGGCGTTCAACAATGGCATCCATGAGTACCTGCGTGTTGAGCATGTCTGTTCCTTTCTTGAAGGAACGGGTGGTGCGGCTCATGATCAGCGTTCCGGCAAGAAGCACCAGACTTGCAAGAGTCGCCACGATCAGTGTTTCGATGATCGACATGCCGCGCCGCCTCCCGGGAGATTTCATTACAGATCCTCCCGGTATTTGATGGTTTTCAGATCGAGGGACTGGCGGGAACTTTCGCTTCCGTCGTCCACGCGCCAGCTTACTTCAACCGCCAATAGGAACATCCGGTCTGCGTCAGCTCCTGTTCCTTCTTTGACAGCGACTCGCGTCTGGAAGAATCTGAACGATTTTCTCAGGTCCTGCTCGATTTCAGTTTTTTTCGCGGCGAGGGATGCGTGATCCAGGATTGATTCCAGCAGCGGATCCGACATGGCGTCCGTCCATTTTTTCGACGCCATCGCCTTCGCCGTCGCCAGCGAATCATCGTAAGGCTTTGACACCAGGCGATCCATCAGGCTCGAGGCTAGCTGGCCGGCCATCATGTGCTTCCCGACGGAGTATGTTCCGCGTGTCGTTGCAAAGCCGAAACTCAGCAGCGGAATCATGGCCAGCGAAAAGATGACGAGGCCGACGAGAATCTCGATCAAGCTCATTCCGCCGGTTCGATGTCTGTGTGAAAGAGTTGTCATTCTCTGCCTTCGTCGACCGTGAGTTTATAGCCTTGCAGGAACGGCCTCACGCGAACGGCTACGGAGGGCTGTGGGTCGGCCATCGACGGCACGTAAAAGAAAATCGGGTCTGCGCCGGCCTTGCCGAACTCGCGCACCCGCTCGCTCAGATTCGGTGTGTTGACGGCAATTCCGCCGCAGAAAACGGGGCGTTTGACCGCTTCCCAGGAGACCTGATTGCACGGAACGCCGACATTCTGGTTCATGGAAATAAGCTGGACGCCGATCTGCTTGTCGCCAGCAAGCCTTATCGGCTGGCCCGACATGCTGACGAACGTCAGAATCTCATCCTGCTTCAGTTCGGTGATTTTCTTTGTCAGATTGGGAATCAGGGCGTTTTCGGGCTGGCTGAAATCGATTCCCCGGGTGATGTTGCCAAGTTTGATCTCTTTCTCGACGAGAACAACCCCGCCGCGAATTGCGGTCGTCGTGATGTCACCCAGCGTGAGACTTCCCTTCACGTAGACGACGCCGTCGACGTTGAACTGCGATTTGCCGTCACCGATGGCTTTCAGGAAGGCCGCCTGATTTGCGAATGTCCGGGAGATGCGCGACTGAACCGTCGAGAGAGCCGGATCTCCCGCCCGTTTTTGGGGATCGATTGAAAACCATGCAGGTCCAAATGTGTCGAACCGGCCTTTCAGCCGCAGGCCATCGGCCGGCGAGAAATCCTTGAAGCTGAACGGCTGGCGGGTCTTCTTGCTTTCGGGGTTGACGCACATGTAGGTGTCGACTGCCGGACTGTTGGCGTCAGTTCCGCCGGAAACGACCCGCGACATGTAATCACCGTACCGCTGACCGGTTTCGGACGGCGTGAAATGCACTTCGCTGATATTGTTGAACGTCGAGAACGGCGGGGGCTGAAAATCCGAGTTCGAATTATACGGCAGTGGCTGGCCACCGCCCTGTGCTGACGGATACTCGAAGAAGGTGATCATCAGAAACCGTCCGAACACGCGGCCGAAAACCTCACGGGCTGGCCCGTAATAAGCGTTTTCAGGGTCTGCCGGCTCGCCATTCTTCCCGAAGAGCTTCAGGGACGAGGCAAGCGCGAGTGCCTGCGGATTATCGTTGATCAGAGCCTGAAATGACGGGTCCGGCCCCATGATATCGCGCAGTTTTCGCGATGCGTTTGCGAAAAGGCTGTCAGCGGCGTCTTCCGTGATCTCATGGCAGAAACCCAGAAGTCCGATCTTCGCCAGGTGGTTTCTGAATTTGAGCGGAACATCGATGCCGCGCAGGCTGATCGCTTTTCCTGCGTCGTCGAGAAAAATCGGCTGCAGCTGGAACTTGTCGCTTGCCTTGTTGACTTTGATCCATTCAGGGAATACCTGCCACAGATCGCTCATGAAGCCCTGGAAGTTTTTCTCGCCGGCCAGGTTCAGATAGATCGGCTTGTCGTCGGCTCCGAGAAAGACCCGGCCGCACTTATCCTTATCCGTTTCAAAGCCGGGAGTGGGCCACAAGACCCAGGGTTGGCCCTTGTAGGCGGAGTAGCCGGGCGGTACAGCCTTCGGATGGTCGCTTCCTTTTGTGAATGTCAGGTTGATGCGATCCTGATTGCCGAATGGCCGCTGCTGTTCGAGATGGAGACGGTCGCAGAAAAGAACGAACTCGCGCAAAACCGGCGTCATGCGCATCGTGACCATGAATGGGGCGCGAATCGACATTGTGTATGGTCGTTTATTGAATTTTATCGAGCAGGAAATCGCCAGATACCCGTGCTTTTCCAGACCGCTGAGTTTTTCGGGCACCTGGATCATATCGGGGTAGGGGAGGGGCTCTTGGCCTTTGATGCTGATTTTCGGCGCGCCGCACATTTCGATGCCGAGCTCTTTCTGCAGTTCGACCAGAAGGGTGTTGGGGCTGTACCGGGGCGAAGAGATCGAAATATCGCTGGTTTTGGACTGCCTGAAGAGGCTGTATATTTCAGACTCGGGTGTGTTGGCCTGTATGGCGAGCTGCCGGACGACGTCGCCAGTATACGATTCGAGATAATATCGCGCGATCTGCGTATAGTCGCCGATCGTCAGAAGCTGGGTGTGGCTCGACAATCTCCGTGAAATTGAGAACGCGAAAACCACGATCACGCTGATCAACCCGAGAAGGATGATGGTGACCGTACCCCTGTGCGAACGGAGCCGGAACAGCATGGCAAAATTATACTCTCTTGCCCTCTTCTCCGTCTATGAGATCCCGGAGTCTCCACCCCCCCCCTCGTTTCCATGAAAAAATGGCGACTTTCAGAGAGGAGCCGCCTCAATCCTCTTGCCAGTCAGTCGCGGCTGCTCTAGAATGCCCGCATGAATTCAGCCCCGGTGCCGCCTGCCGCAGCCTCTTCGCCGCTCTGCAGAAACTGCCCCGCCCACGGCTTGAGACAGCCTGCGGAGCGGCGTCGCCATCCAGCGGTCCGGGCCATTGTCGACCACCCGGTGTTCGGGGCGGTGATCGTTTTTCTCATTCTGTTGTCGGTGGTTCTGATTCTTGTCGAGACATTCGGCGGCCTGTCGGCTGAAACCAATTTCCAGCTTGAAGTCATCAACGACATCATAACCGTGATATTTGCCGTTGAGTTGCTGATGAGATGGCTTGCCAGCGCCGGAACGCCGGTTTTCCTCAGACGCCACTGGATCGATCTGATCGCGATTCTCCCTCTGCTACGCGTTTTCCGTCTCGGCCGGGTTTTTCAGCTGGTGCGCATCATGCGAATTTTTTCGCTTGCTACCGTTCTTCATCGGCGATTATCCGTGTTTGGCGCCGTTCTGGAAGGGCGGACGCTCGAGTATGCGGTCATCCTTTCCTTCATGTTCTTCGCCGTTATTTTCGGGGCTGTCGGTTTTTCTCAATACGAAGTCGGGCCGGCTTCCGAGCTGAAATCACCGGGAGACGCCGCCTGGAAGGCAATATTCACCCTGCTATCCGGAGAATACGCCAGTTACCCCGGATCCCTCGGGGGAAAAATAGTGTTTACTATCATGCTTTTGTTCGGCATGGGCGCATTCGCCATGCTGACCGGTACGTTTTCCGCCCTCATGATCGAAAAGCTCAAGGAGAATGCGATGCAGCGGAGTGTTAACCCTGAAGACCTCAATGGCCATTTCATCATCTGCGGATACAGCGCGAAGATCGCGATTCTGATTTCGGAAATATCATCCGAGCCGAAGCTGGCCGGGACTGATATTCTGATCGTTTCCCAGAAGGCGGATATCAACGAACTGAGAAACAAACATGTGCGCACGGACCGGGTGACCATCATGAAAGAAGACTTCACGCAGATGGAAGCTCTGCTGCGTGCAGGCGTCAGACGTGCAAAAGCCGCGATCGTTCTTTCGGAAGTCGGAGAGAACAGGTCGACCCAGGATATCGATGCCCGAACGATTCTGTGCTGTCTGACCATCGAGCGCCTCAATCCTGGTATTCATACATCCGCTGAATTATATAACTCTGAATATGCAGATCATCTCACGACGGCCGGCGTCGAGGATGTCGTCATTCAGGGCGATGTTTCCGGGCGTCTGCTGGCCAGAGTGGCGATGCAGGAAGGGGTGCTTGGCTTTTTCCGCGATCTTCTCACGAATCAGAGCGGCAATTCTCTCTCATTCCTTTCCGTTCCGGCAGAGCTGGTCGGTTCGAATGTCGAGGAGGCGCTTGCCTCTCTCCGCAAGAACCGGGGAGCGATTCTGGTCGGTCTCAAGCCCGTGGATGGATCGCTGATCGTGAACCCCCGCGGCTGGCTCCTTCAGAAGGATGATCAGCTTCTCGTGATCAACCCGATTTCCTGAT
>Ga0208665_10000074_pt1 | contig 15218 bp, 24 predicted proteins | sample Methanogen_OWC_FD_187365 | JGI IMG/M metagenome (GOLD analysis project Ga0208665, IMG submission 187365) | Enriched soil microbial communities from Old Woman Creek wetland in Ohio, USA - Methanogen_OWC (SPAdes) (version 2) | ecosystem: Environmental > Terrestrial > Soil > Wetlands | place: USA...
CATCCAAGCCGACCAAAGATCAGCAATCACCTGAAACGAATCCTCCGGGTCCCCGTATTGGTTGTTCCGGTCTTTGGTAATGATGTTAATTGCAGCCTGCAAAACTTCATCCCGATTCATTTGTTCTCCAGGGTCTCACGATATTTCTGTTGGATGCAGATAGACACCGCTTTATTTGCAGCGGTGCTGTAATGGCAGCACCAACTCTGGTACTTGCTCTTTGCGTACTGAGACCCTTCAGGATGTCCCGCCTTATTGTGGACAGGGCATCCCTTACACCGCTTGGGTACTTTTATCATGTCTCAATACCCTTTTAAGACGCTCCTCTAGATAAGAAACCGGTATTGGTTTGCCTTCTCTGAGAAGCCGCAAAACATCTGAGTACTCCAACAATACCCCGTCTAGCCTTTCTATCTCTTCTGCAACATGCGCCGCAATCTGCTGTGCCATGCCTACCGGATCAGTAATGTCTATTTCCATCGTTGGCTTAATCGTTGTCAGCAGTCCTAGCGCAATACGAAGCGGTTCTACTTCTGCACGTAACCGCTCGATCTCTGCTTGGAATGCAGTCGCATCGTTCGCCGCTACTCGGAGCAGATCCGTAAAATCCTTACGCAGTCTCTCAATCTCAGAGATATATTCCACACAATCTTTCACCCGTGCATCGGCTTGATCTGCCCAAGAATCCCTATCAGCCCTCAGCCTCTCGATCTCGGCATCTTTCTCATTCGCTAGTGCCTGAAGAATTTCATAATGCTTCAAGTCAGCCCGCAGCCGCTCGATTTCTAATTGTGCTTTCTCTTCTCCTAACCATTCGCTAAGTAACAAGTCTTTTGCTTCGACTAGAGTGCGTAGCCGCTTAATCTCAGCATCCTTCTCTTCAAGCATCTGGTCTGGGGTCTTGGTGTAAGGCCAATAGATTGTGTCGTCATCCATTGTTTTCTTCCGGTGCGTCGGAAACGTCTAACTCTTTCAATACAACATTTTTTAATGATGTGTACTTTTTAAGCCAATGATCTCTGGACTTTCTCACAATGCCTAGCTGATATTTCATCCTCTCGATCTCGGCGTTCTTCTCCAACAGAGCCTCGGCAAAGGCTGCGCCGTTCTCAGCCATGCGGTCTCTACTCTCACGTAATTTCTCTATTTCAATCTGTTGCTTGGCAATGTCAGCCGCATACTTGCCATACGAATCACGGTATTGTTGTACCCAGCCCTTTTCAATGGCTAGTTCATTACGCAGACGCTCTATCTCAGCTTGCTGTTCAAGACCTATCCGTGTACGGGAACCTAGATCAAATGCTAGTGACGCAATACTGTCTTGCTGCTGTAGAATTTTTACATCACGCTCCTTGATGTCCTGCGCTATTGCGTGCAATGCCTCGCTTAGAGTCTCTTCAGAATCTTCACTCATCGGATTTCTACCAAAGCAAGACATTCCTTAGGCTTACGGATACCGTCTTTCGTTCGATTATCCCAAAGACTGCCAAGTTTCAACTGACACGTAGGGTGCCCACCTTCGTTATCGAAGTACTCACAGATCTCTCCCCGACCATCAACAATGGGAGAAACGTACTCCCAACAAAACGGATGGGAAGGGACCCGGATCGGAAGGCAAACCGTCTTAGTCACTGGAATCCACCTCCCGCTCTGCACCGCACTTGCCACAAGTCCACACACTCAGGCAGTTGCCGATACTGCGGCTACGGGTCCACTCATGGGCACAGGTCTGACCCTTGGCGAGGTAACCCCACCCCCAGCACGATCCGCAACTGGAACGGAAATGCGAGTAGAGGTGTCGGTTCTCCGGAGTATCCGGATAGTTATGCAGGGGGTACGCATTGACCTCCAGGTTCCAACCACCGTGTCCCTTACAAGTCGGACAGGGGGTGTCACTGAACCCGTACTCGGGCGGCGGGACCGCAGCCAGAGGGTAATCGTCAAAGGCGTGGGGGTCAGCGGGAGTTAGGAACTTGGTCATGCGTCACTCCTTAATAGATGGGGCGTTTCACTCCGGAGGTGCCCCCTACCTCGGGATGTCTGACAGGCTTCGTAGGTTTCTGTCAGGGGGAGTTATCGAACCAGGGAGAATCCACTAAGAGCCGTCCGGAAGGAAACCCCTAGCTTCCATGCTCCCTGATCCGACAAGCCCATACTAGAAGAGGGTTGGTTGGTTGTCAACTATTTTTTGGGGGTCAAAATCGGGATCGTAGAAGTGCAGGGCTACCCCGGCTTCCCGGAACATCTCTCGGGAAAGCTGGAAAGAGTCTTCCCAAGCCGGGTCTATGTCCTGATCGGGAACGAAGACAGAGGCAATCCCAGACTGAATGATAAGCTTGGCGCACTCCTGACAGGGGAACAGCCCAGTAACAAGCAGGATGCAATTGTCCAGGGGGGTACCCATTCGGGCCGCATTGGTAATGGCATTGGCTTCGGCGTGGCATACATACTGATACTTGACCTCCCGGATGTTCCACCGTTCTTGAAAGTCGCCGACATGCCGGGGGAAACCGTTCCACCCCGTTGACCGAATCTCAAAAGCTGGTCCCAGGATAACGGCCCCCACCTTGGTGCGGGGGTCCTTGCTCAAAGAGGCAACTGCTCTGGCAATCGGCAGAAAATCAAGAACCCTCATGGGGGACTCCTGGGTTTGGCTTCCTCAGAATGAACTCAATTGCACATTCGGCTGCGGGGGAAAGCGTCTGGTCCTTCTGAACTATCGTGAACCGGTGCGAGGCATCAAGCAACTCGACCTTCAGCACCTCACAGTCTAGCTCAGTCAGAAGTGAAAGAAGGTTCTTGCTGACCGGACTCCAGGATTGAGTCTTGTACATCGTGAGGGTGTGCTTGTGGTCGGGATTGAATCGACTCGGCCAAAAGCCTTGCTCATACAGGTCTTCATCGGGAACAACGCAAACGAGGTGACCACCCGGCTTTAGAATGCGTAGCCAGTTTTTTAAGGCAGTGTAAGGGGATTGCATGTGCTCCAGGCAGTGGGACGAATGCACAAAATCAAACGTCTCATCGGGAACAGACTCTACGTATTGGGCATCACCCTGAGGCATGTCCCAAGAATAAATTGCTCCAGCTAACGGATAGAATTCTTGGTACTGCGAAAGTGGATCATTACCTGAACCAATATCGAGCCCAGAACCGACAAAGTACCTCGTTGCAAATCGAGTATCGTGAAGTCGTCTGAGCGTAGCTTTGCTGGTTTCGAACATCACAGGTCCTCAAATTTCTTGGCAACGGCATCCGCTGCAACTTTCGGGTCCAGCAAGAACGGCATTATGCTGGTCACGCCATTGGGAAACTTGTCGAACGTAAACGTATGGTTTACTGCGGTATACCACGTAGGATCGAAGACCTCTTTGCCAAAGTTGTAGGACTTCTTGTGTCCATACGGCTTGAGCGTATCCCAGTGTTTGGTGAGGGCAAACGTGAACAGATAATTGTTGTAGCCGGCAGCAATATGCACCGGGAAGCTATCGTTCGTCATCACTCCCCAGCAAAGTTCCGTAGCTACCATTGCTCCCCGGATCGTTAGTTTGTCTACCAGTGAAGGCACATTTGAGAGAGGCAACATGCCGTTGATGACATAATCATCTCCAGCCACTCGTTTACCGTTGCTGCCGTAAACACAAACGGGATACGGATAGTGCTTGATGAACTCTTCCCACCATTCAACAGGAACTGTGCGGGTCTCCCAGGTATTGCCAGGGTGCAGAAGCAACGTCTCGCACGGATCAAGACCTAGCTTGGCAAAATATTCGGTCACTGCCTCTCGTTCTTCTTCTGAAGCAGCAAGCAGTTTTATCTTGCGTTTCTTCTCGGGAAGCAGATAGCCTAGAAGGTGAAGAGAAGCAAAATCGACTCCGTGCATCAGCGGTTGATTGAGCCCATGAACTGGACGCTTATCGTGCTCGAAAGAGCAAAGGACATTGTAGCCAACGAAGTCCTGAAGTTTATCCTTGGTGTAGGAGTTCAAATAGAGAGACACTTGCTCACTCTGTAGATGCTCGAAAGGCTCGATCATCTCGGTGGTTATCGCAATCTTCTCCGATTCCTTGAACACCTCTTTGACTAGAAACCTTACAGGAGGCTCGCAGTCAAATACGTCTCCCCTTCCACCCCTACAAAAGATCAGGATATTGTCAACCATTAGTAGTCCTTAGGTAGTAGTACAATGGACACATGACTTCGCCTGAAACTCAGCGAGCCATTGAAAAGATCTGTTATCTGTTACGCACAGGACAGGTGACACAGTGGTTTATCGCCAGAGATCTCCTCAACAAAGTTATTATCGAAGGACGCACCTATGACCAATTCCCTATCCCCATCTCCCAAGACGAAGGTGACTGACCTAGACGACAACGAAAGAACACGCTGCGAAATCTGGAGTAGGGTCATGGGGTACCACAGACCAATCAATGAGTGGAATATCGGCAAGCAGCAAGAACACGCTGATCGAAAGCACTTCGTTGAAAGTGCAATCAAGTTCATCTGAGAGGGACTGTGCGGGAGACTACTTAGGGCAGCAACTCCCGCACCAATCTCTGCCACGCACTGTGGGCCATGCCCCCTGATACTTCTCTAAAACGAAGTCGGATCTCTCCTTAATGAGAACCGGGGGGTTCAATCGACAAAGCCCTTCTTGCAAATACGGATCGACATCCTTAAGAGTGTCATCAGTCAATTGAAACATCTCACAGTTCAAACACCGGTACTCTTCCATTGTTCTCTCCATTAAGACGTAATGACTTCGTAACTAAGTATTCCATACGACTTCTTGGCACAGGAAGTACATCCCCTGGATAGCAGGGCTATGTAGTTCTTGGCTTCCAGTTCTGTAGGAAACTCTCTCCAAATCTTCTTCTTGCCATCCGGCAACAACCCTACTACTCGGTATCTGGTCATCGCTTCTCCTTAAAAGGGCCGGGTCACACTGGTCGGAGATCCGAGTCTTTCGACTGGGGAGGGGAGACTCAGTGCCCCGGTTGCAGACTGTTTTTCATGAACTCTCCACCTGTCTGCTGGGAGAGTCTGCCATACTGGCTTGCGCCAACCTCGGCAGCGAGGCTCACACCCTACTTGATGCTCAACTGCATTCCGCCATAGGAATGGCTAGGGGCACTTTTAGTTTCTTCCACATGCTGAAGGTAACTCTGAATTGACACGGCAATCGGTACTCCGTGCATTCCCCAGGTCTCTCTTCGCATCGTCAGTCCATAAACGACCCCGGCAAACGCATCGGCCACATCCTTCGATCCTGCGGGAGGATGGTCAATTTTACCCGTCTTCAAATCCCGTTCAAGAGAAAAAATCTCTTCTTTGCACTTGTGGTGTTCGGGGGCAAGAATCCTGCCTTCGTAAAGAGCGGACTTGGTGAACTCATAGGGAGCAGGGGTCTTGTCCATACTCAAGTTACCGGCAACGAACCCCCTTTGCTTAAGCATCTGCACCGAATCCACGGACTGAAACGTATCGAAGGACACCCACTTTATCGGCATCCCCCTCTTCTTCAACAGATAAATGATCTCCCTCACCTTGTAGAAAAGAATCTCGCCATTCTGCGGAGGCGTGATTCGCAGAAGACCATCGTACTTGATAACCGGCATCCTCTCCGAGTGCCCTTCCCGATTCATCACCTTGAACCCAGGACAATACCCGATAGCAACCCCACAACTGTCGTTTGTCACCCCCAAGTCCACATGACACCACCTCGGATACTTGAGGTCCTGAATTCGATTCGGATACACCTTGAGGATCGACGTAACGAAATCCGTCTCCTCTAACGAAAAGATGTTAGGCACTGTCCCAAAGCAAAGGGCTGCCCTATCGACATCCAGCACAAACGGATGTCTGGCAATGGTGCTTACGCCGGCAATATCTCTCAGCGCACCAATGATGTCGTTCTCAAAATCCTTCCGGTACTCCTCCGGAACCTCATGCACCAAAGGCTCATCTTCCGGTGGCACATACTCGGTGGGGGAGAGAATCTTGGGTTTGCGGGCAAGGTCTCCCGCAAATATCCTGAACCACCCCGACGTAAACGTACCCTGGGGCTTGATGTCCCACACCCTCTTGTCATAAATAAAGATGCTGGGGTCCTTCCTAGCCTCCTCGATCTTCATATCCGTAAACTCTCCCGGATACCGCTTAGAGGAAACGAGGCACAGCATACCGGGCATGGCCCCCTGAGCCAGGAACCGAGACTTCCTTCTTCTTGCCAAGCCGTTATAAATGTTGAGTGCTTGGTTGTACGTGCCCCGGTCAACCGACCTCTTACTCTTCTCCACTACCTGCATAAAGTTCACTTCGTCAATCAAGCCCCCCAACACGTTTTGCCCAATCGCACCCCCATCAGACGATATCGGCTTAACGATCACCCGGTTCGGAAACTGAAGCTCGCTGAGAATATCCTTCCGATAGGGATACGTCGTATTGAAGTACATGCTCTGCTCAACGATCTCCTTGAATCTCGCATAATCGACTGACTTAGCAAGGTTCCCCGACAGAGACTGAAAGACGAAAAGGATCTCAGACGTACTGTCCATCCCAAACGTGGCGTGAGGGCTCTTAAAACAGGAGAGGATGTACACCTGATACGCCAGGGTATAAAGAGCCGTGGTCGTCTTCGCTGACCCAATCCCCCCAGTAAAGACGGCTTCCACAAAAGGATTAACCAGCCGCATCCCCTTGGGGTTGTTGATCTCAATCAGGGTCTTCAGCACCTCCGGATAGATCTCATTCTTGGGCCTAGCAAGGTACTCCTTCCCAAACATGAACTCTTCGATAGCTACAGGGTACCGGGCCATCTGTAGCAGGTACTCCAACTCCTTGGTCTCAGTCCCTGCTTTGAAGTTGTAAATAGCTCGATCCCAGGCAACTCGACTGTCCCCAGTAGCCTTCTGAGCCACCTGTTCCACTACCTGCAACATCTCTTCTAACTTATCCACTCCCTACCCCCTGCACATAATTGCACTGCTGGATCTTAATACTGCAATAAGACCCCGATAACCCCTAGTATAATCCCTTTCTCATCAAACACTTACATTGCCTCAAACTTATATAAAACTTATTACGCAATTAAACCTTTGAAAATTGTCTTTCCCCTGTCATTAATTGCACAGGTGACGCTCTTTTTATCCTGTCAACAGGTCGCCCACCCCCTGCACTTAATGTCACTTCCACCACTCCAGGTACAACACATCTTGCCGGTAGTGCTTACCTGCTTTGTCCCAGTGCTTACCGTACATAAACCAATGTACTGTGATCTCAGCGTCAGTACACGGCAACTCCCGGATACACCACCGGCAGTGTTTCACCAACTCCTCGGGCGTATAAGCTGGATACGATTTCACTGTTCCCCCTGAAATCACCACTCTACTCGATAAATTCATTTCCGTAGTGCAACTAATTACACCGGAATTCCCTGTTATTGCATCATTTGTAATCATGTCCCCGTATCCAAGTACCGATACCTTCTAGAGGCAACGACCCCCCCACTGTCATTAATTGCAAGGGAACTCCCCCCAAACTGATATTAATTGCAAAAGATCTACCCTCCCAGGTGAACATAATTGCAAAAGATCTCTGTCCTCCTCTGTCATTAATTGCAAAAGATCTCTGGACCCTCTGGGTGTATTGTGTGTTCCCCCCAAATCGGGTTTGGGAGTCACTAGAGGCAACGAAGGGATGTGGGTCATCGGGTCAGGGGCTCAGGTGGTGAGTCTGGGAGGGCAGTATTACTGAGGGTGTTTGGGCATTTAACATAATAGAGATTATGCGAAATCGTCGTTTGACGCGATTGTGAACGATATCAATAGGTTAGCTTATCCTGCTTTATCTGCTTCTGCGTAATACTGGGCGTTTTCTTCGGGTCTCATACATATCTTTGCAGGTCTCGGGCCTCACATATTGCATGTTAGGGCTCTCTAATGCCCCGATTGCAATCAATATCACTGCCAGTGCAGTCAATTTCACAGGTAGAGCGTGAAATTCTGGGCAGGAGAGGGTGCTGAGGGGGGGTGTAGGAGGGCTTTTTTTGCTGGGAGAGATTTTTGAAGAGGGTTGGGCGGACATTTTTGTGTTGTAGTTTTTCTGTACAGTAGGGTAAGAAGAAGGAGGGAATAATTGCACTAGGTATGAGAGAGGGTATGTGTAGTGCAATTAAGTTCACTAGAGGATGTGTTGTTTGTATTGCTTGTGTTGCTTGTGTTGTCTTACTAATGCAGTGGGTGTGTACATCTGTACTTAGACTAAGAGAGTGGGTTAGGTACAGTAGGTAGTGAGTATGCTCTCTCTATAGTGCTTAATAGGGGGTCCCCCAGGGTAAGGGGTGGGTGGGTGTACCTGGGTATCTATAGGGGGGTTATATCTAGTTCTTCTTCTTGGGGGTCCCCCGCAGAGGGCTCTATAGAGGGGGTGTCTGTGGGAGTGGATTGAGGGGTTTTTTCTGGAGAATCAGTACGCTTAGAAGACAAAGTTCGAATAGAAGAAACTATGTCCTGGACAATGTTTTCGTGAGAAACCTCTTCTGCTGTTTGATCGAAAGTCTGCCCTGTAGGGGATACGATCTTCTTGATAATCAGGGTCTCTAATTCCTTCCCGTAGACTCCCAGAGTCTTGAGGAAGTTGTTTTTGTCCCGCTCTGCTTCTAGGGCTACCTTAAGAGCCTCTAGTTTTATCTTAGGATGATGAGGAGAGTCTTCCTGGGTGTATGACAAAGCTACTGTTCTTACATCATCATAGAAGTGCAGGGAGTCCCCGATTACCTGAGGTATGTCTAAGAAAATGAGGGTATCTCTTAGTCTCTGTTCTAGATCGTTCTTTATTGCATAGAACATTGCTACTGATATGTTCAATTTCTTTGATATTTCAACGTGGTTAGCCCCCCTTATTAACTGCCTGTGTACGTATACAAGACGGGCTTCTCTCTGCTCAGGAGAGAGTTTGTAGTTAGTTTTGTTCTCCATATGAGCCTTTGGTAGGGAGGCTTCTAGGAGTACTTCATCAGGAGTTTTTTCGTACTTGACTAAAGCTTGTTCCAGTTGTGTAACCTTCTTTTCGTTCTTTTCTTTAGTTTGGTTCTTAAGTGCAAGTTTTTGCTTGAGTTTTTTGAGATTTTTGGGGTTCGTTACGTTCTTCTCCTTGATGGAGAGGGACGGAAGGGACTGTTTCTTGGAAAAAGCGAAGTAGATTGAGTCCTTATTGGGGATCTGAGCCATGGGAAAAGGACCTGTTTTGGGGGTAGGGGGAAAATGAACTTTGGTATTGGTACTAGAGGTTATTCTATATGTTTTGGTGTGTTTAGGTAGGGGGTCCCCCGCCCTCAAACTGAGCCTGAGAGACACGATTGAAGAAAAAGGGACATGAGATAAGGGGACTTGGTTTTTGAGACTATGGCGGGGTAAAGCTCGTTGGCTAGGGAGAGATGAACAAAGGTCTCTGGGGGGATTTGAGAGTCATTGGAAGCATAGGGATAGTAGGTCAGGTGGGCAGTAGCCGTAGACACCCATGGGATGGTTTTGTAGAGGAAGGTGCTTTGCAGGAAATGGATGCCATCCGTCTGGAGGATGCCTGGGGCTTCCAGGATAGGTACTAGGGGGTTTTCATCGTACTGCTTGGGAGCCCCCGAAACGATGATCTTGTTAGCAGGCCAAATTTTGACTACCCCGGTCTGGGGTGAAACCAATTGCAAAACCTGGGGGGTCCCCGAATGGAAGACGTACAGATTGATCCTGGCTACCAGGGGATTGACCAAGGGAGGCAGGATGAAAATGGGGCTGGCCCCCAAAATCTCATCCTTTCCCCAGACCTCCAGGGCAATGCGAGGGGCGATAGCCATCACTCAAAGTTTGGAGTGTAAACGAACCGCAGACTATCCCCTTTGGGCAGTTTTAGGGGATTGGACAGATTGGGACTTAGCTCATGGGGAGTCGTCAGCAGGATGGGGTTGTTGTCCTCATCCACAATCTGAATCACTTCGATGATGGTGTCTTCCGGTGCAGTAAAGGTGAGATCTAGGGGAACCACAATTAGGTTATCCGTAAAGATGAAGTTTACCTCTTGTCGGTAGACCCCTTCGTTGGGTCCCCAGAACTCAACAAAGAACTTCTTCTCAAGCATGGGAATAGAGAAGGCTGGGAAGGTAGCCATCATTTGTGCATTACCAGGGTGTAGGGGATTAGCCTTAGCCCAAGGACCACCTCATACAGTACTCCCACTGGTAGGGGGACATTCTCCAAGACAAACTCTATGCCAATAGCAATGGGAAGCCCGCCTATCTGCTTGAAGGATATACAAGCCAATGGCTCATTCTTCACTACCTTGGAAATCTGAAGAAGCTCAACCCTGCCAGTCTCATATATGTCCAGAGGAAGGAAGATCAGTTCCTTGGGGAAGTGTTCTTTTGGGCTCATAAAAGCCAAATGCCGAGACCCCAGGAGTCTGTCTTTCCCCCAAAGCTCGGCATTTGTCAACAAGGCATTCTCTGGTATGTCAATGGTCTTTTTCATTCCCTATGCAAGAGCATTCCTGATTCTTGATTCACTCAAGTTTCGTAGACATTAGCGTAGTAGGGTTCACTTTCGATATCTGTTATTTCGTTTCCCATGGTTCACTTCGTCAGTAGGGCACTTTCACTGTTGGTGGTTCACTACGCTACGTTGAGCAGTACGGGTCGATGGTTCACTCTCCTTACGTGAGCATTCGTGTCGGACTGGTTCACTCCAAACTTCTGAGCTTTCATTTCGTTTGGTTCACTTGCTTCTGATGCACTTTCGAGCCTAACGGTTCACTCTTCTAGCATGAACACTTTCCCATCGGGATTCACTAACAAGTCATGGTCGTTTAGTAGGTCTGATTCTCTTAAGCAGCATGAGCAATAAAAGCTCTTGGATCGTTAGTCGCCTGTGATACGTAGAGGCTAATGACTCTTCCGTAGTCACTCCGTCAGAATGTGCCTTTGATGTACCATGGTTCTCTCATGGTTTTTGTGCCTTCAGAAGGCTTGGATCTCTCAACATAGTTGAGCTTTGTGCTCGCTTGAATCACTCTCATGCTTTTGCATTTTTCGGCCTTGTGGTTCTCTCACTCCATTCTTGGATGTTCAGGTTGATTGGATCGCTGCCTTTTCTTGAGCTTTACCCGGTGTCTGACTCACTTGTAGAGGAGGATACTTTTGTCTTCATTGATTCACTACTGAGAGATGCTGCTTTCAACTTCCATGGTTCACTACCGCTTGATGAACTTTTCTACGAAGGTGATTCACTAAGATGACATGTGCTTTCTTGATACCTGATTCACTCAGCTAGCCTGAACTTTGTTACGTTATGGCTCACTTCATCATTTCTTGTTGAAGCATTTCTTGCTTCTTGCGTAGTGCATCCGCAATGGTCTTCTTGTCCTGAAGTTCTTCAATGTCAAAGACCGTTGCCTTGCCTTGCATCCGGAGGGCTTCCAACTGCCGGATACGGTCATTGACCATTTCCTGCCGTACCTCGACATAGCTGGATTGCACAAATACGCCTTGCTTAGTAATGGATCGTTGAACCTCCTCAGCATGGGCATACCGAGAGTCAAGAAACACAACCGCTGCGCCGCAAGCCCCAACAAGAGTGAGAAGGCCCACACCTATCTTAACGATCTTGTCCCATTTGTCAAGCATATTCTTTCCACCTTGTCAAATGTTACGGCTACCATGCCGTCACCACTTGCACATGATAGAACCCCCGCTCAGCCAAGGCTTTAGAGACATGCTCATGCAATTCCCAGGCTCCGGGATCTGCCTCTTCAATCTCCACCTGATAGAAGTTGGCTTTGGTGTCATGGACACTCTGCATCTTCAGGGCATCAACACACCGTAGGTCCCCCCAGTTGATGGCTCCCGGAACCTCATGGGGGTCCAGGTCCTCAAGGATCTTGTTGGTCTCTTCTAGCAGGGAGATAAGACTGTACTCACTCATGCGGACACTCCTGGTAGTAAGAACAGTTGGGATACAAGGTCAAAGGAAACAGAAAAGTGGTGGCATCCGGATAGAACACCTTGAACAACCTGCACCGGTTCCGTTGGTCACAGGGGATGGAAGCTACCCGTTCATGGTCAAATGCTGACTGGTCCCCAACCGGGTAGCTGAACCCCAGGCATTTAATCATGGTTCTTGAGGAAGAGGTAAAGACCATAGCCAATGGCCCCTACCCCTGCAATCAATTTCACTGCGTCCCCAAACACCACAATCAACAGCCCCGCCGTTAGCAGGATGGTCGGCGTAACCTTATCCGCCCAACTTTCGAGAGAAGCCTGTTCCTTGATATACAGTAGAGCCATCTCTTACCTCCGGAGGAACACTTAAGTAGTCCTCACACATAGGATATACCTCCTTAGGAGATAAGAAAGAGATCTCTGTCAAATCTTGGTCGGTAGTGTGGTCCAGGTCAACAAACCGCAAACAGAACCATCGTCTGGGACAGATGGTTTCCTGTAGTACAAAGGTCTTTTTGCTGGCCTTGAATGCTACCCCAGGGCACTTACGAAGAGTTGTCGTCATTGGTCACACTCCTTACCTCATGGTCCTTGACACTCTGCGCCCACTCCCTGGCCCGGATTTCCTTTTCAGTACGATCAACCGACATATCCAACAGGTCCAAAGCTAGCCATATCCTATTCAAGGACTCTAGCTCAGCCGTATGGTTCTTCAAGGTATGGTGACACAGGTCCCGCAAAGTTGCGGACTGGATCTTGACCGTTTCCAGAAAGAACTCGATTTCCTTGTGCATGGTCCTGCTCAATGGATAGAGGAGTGGAAAGACACACTAGAACCCTGAACTTCTTCTACGGTTGCACACTTCGCACCCATCACTTTCTTCAACTCGGGCTTGTCGCAAAGCCGAATGTTGGCTTCCTCAATGTGCCCCGCAGCCCGCAGGTTCACATGGTCTCGCCAAATGTCACAACCCTCATCCAGAACACTGCCAGAGAAGCCGATAGCCCCACCAATCCACCCTCCGGAAGCACCAATAGCCACACGACAGGGAGCAGTACTGTAAGTGCTAATGTCAGGAGCCACACCAACAGACTTAACCGTATAGGAACCCCCATATCGAATGTTACCTGGATTGTTTTCAACAACGCTTACAGTGGTGGTCTGAGGGCCATTACTAGCAACAGCATTACCCCCGCTACTAATAGAATTAGCCCTGGATGTAGCATTTCCTCCATATCCAATACCTCCCGTAGCAATAGCCTTGCTATTGTTGGTGTTCCGATTGGTATTGGAAACCTTGTTTGTGTTGCTTGGATTGTTGGTGTTGGTCACCGTGTTAGTAATAGGAGACGAACCGGTATTTCCAGTGCCATCATCACAGTTGCCTACACAACCATCATCACCAGGGCTGGCATGGGCACCACACGTAAACACTAAAAGCAGCACAACAACAACGAAAATGCCGCCCCAAATAAACCGAGTCTCTTTGCTCATGCTCATGTGAAATCCTCTGAATAAATTCCCGCCCTACCCCCGGTAGATGATCCGCTTTCTTCCTCCCCATGCGGTCTACCCATGGTTAGGCATCTACCGGGGGTTACAGGGCAAAATTACTTGTTCTGACCCTTCGCTAAACGCTTGCCCTTGATCTCCTCAGAGATCTCGTTTCCCATTCCTAACAGGGTATTGACAAGCACCGGAATAGCAGTGGCTTGCAGACCCTGCATAAACTCATAAGACATATCAGAATATTCTTGAATGGTTCTGCTAAACGGAGTCTCTGCCCCCGTTGTTGCATCCTTAATCTCAAGAATGATGCGAACATTGTAACGGGAATTCTCGTTTGCCATGGTGGTTATCTCCTAGCCTAATGCCACTGTTATAGACCACAACACAAATGCCAAAGACAAAGCTACTGGCACACCAATAACGACCTCTACAACTTCACGCAGGGTCATTGGATTCTTCACGATTCCTCCTTTCTGCCGCCAAAAGACTAATGGCAGTTGCTGCTTCTTTGAACAACTGCCATGGGCAAGGGAACATGGAATTGCGTCTGTCTTGATGGTATTCAGATCGCAAATTGAGTCTGGCGATAAGCTCAGACAAGTACTCATCAGTCATTGTCAAGCTCCGCTGCAATCTTCGTCAAACCATCAGTAGGTAAGTGAGAAGTCTCAGCCACCTGTTTCAAAAGGGAAGTTAATTCCTTTACTTCCTTGCGTAAACCCACAATGCTCTCCCGTAGGAGTCTAGCTGAAATCAAATAAGGGTCAGAGTCAGGTCTGGGTTTTCTGGGTTTGGGTTTTGGCTTCGGAGAGGTTTCGTTCATCAGCACACCTATGACACAACACCAACCATTCCATCCCAGGCATCCAACACTCTTCAACTATGCCTGACTCAGGGTCCGGACCTTCATAGCCTACCTCTCGATAGGAAGACATGACCTTCTTACAAGTAGTGCAGTAGAAGTTGGACATATCGTTAGTCATGGTAGGGGAGGTGGGATTCGAACCCACAATTCACAGATCTTAAATCTGTTGCCGTTGCCAATTAGGCTACTCCCCCTTAGCCAATACTTCCCACACCTTGAGCTTCCGTCTATTAGACGAAGGACGCTTAGCCTTCTGTGTTTCCTTGGTCTTGCGAATGAGCCCAGATGCCAAAGCACGTTTGGTCATTACCTGGAACATGGCTCCCCACCAACCGGGTTGGTCAGGAACGAATTTGCGTTCAACCACTGCCATGACATCTTCAGAGGTAAACGTCTTGCGCGTATCCAGGATGGTAGAGAAAGCCATCCAATAGAAGATCTCATGAGAGATGGACTTGGACTCTCTTAGAGTCTTGCTGATCTCAGCTTGGGATAGAAAGGGCTTCACCATGATTCACTCGGGGAGTTTGCTCGTTCTGGGAGATGGTTCACCAGTTTACTCGATAGACAATCAACTTCCTACTTCTGCTTGCAGGAATTGTTGAGCGGGAGTACCCCATGCGAGTCAACCTTCCTTTGCGTTCCATAGAGAGAACTAGCTTCTTGAAGTTGCTGCCTAACTCCTGGGGGATGTCCCACTCCACCCCCCAGTCCATCAATTGCTTTCTGACATCATCAAACGAGAAACGATCTTGCCGTTGAATCACTTCTCGGGTTGCTCTTGCGATGTAGTGGGATAGGTTAAGCATGGTTCACTGAATCACATTGCTCTTTCCCGAATTGTGGTTCACTCGATG
>Ga0208665_10000076_pt1 | contig 15175 bp, 24 predicted proteins | sample Methanogen_OWC_FD_187365 | JGI IMG/M metagenome (GOLD analysis project Ga0208665, IMG submission 187365) | Enriched soil microbial communities from Old Woman Creek wetland in Ohio, USA - Methanogen_OWC (SPAdes) (version 2) | ecosystem: Environmental > Terrestrial > Soil > Wetlands | place: USA...
CGGTTGGCGGTGCCGTTGATCATGCACTCGCGGGTAGTGGTCCGGGCCACCATCTCGGTGTAGGTCTTCATATTCCAATTTCGGCCAGCAGAATCCTTGAAGCCCGTGACGCCCTTCTCTGCAAGCTGTTCTCTGTAGCGCTTGGCTGTCTGTTTCCAGGTCTGGTATCCAGCCACATCACCCCTGACGGCTTCCAGAGCGAGGTTGCGATAGACATCTTCCACCCGGCGGCCTATCACCGCATCGACTTCTTGCAGCCTGCCAAAGGTATTCTCTGCGAGCACTTGCATAGCCTGCTGATGGACTGCGCCAAAGGCCACCTGCGCCGCCAGGCCGCTGTCTACTTCGGCCATTGCCGCCTGGTAAAGCGCAGGAACGGCCTCTTCGCACCAGACGCGCCCGCCAGTAAGCAAGTCTTTTCGGATTGCAGCGACGTTATTCTTGAGCGCCGTGAGGTTTTTGAGGTCGTTGCCTTTCAGGAGAGCCCTGTTGTACTCTGCTAATATCTCTCGTTCTGCTTCAGTGTAGAGCCTGATGAGGCGCTCTGCTTGCGCGTCACTGAGTTTCTTGGCCGCCAATCTCTTCACCTAATGCGGGCAGTGCGATCCTCGGTGCTTCGGGGGCGGCTGGCTGGGCCGCCTTGAGCCGCGCCAGCTCTTTGTCGAAAGCTTCAGAGCCCTCCTTGAGGCCCCTGGCTTCCAGCATCGCCTCGATGCTCATAGCTCCTGCGGCATACCAAAGGGAAGCGATCTCGGCTTCCTCTTTCGGATCGTTGGGGATGCCATCTCGGAGAGAGACCTGCACCATCTCCGGTTCAAAGGAAGCTTCTTTTGATATTTTCGATTTCAGTGAGTAGATGATAGGGACTTTCTTCTGGTATTCTGATGCCAGCCACCGGACTTTTGCCAGGGTCTCGGATTGCTTGAGCCTGATTGCAGTTCCGCTTTCGGCTTTGTTGACTTCATCGTCATCAGTCAGAGAGAAGTCTTTGAGGAGCTGCTTGTAGAGATCTCTTATCTCTACTTCGACCGCCCCAAGTTCTGCCTGCCAGGTCAGATATTGAGCGGGCTGCTCGCCGGCATCGAGGATAATTGCCTCTTCTGACTTCCATAGATATTTCTGTTTTGCGTGGTCAAACGTGAACGCACTTTGCCCGGCCATTGGCTTGGGGTGAGTGAACTTTCGCAGGACCACAGCCCTCTGAGTATATGCCAGGTCAAGGGCTTCCAGCTTGGAATAGATCTCGGGGATATAGTCAGATTGCCCATAGTAGAGATCACTGGTTAGGATATTGTCGATCCGCACAACCAGCAGATCATCAACGCCAGTAGCTTGTTTCCCTTCATCGTCTACGTCAAGATACCCATACTGCTTGAAGGATTTTACCGGGATCGGCCCGGCAAGCTTCTTGCCGCTGCCCACCACCACACCAGGGACATTGATGGTCTCTGAAGCAATTATTTCATAGATGACGTGCTGGATTTGGCCCTTTGTGTGGGTTGTGAACTTGACATACTCATGCTCTTTTTTCTTGTCGCCATCTCCTTCCATCTGCTTGAATGTGGCAAAGATAACGTATGCGCTGGCCTGCTGGATGTTTCCAGGCTCTACAACTATATAGAAATTCTCGGGGCTGATAGCTACAATGCGATCCTGGGATATCTCCAGAGCACCCAGGCCATAGCGGGATGCATCGGTGAGCACCTCATAGTCAGGCAGATCGTAGATTGCCGGCGCATCGATCTCTGGTGATTCGCCGATAATAAAATTCAGGTATTCTTTGGTTGCCGTCTTTGCAAGGCCAATGATGATAGGGACTTTCTTGTCGTCGTCTTCCTTGTCCTTGAGGTAGGCTGCAAGTTTCGGGAAAACTGCTTCATGATCCCCATTATAAAGGAGCCGGTTCTTGGCGTGCTCTGTCAGCCTGGCCTTCTCATCGGCATCCTCCGGGGGCCAGGGCTTGCCGTCTGCTATCCAATCGAGATTAGTGAGCATTTCCGGCCTCGGTCATCGTCTCGCCCGCATCAGCGGCGATCTTGGCTTCATTCTCTTTCACGGCCTTGAAACAGCTCTGGCAGGCATATTGAGCAGTTATCATTGAAGTGCTGAAGCTTCCCGGCCTGGTGACAGGCTGGAATTTGAGGACGGCGATAGGGATAGGATACTCTTTAGGCTTGATCTCATTGCCACATAATAAACAGATCGTCATAGTTTAGCCGCCCGATTATAGAAATACCTGCCCATATCACAGCTATCATCATTCAGCTTAAGAGGCTCTTCTTTGCCCGCGCCTTGCGATTTCTCATTCCAGACATAGCCAGCATGTTCAAGGATAGTCCGCTTGCACTTAGCACAGAATCTTACAGTGTGCGTGTAAATTGCAGTCGCGTACTCTTGCACTTCTTTAAGAACATCCTTCTTGGTTGCAGATCGGATGGTCAGCTTAGGATAATCGGCTTTGAGCTGCTTGATGAGACTTAAGCCACCGCCGCCGGGATCGACTTCGACCGAAATGGGGATGATCGTCTTGCCCTCATAATTCAGCATCTCCCTGCCGAACTCCTGAGAGAACACCGCGTTGGGCTTGTCGTTGGTGAAGAATTCCTTGACCAGATACCAGCATCGCATTGAGAGTGAATATCCCCATAAGCCCATGCAGGTGGGATGCACCTGGCCATAGTCTATCGAGACCATCCAGGTCACGAGATCGCTTGGCGGCTCCTCCACCACATAGCCGTCTTTTGGATCGGTGGTGAAGAAGGAAAACACCCGGCCCTCAGCAGCCACCCATAAGCCAAGAATGAACCTGAGATAGTAGACCGTCCCCGGCGGGTTCTCTCGGACCAGATCCGCTTTGTACTCATCAGTGAGGCCAGGGTTATCGTCTAAGACGAAATGCCAGAGCCTTATAGAGATCTCTTTTGCCCGGTCGATGTAATCCGTCTTGATATAATGCATCGGCTGATCAGGGTTTGTGGTAGCCAGCAGAGTTGATCCTGCTTTGTCCATCCTGGTCCTCAGCATCTTGAAGACGCTTTTGGCCCAGGTCGTGACCTCATCACAATATGCATCAAGCAACGTAGGGCCGCGAAACTTCTTCTCCTGGCCTACGTCGTTGGCTCCTCGGATCGATACTTTGCGGCCATAGATGAAGAACTGCCGCCAGCCTGTCGTATGCACCACGGCAGCCGGCAGGAGATCTTTCAAGGGCTCGATGCAATTGAGTTCTAGGGTCTCTGTCGTGTTTCCTACCATCATTCTCCGGCCATGCCTGCCGTGCAGACACCGCCAGAGCCAGACGATAAGGCTCATGATGGTCTTGGAGCTTCTGACGGACCCATACCAGAGGTTAATGCTCATGGGGTGGTCGATGCAAGCCAGGATGCTTTCGGCCTGCTTGCCGACGGGCAGGAAAAGATCATTGGTCCCTTTCTCCGGCTCGATGCCTTGAGCCAGCTTGCGCAGGCACTCAAAGATCTGACCCTGTTGCTCATCCTCTTCGGCTTCCTGGAAGATGGGATAGAAAGGATGATCTTGAGGGATGCTGCCTAATCGGATTGCAACGACAAAGTAATCCAGCAGCTCGCCCGGATCTATCTCGACCTCGCCGCTTGGAAGGGTGGCGGTGATCGAAGGCTTTTTCGATAGTGCCTCAAGCCGTTCAACTTGTCTCCAGGGAGCCTTCATTTATTGGTCATCTGCTTTTCGATTGCATTTATTCTGTCCTGAATCTTCTTCCAGTCCCCTATTTCCATCGAGAACTTTTGGCTGTTTGTCATTGCATTCGCCAAGCTTGCATATTGGCCTGCATGTGATAGGGGATCGTCACATGCAAGAATTTGATTCATGAGCTTATTTAAGCCCTGTCTAAGTCCCTTTGGAGAAGTATGCCCTATATGGCATTTCCGTTTGCGATTTGTGTTATTGGCCTCTTCTGGCGCATCGGTTTCATCAGAAGAAGGGGGGGTCTGCTTAATCGGCACATATCATCATTCCTTGATTATTATACGGTCCTCGGCTGGAGGATGCTAGAGTCACAAGCTAGATGTATATCACGAAGGGAAGAAAAATTCCGCCCCCCAGCCGTGGCCTGCCATGACACATCGCCACAAGTGACCGACCGAAAGGCGATGTAATGACTATGATGGGGCCGGGAAAGGAGGATATCAGAACCCGGCCCCGCTGGTTCTGTGGTTCTGGCGCTCTACTTCCTAGATTTGGTTTTGGTGATTATGAGGACTCCACGCGGAGCCCTTGATGGATCTGTCCCAGCTATATCGAATATCCTTTATAGCCTAATTTTGGGATCGTGAGACCCCCGGACCATCGAAGGCCCGAGGGATAGCACAGTACCTTTTCGACTGCCGGCCAAATAGGCAGCTTGCATGGATGGGTAATTAGAGGTCGGATATGATCTTGCGCAGATTAGGGAATGGCACGCCGCTTGTGTCGCTTATTACCGGCGGCCTGGCCGGGCCTGTTTCCATCCAGGTTCTTGTGCTTGGCTTTAGCTCCTGGCTTTCCCCGCCCTGGCCCGGCATATTTCAGAGTCTCCAGATAGCTGTATGTCCTGTCGTGATGGGGTTCTGCATCCATCTTCTTTCTCGGAAAATTGAAGATCGGAGCCCCGCAATGCGGACAGTATGTAGCCCGCCAACTGGAATAATAAATGTTCTTATGGCAATTTCCACAGCGCCATTCTATGATCGAATTAAAAGAAAATTCAGGCTGCCATTGAGTAGGCTTTCGCTCAATGGTACCGAGGATGCTTTGGTCCGGTGCATCTTCCGTTAAAGTATCCGTCTTATTCATTGCTCCTCCTACTATTTATATTCTTCTAGTTTTCCGCCAGAAGACCATCTTCCCGCCGCGCTTGGTCAGCCTCTCCTCCCGAGCCACGCACCCCAGGGCCACCAGATCATCCAATATGTCTCTGAGGTCGCTATCGCACCTATGACATCGTTTCGTGAGTGCTGCCGTCCTCACCGGCTCATGGGGCACTATGGCCAGCGTCTCCACCAGCCGCCTCATGCAGGCCCTCACGGTGGCGGGCTCCTGTACCACAGATTTCTTGCCCCTCTAGCCATAGGCGGGCCGAGCCTCACACATGCCCCTCCAGCCCTCTGTAGTGCCCTGCAAGCCTGAGAAATGTTTCGGAGCACATTGTCATTGCTCCGGCCAGTAGTGGGCATTTCCAGGGCATTGGCTATGTCCCTGGTAGACATCGCCCCCTCCGGACCGTCCGGCAGCACATCCTCCACACGATCCCGGAGCCGCCCATAGACGATCCTAGGGCATATCTCCAAGACCCCGGCTTCACTTGCCAAGTCCCTCTACCTCCCGCAGGCTTTCTTTCTCCTTCAGCAGCGCCTTCTCTTCTTTGATCAGAATGTTTATCGCTGTCCTGATGCCTCGGACCAGATCCCCTATCTGGTCTATCCTGCGCTGTGCATGGTATCTAGCACCCAGGGCCTGGCGCTCGGCCAGCTCCTCGGGTGGGACGGCTGTCATTTAGGGGCCCACCTGCACCGGCTACATTCTGCCCCGCATCCTTCGCATTCCAACTTATTCTTTTCGTGGGGCATCATTTTCTTTAGCTGCCCATGCCATCCATGATCGCAGCTCGGCTCCGGGCAGCATATCCCCGGAGCCCTATGGAGGCAGATCTCTCTGTCGTTATCACCCATCTTATTCTCCTCCTTCCATCTCTACAATCCCTCTCTTCTGCCAGGCATCTGCCCTCGATCTTGCGACCGTGGCTTTGTCTCCTTCCTTGTAGTCCGTCATAATTCCTTCCATGTCTGTACTATAGGGTGTTAAGAATGTTACTGTGACCATTTCGCTGTCTGCGGATATCGATTTATCTTTGTCTTTATCACCAATCGATATCAGGACCATTGAAGCGATTTCACCTTGTTTTTTTTCGCTATCAGGGACCATTAGATTTTGGTCATCGCTATCAGCCCCATTAATTGCTTTTTTAGGTAAACTCGGATTTATTTTTTCTATGGGGGGCATTTTTACAATAGCACCTAATTTATGCTCATTTAATGGTCCTAATGGTCCTGATACTGTTTTTAATGGTCCGTTAATGGTCCAGTAATGGTCCCAATGGTCCTGATAGCGTTTAGCATCAAATCTGAATCCTCTGTAGATTCTTTTTTTGTGATTATCGATAGTTATCCGTTCTGGTGGGCGGTTGTCACACATTTTTTTAACAGCCGCACCAAACCGCTTCTCATCGACTTTATCACATGTTTTAATCTCACACCACGCCTTATAAGCATCATAAACGACATCTAATGGTACATCTTTTCCCGTCCCCCCCATAAGATCATAGTCGCAATACTCTTCCAAGAACGTGTTGATACTGTTCGACTGCTTCCGATATTCCGCAAACATCTCTTCACCTGGCCGCTTGGTTATGGTCATGGTTTTTGAGAGCTTGACTGTCCGCTCGACAATTAAATTGAGAATGCCAGACAGCTCTTCGTCGGTGGTTAGCTTCTCGAATAGGTATGGATCTTTCTGTCTTTCCATCGGATTATTTGGATCTGGATTGTCTACATAGTGAAAGGGCATATCGACCTTGCAAAACCGCTCTATCCAGCCTTTCGACATGTCATCAATTAATGGCATATCATTAGAGTCTATCGTCGTTGCGTGAAATGGCTTAAATTTTATTCGACTCTTATTTTTTCGATCCGAGTCGATTATCCCGTCTCCAGTCGAATTTTTCAAGAACGCCGTAGGTATCCTTCGCTTTCCTTTTGACTGCTCCTCTCCGGCCTCAGATACAATCTGACCGCGCTTTCCTACCAGCTCGGCGCCTGCGAACCGATTGTTTTTTAGAGTTAACTCCTCAAGAGCCATTCCACAAAAGGCATCTTCCCCAAAAAATCTTTTCATCACCCGCTCATAAACTCCCTTTCCGTTTCGGCCTAATCCATTGAGGAACATAATATAGGGAAACATGAGCTTGATTGAATGAATCGCAAACCAGTCAACTAGGGTGCACTGGTCGGTTTCGTTTGGTGCAACCTCCTTCAAAAACTTTATAAATCTTTGGCAAGTCGCATCTTTGTCGAAAGTTACCTGGATCTGATCGGTCATCAGATCTTCGGGTGAATATGGCCTATGTTCGCCCGTCCTCAGATCAACCACGCCGTTTTTAACACCTAATAGAAATGGATCATGATCAAAGGTCGCTGGATAGTTCAAAAGAAAATCGTGCAGCCGTGTGACGGTTTCCTTTTTGTTTTTGATGGTCGCCAGGTCCCCGGCGGCTTTGTTAAGAATATTGTTTATGATCCTTTCGCCATCAGGGACGAAAATTTGGCCGTTATAATAGTAAATCGGGTCTCTGTTATTTCCACCCGTTGCTTTCGCCAGCTTCAGAACTTTTAACAGGCTGATTACGGCTTTGGTTGGGCTGTACTTGCGGAATGCCTTGTCTCCCACACCATCCAAGAAAGTTACATCTTCAATCGATAGGGAAGCTATGGTCGGTACATATGCAGGTACGTCCTGGGGCTTGATCAGCTTCCGCTTAATTGCATGGGCAATCGTTTTTTCTCTAATAGCAGGATCTTTTAGAAGTCCCTTGCCATTAACCTCCCACGGGACTGCTCCACATTCATGTGCTAACCAAACCCATGCATCGCCTCCAACGTTGAGATTATCATGCATGTAGGCATAACCGGATTCGTCTTCTGTTATCAGAGTGTTATGCCCACTGGTCCCTCCAAGGATGGGGTGGTTGTTCGCAAGCTGGCTGCCTTCGTAGTGCCAGCCAGGAGAGTCCAAATCAATTACATTCCGCATGGTGAGCGGTGGCAATTTCTTACCTGCTGAATCCTTCACCATCTCATTAATCCAGTCTGGTGAGGAGGAACTGTTTTGGTTGATCTTGAGTTGTGTGATGAGTGGTATTGTCGCAATCATTATAGCCGATGACCTATCAGCTACTTCATATTGCTTTGATTCGATGCCCGTAATCGTCAAATGTCGGTCGTCTTCATACAGTTCCAGATGGTTCCAGGGGTTCTGTCCCTTGTCAATTTTCTCTTGGATAACCGGCTTGACCTCGATTATATGAGCCTTCATTTCATCGGAAAGGTCATCAGTGCCGCCAGCCGTGAAACTGTCTAGTCGGTTTGGGAGGTGAGCCTGATAAAACATCCTCACGCCGCATTTAGACGGGCTAACTTCGGTATAGAATGGCTGAGTATCTTCCAAAAACTTCTTTGCGAATTCGCTCAGGCATCCAGTAAACGGGTCTCGACATGCATCCAGGTCCCCCCCCACAATTTGTTTAGTTTGATCAGATTCTTTATGGTTCATATATCCAATGCCATCGAGCGGAGAATCTATCCATAGAGCATCGAATTTGGTTTTGACCGTAATCCCGGATTCGCTTATTTGTAATGCTTCTTCAAGTGTAAGATATCCGTCCTCCCCATGCCAAATGATATCTTTCGATGGGTCGTCGTTGCCTTTCCATTTGGGCGTAAGCTCCCCGGTGTGCGGGTGCCTAATATACGGTTTTTTTCCTACCCGTACGCAAAATTGGCGCAGCCCGGCCAGTCGGGGGGGGAGATCGATGCTCATAACTTATCCACCGCTGTTAGAATTTTTGAGCGCACCATTTCAAATTTGTGTTTTTGCTTATCGGTCAGCTTTCGCTTTCGGTGCACATCGGTTAAAAATCCATGTTCCCAAGAATTTATAATGCCCCGCTCATAACAATAATCAATCAGGGCGGACGATATTGTATTAGACCGTTTGGCTGCATTGATTGCCCTGAAAATCTTATCACTTTTTATATCATGCATAAACTTTTTTATACAACAATTTCCGACCAACGCTTCTTTTCCGTTGTGTTTATTCATTATAAAGCACAATTCTTTTAGATGCCTGTGCCCGCATAGGCATGTATAGACGCCTTCGGCTACTTCTTTATCGTCTGCTATTCTTATGGTGATAAGTGTCCATTCTTTTTGTGCTTCTTCCCATGTTTTAGATACGCTAAGGCCGATGATTTCTTCTACGAGCTTATATTTTTCAGCGGCCTTTATTTCTGGCATGGTTTCTCCTCCCGCGCTTCATCCCAGTACCGGCTCTTGCACCGGGGGCACATAGCTGGCCTGCCTTCAATCCGGGGCAGCCAATCCAGCCCGCACCGCAAGCATTTCACCCGCTCTATCATGACCTTTCCCTATGATAGGTAAGTATATAATCCTTGCGCCTCCCTCCTATCGCCTCCGCACTGCCGCATGATCCTGATATATGCCCGATGCTTGAGCCACCTGGTCATTTTGGGGAATGTCTGGTCTGCCTGATATTCTTCCCAGAAGCATGACATTTGCGCCTCCCTCGCCCTCGCCCTCACGCCAGGGCTCGGAGCCACGGCCACCGTTCCAGGAGCCATTCCCCGAGAGCCAGCATCTTGTATTGCCAGTAGACGGGGATATATTTCAGCCACCACATATCTATCCCTCCGGGGGCCACTGCGCGCACCTCCCTCGCCTTATATCTCATCTGCGCTCTCATGGCGGCATTTCTGGCACTCCCACACGGGGGTGTCATCTCCAGCAATCTCCTCTGCGTACGGGTCCGGCCCCCATGTGACCGGGTTTTTTTCGGTTCCGCTCGTACCACATTCAGAGCACCACCCCGGAGGCCACGGTGCGGCTCGGATCGCATCCTGGATGAGGGCGGACAGCTTCCGGGCCCGCCTGTAGGCATCTACCTTCTCCTGCAGGTCGGGCGGATACGAGAACCGCCCGGCCTTGATGGCCCGCTCAGCCGCGAGCTTGACAGGAGGGGCCATCATGGCACCTCTGAGACAAGCTTTAGTCGCCGCGTGCTGCCCGGAATGAATAGATCGTTATACCTGGCAAGGGCCTTATCCAGCTCTTCTTTTCGGTTGAGATCCTGACATGTGGCCTCATAGGTGGCCATAAAAAAATCATCCCGCCGGGCCATGCTCATGCCCGCCCAAGAATAATATCTATCCGCCGGGCAATGTCAGCCATTTCGGGGACGTTTGTTTCATGAAGTTGCCGCCTGACCGCTATCAGGGCGATGGCGAACTCTTCCAAGTCACATAGCGGGATGGAACTGGCCATGAACATCTCATATCTGGCAGCCATGCTCAGGCCACCTCCTCATCCTCTGGTATAGTCACATATCGCTTCTGTCCTTCAAAAGTAGTCTCATAGACTTCGATTTCAACCCCGCTCTTGGTTTTCATCTTCATTTTCCTCAACCTCAACCTCGCATTTCACTATTACCTACTATACAGTGTACACTATATATACTTTTCGGTGTACACTGAAATAATGCCAAAAAGAGAGCTGAAAAAGTAGATTACCGCCCGGACCTGCGCGATGCCCTCATGGCGGGGCGTCCTCATCGGGGTGCTGCTTGCATATCTCTGCATACTCCTCTTTGGTGTAATAAGATCGACCGCTCCATATCTCGTCTATGCATCTGTGGAGCATGGCTTCCCAACGGGGGCGATCGGCATTCGTTTTTGAATGGCATTTACGACATAAAGCAGCGAACTGTATTTGTTTTCCGTCACAACAGGCAGATTTGTCGTATTCTACATGATGGCAATCGAGTTTTCTGCTCGTTTCGTTTGTTGATTTACCACATACAACACATCTATGATCAAAGAACAATCGAATACGTTGTTTTAAATCTTTGTTAAATTTGGGGCAATAAGGTTCAAATGAAATTCCTCCTTTCCATTGAGGGCTGCTCTCACCACAAAATCGTTTTTTATATTCTGGATCATCCCAATGTTTCTTAGATGCCGTACTACGCTTTAAAAACACTTCAGGCGCACTCATTGAAATCGCGTGGCGCTTTCGATATTCTGGGTCTTCCCAAATCGCTTTCACTTTATTGCTTATCGAAGTGCGTATTTTTACGTCTTTCCGTTTTCTTAAAACCTTTTCGGCATATTCGGGTGTTTTCCAAAGATTTTTAGTTGCCAACCGATATTTTTCTTTTGCTTCAGGTGAATTCATAGAAGCAATGCGTTTCTCACGATATTCGGGATCGGCCCAATGATTTGTTGCTGAATCTCGGCGACGCTGTAGTTCTTCTGGTGTGTTTGCTGCTTTTTTACATCTAGCAGAACATTTAGCACGATATTCTGGGTCTTGATATCGTAATCTAGTTCGTTCGCTTTGCGCTTTCCGTGCTTCCGGCGTCCAATTCGGCATGTTTTATTCCTCTAAGGTATCCAAATTTGGACTATGACACCGAGGGCAAGCGATTGGTTTTTTTCCATTCTCTAAACGGCTTGTCCATTCATGCTGGCAAGTCTTACGACGGCATTTGTATTTCATAGTATCATCATGATGGCGATACTACTTAAGCCTTTCTACATAAACACTCTCGGAACCAGGGCTGGAAAAGTTGCCAGCATCGCTTATACAGTCCTTCAAAACTGCTGTCTAATATCCAACATTCTTTTGGCTCGCTGTTGGGCCCTAAATCGTCTTGCCCTCGGACTATCCGGCCACATGCTTGCTGGAGAGCGGTGATCGTGGCAACATCGCTGTAGCGTTGTTCTATAGGCAGATATTTATCATGCTCATTTCTGCGTACAATCCATTCATCACCTAAATATTGAAATGGAACTTTTACAATTATATTAAGACAGTTTTTTGGTCCGGGAAGATCAAGCCCTTCTTCCATTCCGACGCTCAAAAGAATTCTTCCTGTTGATGCTTTCCATTTTTCAACCCCATCCTCACGGCATTCCCGATCAGTGAACATGGGGCTACATCCTTCATCATATAAAATTTGTCCAAGATCCCCCGCGATTTTATAAGAATGGCAATGGCAAAGAGTGTTTTGCCCATGCGCTTTATGCATTTTTGCAATCATCGGCCCCATTTTTTCTAATGTTTCATCCCGTGCTCCCATCGCCATCTTCCCACATGGATGAAAATATACCATCCGCTGTTCTACAGGAACTGGATGAGGAGACGATATGGTAATATAATCTTCCGCAATTAATTGTGTTGTTGGAGTGCCTGACGCCAGAACCACGGCCTGAGTTCCCATGATGAACTCCCGGAACTGCTCTCGGCCCGATATCAGCTTGAAGGCCCGCGTCTTGGAGTCGATCACAAAGCTCTCAGGTGCCTCTGAGACGATCCTGGTGATAGCCTGTGCCTTGTCCAGGGCTCTATTGATCCGCTCCAGTGTCCGGGCAACTTTGGCCGCGTCAGTGGCATCCACGTAGCCCATCAGGCTCCGGACCTCCTCCGACTCGCCGGGCGGCGCCATCCGGGCAAATAGCTTCTCCAGCTTGCCCTCATATTTCATCTGCTTTTCACGGATCGCCGCCAGCCAGAGCCCCATCTGCTCGGGCAGGTCCCCGGCCAGGTCCATCCACTCAGGGAGGATGATAGACCGCTGGTCAATCAGCTTCATCTCCAGGCCCTGAGACTCATCCACAATCAGCAACTCAGCAGATGGCAGGCTCCTATCGGTGAGGAGCTTGTCCAAGGTGGTTGCTCCCAGGGTCGCCTCCACGTATGCATCCCTGGCCGCCAGGTAGGGGCATCCTGGGCAGGTCTTGCGCCGGACTTTGGCCGGCACCGGGCAATCCCCGGCAGATCCCTGGGGCATCTTCCGGCAGGGGTAGTTGGCCCGGCCCAACAACGCTGTGATCCCGAGTCGCTCATCCCCGGCGAGCTGATGGACTAATTGCCTCTGAGGGGTGGTGTAGGTGGCCCTCTTAATTTCTCCCTCCTCCAGCAACGCCCTGGCCGCCACCGACAACACCAGGCTCTTGCCGGAGCCCGTCGCCCCCTTGTAGGTGATGATCTGCTGCCCGTCTTGCACCGCCTCCACAATCGCCTGGCAAGCCTCCCTCTGCCCTGCCCTCCAGGCTGGATATGGGTTGAGGCTATCCAGATTCATGCGACAACCTCAAAATATACTACATATACGATGGTATTCAGCATCCCAAAAAACTCCTCGTCCGGAATTTTATTTATTTCCTGGAATGCTTTCAGATAGACAAAAACGCTCGGGTATCCTTCCGATCGGGCGTCATCATCTGATATGTCTCCGAGACGTTCTACCGCCAGACCAAGTATCTTCAGCTTGGCAAAATAATCCTTACTCAGCATCTCGGTCTTTGCTAGGTGGATGCTGCCCACTTTGCACCGTGGCCGCTTCCAGCACCGGCGAGTCTGGGTCTTGGTGCCCGCCAGGATCGGCTCAACGTGCTCAGGGCGAAATAAAATCATCTACTCGCCCTCCCCACCATGATCCCGAGCGCCAGGTATGCCTGCTGATCGCTGCTCGCCCCTGCCAGCAGTTGCACCAGCATCTCTTCTGCTGGCAGGCCGCTCGCCTTCCTGTATTTCTCCTCTACCATATCCCACTCTCGCGGCGTGAGAGAGAAAGCGTCCTTGGCTGTCATCTGCTCGCCCTCTTCGCCTCGATGTATGCCGCCAGGATCGCGGCGGCGGGTGTGTCATCCTCGCCGATGTGCATATATTCTGGATCAGTGTAGCCTCTCCGCCCTCGGCGAATCATTGCCTGCCATCCGGCAGGGCATGTCCACATAGACATAATCCAATTGTCAGGTCTCGCCGCGATGGCCCGCTGGATGCAGCCCTGGATGATATCCTGGGCAGTCTCATCCTCATATATATTCAGGCTGCGTACCTCGAACTCTATGGACGTGATTCGGTCATATGCGGCAGAATCGACTTCCTTCAGCTCTTCCAGCAGCTCTTCCAGGAGGGCGGCGATGGTGGCGGCGTCGGTGTCGGTCATGCCCCGCCTTCCGCCAGCTTCGCGGCAGCATGCAATCTAGCAATCATAGATCGATGTAATGCAAAATAGCCGCTAAAATACGATGCCAGCGCATCATCTATTTCCTTCAGCATGACAGCATCGCCGTGCCTGAAGCACGCCGCGATCTTGCGCAGGCGGTCAATTTCTTTTAAGCCCTCTCCCATCCAAGGCTCGGGGCATTCACCAGCTTCCGATTCCAGGAAAGCCACAACACGATCTAGGTTACTCATGCTCCGCCCGCGTTCCCTCGCGGCCTCCTGGGTTGATCGCTTTCTTTCGCGGGCCTTGCTCCAAGAGCCCGGATCGCATCGCTCAGGCTCGCGCCTGTGATACCGGCCTTCCGCAATCGATCCTTTTCCTTTTCCAGAATGTACTTAGCACTCTGATCGATATTGATCTGCATAGTGCATATCAGTGTTCTTTTTAGTATTTTAATCTTCCCTAGAAAAGTATTTATACTATCGATGTATAGGTATGTATCGGCGAAGGCGCGGGCATGGACCCAAAAGCCGAATGCCAGGAGAATATATATGGTGAGCGATAAAAAACTGCGCTTCTTCCAGAAGCGACTGGAGCAAATCGAATCCGATAAGAAAAGTGAAATCAAACTCCGATATCCAGAAATAAAGACCGAATATGCAAATCTGATAGCCAATGGAGCAGGTAAAATCAGAAGCGAGAAGGAAATCCGGGAAGTCATAGGATCTAATGCGTATCGATGCCCTCCGATGATAGAAGTTCTCGACATATTTGTGATGGGCGGCGAACGGAAAGCGGCAGAAAAAGCAGAATTAGAGCGAAAGGCTGCCCTAAGCGTGGACCTTGCCACACTCAAAGCAAAAGTCAAATCGGCTACGGATCTAGTTTATTTCGGCACCGATGAACAACTTAAGAAAGCACTGGATGATCTGGAGGCTATGTAAATGTCGATCTATGAAGAAATGAATGAAGATGCCACAAGCGGCGGCATGTACTGGAAGCCACAGCCAGGGAAGATCAACAAAGTAAGAATCCTGAAAGACCCCATAAGGCGCGAGGCAGACCAGAAGATCAATCGCCCGAGCTATCAATTTGCGGTGACCGGAGACGACCCCAAGACCCCCCTGGTCTGGAGCGTGAGCGCCAAGGGAGCCCTCCAGCAGATCATAGGGATCATGAAGGCCAACAACCTGACCACTCTGGCGGGCGGCATCTTGCAGGTAGCCGTGGCCGGCGATGGGATGGACAGAAAATATACAATCATCCCCATAGAGCTGCCCACGCCGGCCAATGGAGCCCAGGTCCTCCTGGACTTCCCGGCGGGCTCCCTGGAGAAGGCCCTGCCGAAGCTCTTCGC
>Ga0208665_10000079_pt1 | contig 15102 bp, 14 predicted proteins | sample Methanogen_OWC_FD_187365 | JGI IMG/M metagenome (GOLD analysis project Ga0208665, IMG submission 187365) | Enriched soil microbial communities from Old Woman Creek wetland in Ohio, USA - Methanogen_OWC (SPAdes) (version 2) | ecosystem: Environmental > Terrestrial > Soil > Wetlands | place: USA...
CGTTGTTCCTGGTGCCGTTTGTTAAAAACGGGGAGGTCGTCGCTCGCCTCACTCCGCTTTCGGGATATTTCCAGAACGCGTCGCTCAACGTCGTAGCCGACGGTCTCGCTTTCTGGCTCGAAGAACTCCCGAAACTCGGCGTTTCACGAATATGCCCGGCCGGCCATATGCCGAAACCGACGATGATGTGGCACCACGACGGGATGCCCGCTCTCGCCGAAATGGTCAGATTTATAGATATAGAGGTGTTCGATTCCAATGCATTCAAACTCTGAAATATTATTCCTGCACGTACCGAAATTTTCGAATTATTACAAACCGCTCGACGAGTTCATCAATATCACGTATATCCCGATGGGCGTCTTCGCGCTCGCCGATATGATGACGCGCGAACGCCATTGCGTTGAGATCGTCAATCTCGGGCTCGAATGGATCCTGGACAACGATTTTTCGATCATCGAGTACCTTCGCGGCGACCGCAATCTCAAGGTCGTCTTCATGCCGCTGTTCTGGCATTACCAGTCTTACGACGTCATACGCGTCGCCGAAACGATCAAGAAGGAATTCCCCGGCGTCTACGTGTTCCTCGGCGGTTTCACGGCGTCGTATTTCGCCGCCCAGATCGTGCGAGATTTTCCGTTCATCGACGGCGTAGTCAAAGGCTACGCGGAAGGCCCCGTCAAAGACCTGTGCAGCCGGATCTTCGAGGCCTCGGCGAAATCGACGGCGCCCGACTTCACTGGCGTTCAGAATCTCGTCACAAGTGAGTCGGGCGAGAAGGAAAGCTGCGATTTTTATCTAACTTCCGAAAAGGATTTCAACTCGCTGCGTTTCACCAATCTCGCGCTTTTGAAAAATTTCACTCACTATATCAGGCTCTTTTCGTTTCCGCTCGCTTATTCCAAAAACCTGTCGATGGCGGATAACGTGCGACTCAACAACATGGGCCTGGTCATGTTTCCCATCGAGATAGGGCGCGGCTGCAACACCGAATGCTCATGGTGCGCCGGCTCCACCGGAAACCAGGCGCGCATGAATTTCCGTTCGAAGATCATGTGGCGCGACAAGTCGCGCGTCGTAGCCGACATGAAGGAAGGTATTCTATTCGGATATAAGACGTTCGCCGTCTGCTTCGATCCCTATCCCGGGAAGCAGCAATATTACCTTGAGCTCTTCGAGGAGATCAGGAAACAAAACGTCAAATGCGGCCTGTATTTCGAATGTTACGCCCTGCCGACTCTTGAATTCATTGACAGCTTCAAAAAAACGTTCGACCTCTCGCGCTCGGTCGTCGCGATATCGCCCGAATGCGGCAGCGAGGAAGTGCGCCGCAAAAACAAGGGCTATTATTTTTCGAACGCCGATTTCTTCAACCGCCTCGACGCGCTGCAGGCCGCCGGAATCAAAACCGACGTATTCTTCACCATGGGCGTGCCGCACGAAAATATCAAAACTCTCATGGAAACAAAAGCCATTATCGATAAGATCTCGGCCGGCTACAAAAACATCGGCCGCATGATGACCTGGGGCATTCAGATGGAGCCCGGCTCGCCGATGTTCGAAAAACCCGAAGAATTCAAGATCGTCACCGACCGCAAAACATTCAAAGACTTTTACAACATCCACTCGGGCTTTCATTCCGACACGTACTCCGCGCTCGGATATTCGGTGGAAAATTATTTCTGTGACGGCAAAACCTACACCACCGAGGAATTCGCTAAGATAATGATGGCCGTCAAATGCCAGCTTTTCTGCTTCCTGCACGATAACTGTGCGGCCTACAATTCGCCTTTTTGGGGCCGCATGACATGCCGCCTGCGCGCGCTGACGTTCTGGCTCAAAGGCTTCGGGCTGAAGAAATACCTGGGGCGGAAGAGGCCGGAATACAAGTGATTTGAAATCATTCGCGCCGCCTGAAATAATGGCGAAAAATAGCCCGACGATCTTGGCGGGTAAAATATGACAGCCCGGGATTTTGCGCATGCTTTATATCCAATAAGTAAACGAATTCAATATTTTCATCCGGCCGCCGGATTAAAAGAAAGAGGTAAAGGTACCATGAGAAGAATCATTTTTTTCGCGCCGTCGTTTTTATTCATTTTCATTTTTTCAATTTCACTTTCAATCGCCGCGGCTACCGGCGGGGATAAGGCCGTAAATTCATCCGAAGAGAATCAGATTTCGAGAATAAATGTCGAAACCGGCCCCGCTTCAATTCCGGCGAAAGGAAACGATTCCGCCTCGGACAACACAGCCGATCCCATTGAAATGAAGGTACTTGTCCTGAATTTCGATCCGGCGATAAGCAAAGCCAATCCTGAAAGGCTGCACACGTTAATTGGCAACGATCCCCGCGATCTGGCCGAACGGTGCGTCGACGATCTCAAGGACGTCAGCTTCGGAGTCGCGAATTATAAAATCGCAGAATGGATCGATGTCGAAACTCTCGTGCCGTTTGAATTGACGCAATTCAAACCGGAGGACGGAATAGACCCGGGCGCCATGGAAAATGTCGATTACATTCCATCATACAATAACGCCGAACAGTACCTGGAAACCATGAAGGCCGCTCAAAACGACGAAAAAGAGGGCAGAGGAAGCTGCTGGGCGTCGCCGCGCTGGCACGGCAACCGCGGCCCCGGTCCGGCGGTTTCGGCGTCCAGAGCCGATTTCAACGGCGCTGACTATAAGGCGATTTGCGAAAAATTCGCGGTCGCGGAAAAAGTGAATAATGGAAAGATCGATGAAGTCTGGATATTCGCGCCGCACATGAGCGGATTGAGTACGTCCAGAATGGCCGGCCCCGAGGCTTTTTTCATCAACGGAAATAAAATTTCCGATATCGGCTGCAGGCGGAATTTTGCCATAATGGGCTTTAACTACGCGTATCCGGTCGTCAATATGCTCGGGGATTTCGGCATGAGAATGGAATGCACCATGGATAGAGTATTTGGAATGGTGAGAACGCGAAACGCTAATCATGGCGCGCTCGATTATAATTCGCTAAATCTGTGGGAGCGCTTTATAATCGTCGATAAGGTGATGAGCGGCAAATCCGCTCTCGGCACGATAAATTTCGCGCCCAACGGCAGGAACGTTTTCGATTGGCAGAGCCCCGTCGTCGTCGATACATATTATCCCGATTGGGAAACCTATCCGGATTTTAAAGGCCGAAAGGTTTCGAACGATTGCAGGGTCTGGGCGGGCGATCTCAGCACGAATAAGGGCAAATGGCAGGAAGTGCAGAGACAGCATCACAAATGGTGGTTCCGGCACATTCCACACGTTAAAGGAACAATCAAAGACGTCGATGGAAAAGAATATCTCAACAACTGGTGGAGCTACATGTTAAGAAATTCTTCCGCTAACAAATAAATAATTTTTAGATTTTTCAGGCCGCGCACGACGCGAATGAAAAAATCAGGCCCCGACGCGGCCAGAAAACTCTAGAGGACGATCTGATATGTACTCAATAATCGAAGTGATCGAGGTTTATAAAGGCTTTGGGGACGATCAATAAAATCACAATTATGGCGGCAATCAATGTTTTTTAAACCCGGTCACCGGATGAAGTGAGGTAAAAAAACATGAGAAGAACTGTACACCGTAATCGGCAACGATCCTCGCGTCCTGGCCGATCAATGCGTTAGCGTCCTTAAGGAAATAAGCCATGACGTCGCGGATTACAAAATCGCGGAATGGATCGACACCGAAACTCTCGTGCCTTTTGAGCAAGAGTGTTTTAAAACCGAAGACGGAATGAACGTTAATTTCAAGAATGAAGACGATTACTTTCCGTCATATACAAGCGCCGAACAGTATCTGAACACTATGAAAGCCGCGCAAAAAGACGAAAAGGATGTGCCTTGGAAGCTGCTGGACGTCGCTGCGCTGGCACGGCAACCACGCCTCTGACTCGTCGGTTTCAAAAGGGAGAGCCGATTTTAACGGCGCAAACTATAAGGCTATTTTCAAAAAATTCGGCGTCATAGAAAAAATAAACAGCGGCGCCATCGACGAAGTATGGATATTTGCGCCGCACATGAGCGGATTGAGTGAATCAAAAATGGCCGGTCCTACAGCTTTTTTCATTAACGGCGATGCTATAACGGATGTCGCCAGCAACCGGAATTTTGCGATAACGGGCTACAACTATGCGTATCCGGTCGGCAATATGCTCGAAGATTTCGGGCACAGAATGGAATTCACGATGGATAAAGTCTTCGAATCGGTAAGAACGCGACCGGGGAATCAGTGTGCCGGGCTTGATTATGATACGCTCAATCTTTGGGAGCGCTTTATACTCGTCGATATCGCAATGAAAGGAAAATCCGGAGTCGGTTCGATCCATTTCGCGCCAAATAGCAAGCGTGACTATGAGTGGCAAAATTCCGACCCTGTCGACACTTTTTATCAAGACTGGGATTTCTATCCGGTTTTTCTCGGCCAGAAGGTTTCCAGCGATTGTACGGGCTTGACCGGCGATATCGGCGCGGATAAGAGCAAATTTTCCGAGGCGATGAGAGAACACCACAAATGGTGGTTCAGACATATTCCACATATCAAGGGAACCACAAACGATGTTGATGGGAATGAATATTTGAACAACTGGTGGAGCTATATGCTCAGAAATTCATGGAAAAATGAATGATTTTACTTTACAAGCCGTCTCGCAAATAAAAAAGCGTTTTTGCATAAGTATCGCATCTGGTTAAATGGGATACGATATCGCCACTTGTAAACAATGAGATTGTATAAATAAAATCTTTTTCAGGCATGTATTTTATCTTTAAGAAAAAATTATAATACAAGGTGATGTTAGAAATGTGTGGTAATTTTAAATGTGCGACTCTGCTATTATTGTTTTCAGTATTGATGTTTTACGTTCCGCCCTTGATGGCAGAGCAGGGACTAGCGGATTTGCATGTTCATACGCTATATTCAGATGGAGTTCTCACTCCGGCAGCCGTTGTCGAGATGGCAAAAAATAGTAAAATGTCGGCAATAGCTATCACGGACCACGATTCAATTGCAGCCATAGATGAAGCAATAAGAGCTGGTGAAAGCCTTGGAGTGACGATAGTGCCTGGAATAGAGTTCGGAGCTTACGCTAAAGATACGGAAATTCATATTCTCGGTTATTTTATCGATTATAAAAACCCCGAATTCATAAAAGCGCTTGAACACCTTAAAACGTTCAGAGTTAAGAGGATTGAAGGAATGATAGCAAAGCTTAACCGGGCTGGTTTCGATATTAAAATCGATGAGGTATTTAAAGAGGCGGCAGGCACTAGCGGCGTCGAATTCGATAGGCTATCCATCGGCCGGGCTCATCTTTCCAAAGTTATGACAAGAAAAAAAATCTGCAAGGACGAGCGTGACGCGATGGAAAATTTCATCGGCCTTGGTAATCCATATTATGTTGATGTTATGAATAATCTTTCGCCGGTTGACGCTATCAAACTGATAAAAAAATATAACGGCGTTCCCGTTGTAGCCCATCCTGGCCTTATCAAGCAGAAAGGACTCGTGGAGGAACTTATTAAAAACGGGCTTTGCGGTATAGAGGCCATTTATCCTAAGCATAGCGCCGAACAGACCAGAGCGTTCGAAAAGATCGCGATTGACAACAAACTTGAAGTAACGGGAGGGTCTGATTTTCATACCACGCCTGGAATTATAGGTGAAATAAGCGTCCCCATGGTCAGAATCAATGATCTCCAAAAAATACGCATCAAATAATTTTTTGTTTGATATAACAGGTTCCATCGCGGCCGGAAAACGCGAAAGTAAAGTCCCGGGCCGAAGTCTGATATTAAAGCGATAGTATTGAAAACAAGACAATTTGATGATCCTGTCATTTTTGGCATTCCGGGGTAAGTTGACAAAGGCTATTCCGTTTCGTATAATTGATATATACATTTTAAAAGGTTTTTAATTATTTTGTATCGCTTTAATTATCGACGAATTTAACATTTTTAATATTTTTTGGCCCGGATGCCGGGTGAAATGCGAGGGAATGAATCATGAGAAAAATAGTCCTTTTTGTTATTCTTGCTTTCATTTTATCTTCGGTTTGTTATTCGTTCGCCGGAAGCGCCGATCTCGGAGCCTTGAAAAACAAATATAAGGCGAGTCATCAAAATTATATAAATGCGGTGAAATCTGGCGCCGACGAAGAAAGCACGCAAAAACTTCTCGATATATGCGTTTCTGATTTCAACGAATACAAAAAAGCCGCCGAATTAAGCGGTGAAAAAATCACTGAAGATGCTCCTGCTTTGGCTGCTTCGCCGGTAAACGCCGAAGAAAATGCTATAAACTCGTTGAAAAATATAATCGCGACTTCCAAAAATCCTGAACAAGTCGATAGCGCGAAAATGCAGCTGGCCGATATCTACATGAAAAATACAATGACCGCGGAAGCAAAGGCTTTATTCGCCCAGGTGGCCGCGCGTGGCGGTACGCAGTCTAAAAAAGCGGAGGGCCTTCTGAAACTTTTCAATAATTCTCCGGCTTCGGCTTCCGCGAAAAGTTCTTTCTCGGCTCCTGTCGATAACGGCCAGCAGTCCTCCGGCGGTTTTTTCTCCGGGATAGCGTCTTTTTTCAGCAATCTTTTCAACTCGATATTCGGCGGGAAAAAGACGCCGCCGGTCGCCGATAACGATAAACCGAAAGTCGACCCGGTTCCGCCTGTTCCCGTGACTCCTCCGCCGGTCCCTGAAAAAAAACCGGACCCCAGGCCTGAGGGTTATGCCGATCCGATTGCGGTCAAGGTACTCGTTCTGAACTTCGATCCGATCGTCAGCGAAACCAATCCGGTCAGGCTTCATGCGGCGATGGGAAATTTCGATCCGCACTATCTGGCCGATCAGTGCATCGGCGATCTCAAGGAGATCAGCTATGGAATCGCCGATTACAGGATCGTGGAATGGATCGACGTGGAAGGCTTGGTTCCGTTTCTGAAGGAAACATTCAAGTCCGAAGACGGGATCGATCTTTCAGGGTTTAAAAACGAAGACGATTATTATCCTTCGTATAAAAATGCCGACCAGTACCTCATGACGATGAAGGCGGCGCAACTCGACGAAAAGAAAGGCCTCGGAAGCAGCTGGGCGTCGCTGCGCTGGCACGGCAACCACGCTTCGACCTCTTCGGTTTCAAAATCCAGGGTCGATTTTTATGGCGCCAATTATAAGGCGATATTCAAGAAATTCGGCGTCGTCGAGAAAATCAACAGCGGCGAAATCGACGAATTATGGATATTCGCCCCGCACATGAGCGGGTTGAATGAATCTAAGATGGCCGGCCCGACGGCGTTCTTCATAAACGGCGAAGAAATCCCCGGCGTCGCCAGCAATCGCAATTTTGCCGTAATGGGTTATAACTACGCGTATCCGGTCGGCAATATGCTCGAAGATTTCGGGCACAGGACCGAATTCGTTATGGACAGGGTTTTCTCATCGGCCAGAACGCGCGACATAAACAGGCTGGCCGCCGATAAAAAAAGGGCGCAGTTCGATTACAGCAAACTCAACCTGTGGGAGCGCTTCGTTCTCGTCGACATCGTAATGCCCGGCCGGGCCGGCGTCGGCTGCATGCACTTCGCGCCCAACAGCAAACAGGATTACAAATGGCAGGACGCGACCGTCGTCGATACATATTATCCCGACTGGGACAATTACCCGAATTTCAAAGGCCAGAAGGTCTCAAGCGATTGCACCGGCTGGGTCGGCGATATCGGCACTGACGCGACAAAATTTTTCGAAGGCGAAAGGGAACATCATAAATGGTGGTTCAAACATATTCCGCATCTCAAGGGGACCATCAGGGACGTTGACGGAATGGAATACCTCAATAACTGGTGGGATTATATGCTGAAAAACCGCGCCAGCAGATAAGAAACCATATAAATTCAGTTCGAAAGGGCCTTTCGGAAAATACGTTTCCGGGCGGCCCTTTTTTTATTACTTGATTACCACGCCGAGGTGCTCGACGAGAGATATCGCGTCGGGCAGCGAAAAAACAGCTTTTTTGATTTTGTTGTTCAGAGGGTCGATGTCGTAGCCGTGCGCTTCGCTGAAATCGGCCTTGAACAGGTTAGTGTTGCTGAATGTGGTGTCGCGGAATATCGCCGCCGAAAAGTCGGCGCCTGAAAGGTCGCTGTTCACGAAGTCGGTTTCGTATATTTCGCATTCAGGGAATTTAATGTCCTTCAATTTCATGTCGCCGAAGTTGCAATTGCTGATACGGCATTTGATGAAGCCGAGCTCGATCATCAGCGTGTCGCACTTGGTGAAGTTCAGCCCGACAAGCTTACAGCCGGTGAATACGGCCCCCGAAAATTTCGCGCCCGTGATCTTCGTCAGGCTCAGATTGCATTCCTTGAATTCGCAATTTTCGAATTTGGACGAGATGAAGTCGGTCTCGCTCAGATCGCATTTTTCGAACCTGCACGAGAAAAATTTCCTGTAGGCCAGGTCTTTTTGCGCCGCGTCGATATTTGAAAATATCACGTTTTCGATTTCGTCTGTCGCGATGGTTTTTTCGAACGCGGCCTGGTCGCAATTTTCAGTTTTCATGCTGTATTCTCCGTTTCAAAATCACTGCTTGATCGTTATCGCCGCCATGATGACGACGATGGCAAAATAAACGAACAGTTCCCAGAACTGCACGTTGAAGCGGTTTCCGTCCGGGAACACGTCGCGTTTCCAGAAATCAGGATTGATGGCGCCCATTTTTTTGTGCTCGCCTTCCTGCTTGCTGAGATCGCCGTGGACGCTGCACCTGAAATCATAGCCGCCGGGCGCCTCGAACATTTCGTATACTCCCTGGCCGCCGGAAGGAACTCCCGGGCAGACGAGGGCTTTTGGAAGATATTTGTTATCGATGAGCGTCTTCATGAAATCCTTGAGCGGCAGGGGCGTATTTTTTTCCATTCTGTATAATTCGACAGCTCCGCTGCAGGTCCTCATGTTGGAGACGCATGCTTTTTTTCTCTGCAAATAATAATCGGTCCGGTTGATTTTAGGCAGTAACCCGATCAATATGAAAAATATCGTTACGACGACAAAACCGATTATGAATTTTTTATTCATGGTATTTGGCCTCCGCTATTTTTAATTGTTACCGCCCAGCGCTATTTTCTCTATTTCTTCGGGTTTCACGGCGATGTAATCCGGGCCTTCCTTTTCGACAGATTCGTAAGAGTCGAAGCCCCACGAAACCCAGATGATCCTCACGCGCGCTTTTTTGCACGCGATGACGTCGCGCTGTTCGTCGCCGACATAGACGACGTCGGCCGCGGAAAGCCCCTTCGACCTGATATATTTTTTGATGATCTTATCTTTGCTGAAGATGAAACTGGAACAGAGGATTTCATCGATGCATCCTATTTTGTGGTCGACGAGGTATTTTCTGATTATTTCCTCCGAGTTCGACGAGATTATCGATATACGAAAGCCTGATTTTGAAAGATTATCCAGAAGCCGGGGGATGCCTTCGTATAATTTAACGCTTTGGATGGCGGTTTTATAACGCCTGTAGAATTCGAGGACTATCGACGGCATTTTGTAAACGGGGACGCCGAGGGTTTGGCAACGTTCGTAAATCGATAATTTACGCAAATCGTCGAGGTTGATTTTATCTATTTTTTTGTAATCGTTCTTCTCGGCCATTTCGTTGAACCAGGAAATGAAGACTTGCCTGGAGTCGACGAGCGTGCCGTCAAAATCGAATATTACATCTTTGAACATTAATCGGCCTAAAATTCCTCGCCCAGTTTTTTCGTCCATTCCATAAGTTTGAAGCCGTTTTTTGACGCTCCGGCCCTGGCGATTCCGCCCTTGACCGTCGAATTTTCCATCGATTTTGGCGCCGGGCTCTTATAATACGTCACATTGATGATAACGACGCCGGGTTTTTCAACCTTGCCGAACCCGGCCGCCCATGTCAGAGCGGTCGCTTCGGTAATTTCACGGTTCTTGCCCCAGGCGAAATTTTTCGGGTCCGACGGCTCTTCGGCGAACAGGTATTTAGTGAAAAGGTGTTTGAATTCCTTGCCGGTCCAGCGATAGACCCTGAAACTCGTCGGGCTGACGTCGGACTGCATTTCGGCCGACACGAGTTCGATCTTGCCGTCGCCGTCGATATCGCCGATAACGTCGACGTCCTCGATGCCGGGATCGCCTATGAAAAATCTGTATTCCTGGCCTTTTTCACTCGAAAAGGAAGTGTCGTAGTCCGGGCTCTTCCACAAAAGGCTTTCCTTGCCGTCCTTCACTTTTTTGACGACGAGGTGAAAATAATCGCCTGCCTCGACTTTTTTGAACTGTTCGAGAGTAATGATCTCTTCGACGCCGTCGCCGTCGAGGTCGAATTTGTTTACCTGCGGTTTGTAGGCTTCGCCGTCCGGCGGCGCCTCGTTTTTATCGACGACGACTTTCGTCCTGTCGACTTCTTCCTTTTTATTTTCTTTGTCACCGACGATCTTCATGTCTTTTGAAGCGGCAGTTTTTTCGGCGGATTTCGCGGCTTCGGGTTTCGTTTTCCCGGGCGACGAAGAATTCGCGCCGGATGCCGGCGGGAAAAACGCGAATATCGAGAAGACGGCCAGTGCCGCCGGCAGAATAAAGGACATTTTCATGATGATACCTCCGATAAATTATTGATTATTCCATTTCGTTGAAGCTCGAAGCGCCGAGAACGATAATGATCAGCGAAAGGACGAAGGGTTTTACGCTCCAGGAGTCCATCGAGATGAAGTACAGCTGGGAGAGCGTGGCGAAAGTGAGATAGGCGTAAAGGCCCTGCTTTTTCATCTGCCAGAATCCGATCACTGAAACGATGAGGCTCGCGGCGAATATTGCGCACATGACGCGGCTGCCCGGGCCGACTCGCGTCGACACCATCATGTCCAGCAGAAGCGGCATGAGTAGAAGCGTCTGTAATCCGGCCAGTCCGACGGCGGCGGTAATCGCGCCGGTTCTTTTCATTTATGCGTCACCCCGTGATTTTCGATAAAAAGTATTTGAAACAATCGACTACATATTATAGTATAATATTATGTAATAAAACCAGACATTTGTTATTATTTTAATAAAATTTTTTTGAACGAACCGGGAGGTTGATTCATGATGAAAAGAATCTTTTACAGCTGGTTTTCACTGATTCTGGCGGCGGCATTCGTGGCGTCCGCCGGCGTGAACGCGTTCGCCTCGGCGGCCGGCGTTACCACCATAAACACGCAACTGAAAACCGGACAGATCAAGTCCGAAGCCGCAAAATGCCCGAACGCGAATACGACCGTAACCGGCTGCGTTCAGGGCGCCGCGATGAATGCCTCGAACTGCAAGGCGTCCTGCGAAGATACGCTCTGTCGCGGGCTCGAATCGTGCGGCACGCTTTTAGGGAATCTTTTTTCCGGGCTGAAAAGCATTTTCACGAAGGTCGTCCGTAAAGTTTCGGATGTTTTCAATGAAGTCCTCGGAATTTTCGGAATCGGAAAAAACCGCAATAACGCTCAGGCCGAAAACGGTCGGGCGACGTCCGGCGAATCCGTCCCTGCCGCTTCCGCTAAGAGCTCGAGCGGCGTCACTACAGGCGGAACGTCAAGCAGTTCATCCCGCATCGACCCATCAAATAAATGCGATTCGTCCGATAGTTCAAATTCGTCCGAAACTTCGCCTTCCGGCGGCCGCATCATCGATAATTCCAACGGCTCATCGAATACGTCCGACACTGACGCGAGCGATCTTTCGAGCGCCGCGACCGGCACTTCTTCAGTGGCCGTTTCAGCGGCCGGCATTCCGAAAAGAGCGTCAGATGCGATCGGCGGCCGCGCCTTTTACGATAAGGTCAAAAGCATGAGCCTCACGGACTACGACAAAGCCGTTAAGGAAGAGATATTAAAAGGCAATATTCCTGATTTTCTAAGAAATTTCAAGGAAGTGAAGGTAAATTTCAAGGGCGGCGACGGAAAGCAGCACGCGATCTCGTATTTTGTAATGCCGGATTACCTGGCGATCGGTTCCAACGACGATTTCATGCGTGTTCCGATGACGCCGATGGCTGCCCAGGCTATCGCGGACAAATTCGGCTGCACCCTGCCCACGAAAAAAATGGTCGACGACATCTACGCCGCCGCGACCGTCAAGCTCAATCCTCAGCCCATCGACGTTTCGAAGGGTATCAGCAAGATATCGAATTTCTACGAACACCAGAAGATGGTCGAAACCCAGCGTTCCGGCAAGCCGCTCGGCGCGCTCACCGCGGGCGACCAGAAGGACGTCGTCATAACCAACCTTCTCGACCAGGCCGCGCAGAAGGGCAAGAAACAGGTCGCCATCTACGGCTGGCACCAGAAGAACGGAAAGGCCATCCAGCCGCTTTCGACGATCCACAACTACTACCACGTCGATTACAGCCACGGCGTCAGGATGGTTCAAAACACCGTAGTCGTAGACGGCGTCGAGCGCCCGATAGGCGAAGTCCTGGCCGACAGGAACCTGGCCGCCGGCCTCTCGGCCGAAGGAACGATCAAGAACACGAAGGCGCACAGGTAAATGGCTTGAATTCGAACTACACAGGGCTATTAATTGCGTCTGCTACGAAAACACGGGTATGGGAATCTATTTTATCGAGGACCCCGGCGGGTACTGGCTCGAGATAATTCCCGACCGGCACGGATGATCGGAAGTCACGACTTTAGTATTTATCCGTGCATTTTTCGGTCACCGACAGGACCTTGCCGCAAAGGTTTTTTACGGTGGCTTCGGAAATGATGCTATTGAGTGCGCAACCAAGACCGAATGTCGTAACGCTCGTTATGATTGCGGTTTCTTTGACGTTAAAGCCGCCGGCGACTTTTTTAAGATCGCTTTCGGAAAGTTCATTGCTTGAATTGACCTTATCGATTAATTCGGCGCGAGCCGAAAGAAGATCCCTGTCTGTAAATTCGAATCCGGCTTTTTTGCCGAACTCTATAAGCTTTTCGGATAGAGCCTTTTCAGCCTCTTTCTGATGAGCCTGCATTATAGTTTCATAATTATTCTTAAGCTTCGAGTCCGTTTGAATTTTACCGAACATTTTTTTGACGTTGTCTTTGCTCATTGCAGCCGCTCCAATTTTTAAAAAATCTTGATGTGAAAATTTTATCATACTTATATATAAAATTCAATAAACCATAACAGCCTCTTTCGGGCGCCGGCCGGGCGCATTGAATTAATATGCCATCTGCGGCGCCCTGAAAAGCTTAATCAGACGGAGCAAATTACGAATAGTATCTTTTAAAAAATCTTTATTATATAATAGACCCGGAATTTTATGCGGGCGTTAAAGGAGAATTATGCCTACCGGCGAAACGCAAAATTTAAGTTTGATAAGCGATTATAAGAATATAGATAAAAACCGTTTGAGTTTCAACAAACTGGCTGGCGAAGTATTCGGCATCGATTTCGAGCCGTGGTATAAATCCGGTTTCTGGAACGAAAGATACGTCTGCTATTCGTATGTAGCCGACGGCGCAGTGGTTTCCAATGTTTCGGTCAATAAAATGGATTTGATCATAAATGGCGTGGCTAAAAACGCTTTACAGATAGGCACGGTAATGACCCATCCGCAATATCGCAAAAGGGGCCTTTCCGCGTCGCTGATGAATATCGCGCCGGGCGAATATGCTTCGAAATGCGATTTTATTTATCTGTTCGCCGGGGAATCGGCTTATGATTTTTATCCGAAATTCGGTTTCGAGGAAATTCGCGAAACTTCTTTCGCGTTCGAGCCGGAACTTCGCGGCGTGAAAGGGCCCGCAATGAGGAGCCTGGATATCGGCGGCGAGAAAGATTTCGAAATATTAAAGCGATTGTCCTACAATAGAACTCCGGTTTCGAAGAAATTCGGCGTAATAAACTGTTCGCATTTAACCATGTTTTATTGCCTGCTTTATTACGGCAAAGATATTTATTATATTGACGACATCGATACAGCCGTTATTTACAGGATAAAAGACGGCTCTTTATACTTATACGATATTTTAAGCGAAAGCGACGCGGACACGGGGGCCGTTTTAAATGCTCTGGCGAAAAACATGCGCGCCGCCGGCGCCGGGAAGATCGTATTTATGTTCACGCCCGATCGTTTCGAGCTCGATATAAAAGGATACAAAGAAGAGAAAGAGTATAAGCTTTTCGTGAAGCCGGGTTCAGGAGAAATTCCGGATGGGTTTACCGTCCCGAGGCTTTCTCACGCATAAGACGCTTGCGTTTATGCGCTCCGGCTGATATTTTCAACGCGTGATTTGTTCAGTTTATCGATTATTTTTCGATTTCGTGGAATAAATCGAAATGTCGCGCATCATGTTATCAGGTGAACGAAAATGGAAAATCGAACCGCAAAAGACGAAAATATAATAAACGCTTACCGCGATGGGGCCCGGACCGGGTTTGAGGCGCTTTACGGCGCTTACTACAATGACGTATTATATTTCGTCCTCAATCTTTCAGGCGACGCCCACGGGTCGCTGGATGTAACTCAAACCGTTTTCATGAAGGCGTTCAAGGAATTCGACAGAAGAAGCATATCCGATATAAACAACATTAAAAGCTGGCTTTTCAGGGTAGCCGTCAACGAGTTTTATCAGGCCAGAAGATCGTATGTGACCAGAATTAAATATTGGGTCGAAAATCTTTTCAGGTTCATGGAAATGGAACGGGACGCCCATGCGGAATATATCGAAAAAAAAATACTCGAAGAGGAAAAGGACAGCCTGGGGAAGTGGCTGCTTCAGATAGAGGAAAAAGACAGGGCGATACTGGTTTTAAGATATTACGACGAACTCTCCTACGCCGAAATATCGGACATTCTCGAAATAGAGGAAGGCACGGTAATGTCGCGCCTTTTCAGGGCGAAGGAAAAAATGAGGAGGCTGATGGAAAATGAGCCGGAATAACGATATGGACCCTCGAATAAAAGAAGTGTTTTCAAACGCGTCGGCGCGCCGCCGGAATATAGATATAGAAAACATAAAAAGCTCGCAGTTAAAAGCGATAACGGCCAAGGGGCAGTTCGTCACGAAAATATTGTGGCTGGCCGCGATAATTATGA
>Ga0208665_10000081_pt1 | contig 14890 bp, 11 predicted proteins | sample Methanogen_OWC_FD_187365 | JGI IMG/M metagenome (GOLD analysis project Ga0208665, IMG submission 187365) | Enriched soil microbial communities from Old Woman Creek wetland in Ohio, USA - Methanogen_OWC (SPAdes) (version 2) | ecosystem: Environmental > Terrestrial > Soil > Wetlands | place: USA...
ATATTTCTTTAAAAACTTATGGAGGAGCACTTATGAGCACCAGCGTTAAGGACGCGATGTCCCGGGAATTCATAATCATCAAGAAGGGCGAAGCGATAGCGGAAGCTAAAAAACTTCTGCTGACCAACGATACAAGAGTCATTTTCGTGATGGACAAAAAAAAGGTCGAGGGGATAATCACCCAGGGCGATTTCATGAAGGACTCCGACGACAGCAAACCATGCTCATCGATAATGTCGACGCCCCTCATCTCGATATCTCAGGAATCGAACCTTCAGGAAGGCGCCAAGCTTCTGACCAATAACCGCATCGGACAGCTTCCCGTATTGAACGAAGTCGGAGAGCTCGTCGGAATAATAACCGAGCGCGACATAGTGAAAGATCTAGTCGTCGACACGAAGCAGCCGAAACTCTCTCCCGAACGCGCCGCAATTTATCTGGCAATGACAAACGAACGCGAAAAAGAGGACTACTGGCTTCAGAAAAGCCAGGAAGAAGGCTACAAGGCGGTAATTACACAGGTCGGAACCACGGCGGAAAAACTTCCGATAAAACTTCGCGAAGCCACAACCGTGGCGGCTATCGCTCGCGGCGTAATCAAGGAAGATACACGCGAAAAGGTTGCATTGAGTAACGCCGTACGCGACGCATATATCCAGCTTTCATCCATAAATCCCGGTCTCGGCGGCGGATTCAAGGTCGCCGTGGTGCGCGGCGAAGGAAGGATCACCGTAGCCGCTTTCGGAAAATGCGGGCACGCTCTGGCGAACGGCCCCAACAATCTTGTCATGGGATTCAGCATAATATAATTTTTCCAGACCGCATGAATAATTGAAAGATACGAGCCGACCGGCCGGAATAAAATCCGGCCGGTCGGCGCTTTCCGGGAAATTCGAAAAGATAAAAAATTATTGATTAATAAGTGATTTAATTGTATACTAAAGCCTGTCAAATAAACGAGTTAGAATCTCAATAAGCAAGGAGAATAATATGAAGAAAAACACGTCATTCCTGATCTTAATCGTAACCGCCCTCGCCATAACGTCTTTAGCTTTCGCGGCCGGCCCCTTCGGCTTCAGCCATCCCTGCTTCGAATTCAGCCTGCCCTCTTCCTTCATGACCGAAGATTCGCCTGTCATAATATTCGGACCGGCCGAAGGCGATTTCAGGATCAACGTCAATTTTCTGGTGCAGAAAACCGACGGCAAAACTCTTGAAGAATTCACCAAACTTTCCCAGGAGCAGCTCAAGTCGTTCCCCGAATCGAAAGTCATAAAGGAAGGATACGAAACCATCAATGGCGCCAAATTCTATTCGGTGACGGCCACCTTCAAAAAAGAGACTTACGTATTAAAGGCTAAAACCGCATGGGCCGTAACAGATGGGAAAGCTTATGTAATAACCTACACCGCGACCGAACAGACATTCGACAAATACCTCAAGGACGCCGAAACGATGTTCTCCACGTTCGCAATAAAAGCAAAAAAATAATTTTATCCATGAATCGAGGTAATCCGGTATGGCCGATGATATAAGAGTAAGATTCGCGCCTTCACCCACGGGCTATCTGCATGTCGGGGGAGCCAGAACGGCGCTTTTTAATTATCTTTTCGCGAAAAAGTCGGGCGGAAAGTTCATTCTCAGGATCGAGGACACCGACAGGGCAAGATCCACCGAAGAATCCATCAATGCGATACTCCGCTCAATGAAGTGGATGGGCCTGACGTGGGACGAAGGACCCGAAGTCGGGGGAAATTATGGTCCTTACCTTCAGACGCAACGCACGGCCCTTTATGACGAATATGCGAAACGCCTCTTGGATTCAGGTCACGCATACTATTGCTTCTGCTCACAGGAAGAGATCGAAAAAGAGCGCCAGGAACATTCGGAACACTCTCCCGCCTCGAAATACTCCGGAAAATGTAGAAGTATCAGCCTTGAAGACGCGAGGGCCAGAATCGCCGCCGGAGAAAAACCCGCGATAAGATTTAAAATGCCCGCACGACAGATCATATTCGACGACGTCGTAAGAGGTGAATTAACTTTCGACGGAAGCCTTCTGGGTGACATGGTCATCGTCAGAAGCGATGGAATCCCCACATACAATTATGCGGTCGTCATAGACGACGCCCTTATGAAAATCACTCACGTTCTCAGGGGTGACGACCATATTTCAAACACTCCAAAGCAAATAGTGATTTACGACGCCCTCGGACTTCCCATTCCGAAGTTCGGTCACATCTCAATGATCCTCGGTCCAGACGGAACAAGACTTTCCAAAAGGCATGGCGCGACATCCGTCGAAGAATATCAGAAAAATGGAATATTGTCGACGGCCCTGGTAAATTACCTCGCCCTGCTCGGATGGTCTCCCGAAGGCGACAGGGAGTTCTTCACCAAAGAGGAACTTGAAAACGAATTTTCCCTTGATCGAGTCTCGAAGAGTCCTGCCGTTTTCGATTTCGTAAAATTGAAATGGATGAACGGCAACTATATAAGAAAAATGTCCGATAAGGATGCTGCGACCACCGCCGTACCATACCTTGTGGACGCCGGTATTTTTTCATCGGCTCAGGAAGCCGGAGAGCGCGCCGACTGGCTCGAAAAAATAATGAAAACCGCGAAGACCTCCTTCGACACTTTCGCCGAATCGCCTTTTAAAATAAAACTTTTCGTTTCGGACGAATTTGAAATAAACTCTTCCGATGCAGAGGTAGCCAAATACGTTTCATCGCCGGAATTGACCGGCAAAGTTTTAGACTTCGTTATCGCCGAGATCGAAGCCGCGGAAGTGTACGATCTCGCCTCTATAAAGGCCATAATAAAAAAAGCCCAAAAGTCGCTCGGCGTTTCCGGACATGACGTTTTCATGCCTTTGCGGGTCAGCCTTACAGGTCAGAGCTCGGGTCCAGGCGTATATGAAATGTTCGATATACTCGGACGCGAGCGCTCTGTAAAAAGGCTGGCTGGTTTCAAGACAAGATTTCTCTCGGCCGGATGACCTCTGCCCGAGCCCTCTTCGCGAACACGTTTACGTCTCGTTCCAGGCGACGCGACCGGGCTTCTATAACACCTGTGACGGAGGGGGCAGGGATATCATTCAGATGATTCGACAAATTTATTTACGGCGTCGTAGTTATCTGGTTGATATCAATAATTGACGCATACGTCTGCGCCATTATGCTTAGCACGGCGGAGCAAAACAGAAGAAAACGGAAACCCGGCAACTGCGAAAAAAATTGAAATGTTTTTTTTCACTGACGACCCTAACGGTTATTTAACTTACGAAGAACCACTTTTCAGGCCTCCGCGCGAGCACGATTCGCTCATAGTGCAGGCTACGGTTGGTTGTTCCCGCAACAGCTGCGCTTTCTGCGTAATGTATAAAAACAAAAAATTCCGCATAAGGGACATGAACCAGATCGAAGGCGATCTTTCGAAGATACCCGTTCACATTCGCCCGCGTATCGTCAAGATATTCCTGGCCGACGGAAACGCTTTATGCGCGGGCGCTTCCCATCTTACCGGAATCTGCCGGACGGCCAGAGAAATCTTTCCGAATCTGCGGCACATTTCAACGTACGCCAATCCTTACGACATTCTGGAAATCTCCCGGTCTGAACTTTCGACGCTCAGAAAAGCCGGTTTAAAGAATCTTTACGTCGGCCTTGAATCCGGCGCAGACAGAGTGCTTGCCACGATCGGAAAAAAAGGGTGCTATAAAGATTATCTGGAATCGATGAACAGGGCACATGAGGCGGGCTTCGTCCTTTCCGTCACTCTCCTTCTCGGATTGGGCGGAAAGAATATGTCCGGGGTACACTCTTCGGAAAGCGCCAGGCTGGTTTCCGAAGCGGCGCCACGTTTCGTCAACACACTCACCACTACATTTTATGAAGGCTCCGGTCTGTTAAAATTATACAATTGCGGGGAGCTTGAATTCCAGTCGCCAGGCGACATAATAGACGAACATATCAGGTTCGTCAATGAGGTGGAATCAGAAAGAATGATATACCGTTCGAACCACGTTTCGAACTTCATGAATATCGAAGGTATTTTAAAAAGAGACCGTTCAGTGATCTCGTCCGCCCTCGAAAGTCTCAAGGCTGAAATTGAAAATAATAATAAATTCAATAAATTAAAAGTAGGCGGTTACCATGAAATTTAAAGTCGGCTGTCTGACTGACATCGGCAGAAAAAAACAGAATAACGAGGACAAATATTATTTCTCCGAAGAAGCCGGCCTTTTCGTCGTCGCTGATGGAATGGGCGGTCATGCCGGAGGAGAGGTCGCCTCCGATATCGCTGTGGGAGTCATACGCGAAAAATTCGACGAATGGATCAAAAAGGGCAGACCGCGGGGTATCGAAAAGAATCTGATCGAGGAATCCGTCACCGGAGCCAGTGCCAGAATTAAGGACGAGGCCGCGAAGCGACCCGACCTTACCGGAATGGGAACCACAGTCATAATGTGCCTTTTCACCGATGAGAAAGTCTTCGTATCCAACGTTGGAGATTCGCGCTGCTACAGATTCAAGGCAGGCGAACTTACCCAGCTGTCTCACGACCAGTCACAGATTCAGGAATACATCGACATGAGTCTTATCACCGAGGAACAGGCGAAAACGCACCCGCTGCGTCACGTAATCACGCAGGCTGTCGGTTATAACGACGATCTGAAAGTCCGAACCATTGAAGAACAATATTCGCCGGACGAATATTATATCCTCTGTTCCGACGGCCTCAACGACCATTTTGAAAGCGATTCGGAGATAAAGGACTTATTCATAAAATATCTCGGCGAACTTGGCGACGAACTCGAAAAAATCTGTAAAAAACTCATAGACTTCGTCAACGAACGCGGCGGACGCGACAACACGACCGTCATGATCGTCAAAACGATTTAATTTTGAACGTATTTTTGGAAAGGGGAATTTTTACATGTCACTTAGCGATAATCTGAAAAAAAAGATCGAAGGATTCCGGGACGCAATGATCAAACTTCAAACGGACATAACCGCCATCCCGGCACTGTCTCCCGAAAATGGCGGAGACGGCGAGTACCAAAAAGCCGAATTCTTGAAAAAAGTATTGAAGGATTTCGGATTCACCCAAATCGACACCTACAACGCCCCTGACGAAAGATGCAAAACCAAGGGACGCCCCAACGTCGTAGCGAAGATAAAAGGAAAATCAAGCAAAAAAACTTTCTGGATAATGTCTCATACCGATATCGTTCCTCCCGGAGAACTGTCGCTATGGAAAACCGATCCGTACAAAGTCTCGGTCGAGGGCGACCGGCTGGTCGGCAGAGGAGTGGAAGACAACCAGCAGGGTCTGGTTTCGTCTATTTTCGCCATAAAGGCCATCATCGAAGAGAAAATCGTTCCGGAGTACGACACCGGCGTCATACTTGTCGCCGACGAGGAAACGGGGTCGCAATTCGGCATCGGCTATCTCGTGTCGGTACATCCCGAGTTGTTCACCAAAGAAGACATAGTTGTCGTCCCGGACGCCGGAAACGCGGAAGGCACGATGGTCGAAATCGCTGAAAAATCGATCATGTGGATGAAGATCAAAACTATTGGAAAACAATGCCATGGCTCGCGACCGGATTGCGGAATAAACGCGCACAAGGCCAACGCTTTTCTCGTCACGAAATTCGATCAGCTTTACAAGGATTTCGCCCATCGCGACGAATTATTCAATCCGCCCATTTCGACGTTTGAACCCACAAAAAAAGACGCGAACGTCCCGAACATAAATACGATCCCCGGCGAGGATATATTCTATATGGATTGCCGTGTACTTCCATTCTACGACCTCAAGGACGTTCTCGCGAAAATGAGGGGCTACGCGGACGAAATCGAAAAAATCCATGGCGTAAAAATTGAATTTTCCTATCCTCAAAAGGAACAGGCGGCCCCGGCCACCTCAATGGATTCACCTGTAGTCAGGCTTCTTTCCGACGCAATACGCGACGTTTATAACGCCAAAGCCAAACCCGAGGGTATCGGCGGAGGCACCGTAGCCGCTTTCTTCAGGCGCGCGGGAATACCATGCGCGGTCTGGAGCAGACAGGACGAGGTATGCCATCAGCCCAACGAATACTGCAAAATCGACAACATGGTCGGAGACGCCAAAGTTTTCGCGCACGCCATCTGTTCCATGAAATAACCGCCATGTGCGCTAAAATGCAAATTAAGTCTAATGCCATAGAAGCGCACAGGACGTTCGTCCTTCGGACGGGATTTCATGATAAATATCAGCAGCAAACGAAAGGGCTTGAAAAGTCAGATGAACATGGATGAAAAAAAAGGCTCCGTAAAGCTTGAGAAAAATAAATTGCTTTTCGGAGCCTCGGAATCAAATAATATAGTCGCGGTTGAATTTTCCGGAGACTCTGAAATATCGTTGTTCGAAAAATCCCCAAACGGCAAGACTGTCGAACGAAAAGTCCATTTCGAGCCCTTCATTCTGCTCTCGGCCGAAAGCCTTCTTTACGATATGAAGCATAAGCCTCTGGAGATAAAAGAACTCGCCGGCGGGGGCTATTACAGGTTCATGGCTAGATTCGAATCATGGAAGTACCTCGAAGACGCCATCAAGCATCTGGCGATCATGGGACATCGGGCGTCTGACGCGAACGCTCCTTTCATGCATATTTCAGATCCGGTCCATCAATACATGCTTAAATCCGGAGACACCTGTTTCAAGGGAATGAGGTTTTCCGACCTGGCGCGCCTCGCCGTCGACATCGAAACCGACTGCGCCGACGAATTCGACTTTTCAAATGCCAGGAGAGAATCCGACCGGATACTCGTCATCGGCGTCAACTTCTCGAAAAAACCGGGCACGGTCGAACAGGTCTCGGCCAGAGATATGAGCGAAAAGGAAATGCTTGTCTGGCTTTCGGAAAAGATCCGGGAATACGACCCGGACACGATAGAAGGTCACAACATTTTCAAGTTCGATCTTCCGTATATCGCCGAAAGGGCTAAGCGCCACAAGGTCAAGCTTTGCTGGGGACGTGACGGCTCTGAAATAAAGTTCAGGAAATCCCGCGTTCAGGTCGCCGAAAGAACCCTCGATTATTCCCGCTGCGATATTTTCGGCCGCAACGTCATCGATACATGGATACTGGCTCAATTTTTCGACGTTCAGACGAGGTCCCTCGAATCCACCAATCTCAAACACCTCGCCGCTCACTTCGGCGTCGCTCCTGAAGGAAGGGTCTTCATCGAGCCGGGCAAGATAAGGAAGATATTCGTAACAGATCACGATGCCCTGCTTCGCTACAACTCCCACGACATCATCGAGACATCCGCGATATCCGAAATCCTTTCATACAGTTATTTCATTCAGACGCAGATATTCCCTTATTCATATCAGAACACCGTGGTCCGCGGCAATGCCACTAAAATAAACTCTCTTTTCATCCGTGAATATATCCGTGAAGAATGGTCGCTTCCTAAAAACGAAAACAAGGGAATGACGACCCAGTTCGAAGGCGGGTATACCGACATATTCGAAACGGGCATAATCAAAAATGTCGGGCATTGCGACGTAAGATCCCTTTACCCATCCATAATGCTCACATACGAAATAGAACCCAAAAACGACATCAAAAAGATTTTTCTGCCGATGCTAACGACGCTGAGGGATTTCAGGATAAAAACCAAGTCGCTCGCCAAAACGTCTGAAGACGAGCACGACAGGCAATATTACGAAGCCCTTCAGGGAACGTTCAAGATACTCATCAATTCATTTTACGGGTATCTGGGCTCATCGATACACAATTTTTCCGACGTCGAAGCCGCCGCCAGAGTCACCGAGATCGGACGCGACATCATCAATAAAATGGTCGAGCTGCTTCGCGCACAAAAATGCAGGCCGGTGGAAATCGATACGGACGGAGTATACTTCGTCCCTCCGGAAGGAGTTACGCGCGACACCCAGTTCGAAAAGATAGTAGAGAAAATAAATCAGTCATTGCCCCGGGGAATAGAGGTTGAGTACGACGGCCGCTTCGTTTCCATGCTCAGCTTTAAAATGAAAAACTACGCGCTTTTAGACCACGCCGGGAAACTGACCATAAAAGGTTCCGCGCTCAAATCGAGGGGCCTCGAAAAATACCTGAGGAATTTCATGGGAAAGATGATCCTTTTGCTCCTTTCAGGAAAATCTTCTGAAATCGGCGAAATCTATTCGGAATATTACTCGAGGATAGAGAAAAAAACCATGCCGATCGACGAGATATGCAAAACGGAAACCCTTACTGAATCACCAAAAGCTTATCAGATCAAGATCGACGGCTCGAAGCGAAACCGTTCGGCGCAATACGAACTGGCGTTGAAATCCGGCAAGGACTATCAGGCTGGCGACAGCGTATCATTTTACGTGACGGGCGAGAAGAAGAACGTTCAGGCTTATACGAACTGTAAGCTGAAAGAACAGTTCGAACCCGCGGCGCCGGACTATAACGTCGCTTATTACCAGGAAAAACTTAAAAAGCAATACAATACCTTTCTTGAAATAGCCGGTTCAGCCCCGACCGCGGCGAACCCTTCAGACCCTGATCAGGGCGAGCTTTTCTGAAATAACGGGCGAGCGAACGATAATATTTTCATATAATATTCCGGCCATTCGAGCCAAAATTTGGAGGAAGTATGACCAACCCGAAGAGAATCGAGAACGATTTCCTGGGGCATATTGAAATTCCAAATATCGCATATTTCGGAATTCACACTGCCAGAACCGTCGAAAATCTTTCAATCTCCGGGGTTCGTCATCCGCTCGAACTCTCGATGGCTATGGTTCAGGTTAAAAAGGCCTGCGCCCAGGCGAACATAGAACTGGAAAATATTCCCGTTTCAAAAGGCAACGCGATAATCAAGGCATGCGACATTATTCTCGCGGGAGCTCATTCGTCGCAGTTCATATCCGATGTATTCTGCGGAGGAGGAGGGGCGCTTTTTAACATCAACGTGAACGAGGTCATCGCCAACTGCGCCATAGAAAGCATGGGCGGCGCCAAGGGCGATTACTCGATGATATCCCCTTTCACCGACGTAAACATGTCGCAGGGCGATTTCGACGTGTTTTCGTCGGCCGCGAGGCTGGCCATCATCACGCAATCCCAGAAACTCGTTCACGCTTTAAACGAAATGAAAAGCGCGTTTTTAAAAAAAAGTCTCGAGTTCGATTTCATCCTTAAAGCAGGCCGAACCTCCAACAGAGACTCCGTTCCAATCACCCTCGGCCAGGAATTTCTGACGTTCGCCGAGATCATAAAAAAATCCGCCGAGGACATCGAACGCGCCCGTGAAAGACTTTATTTCGTTCCGCTCGGCGGCGGCGATACGGGCAACGGAACGAACACCCACAAAAGTTTTCAGGACTCGGCGCTTGCCCATCTTTGCGACATTACCAGACTGCCGGTCAAAAAATCCGAAAATTCAGTCGAACTGACTTCATTTTCGTATGATTTCACTTTATATTCATCCAACTTAAAAAATCTATCTACGTGCCTGATCAAAATTTGCTCGGACCTGAGCCTCATGTCATCGGGACCGAGAACCGGATTAAGCGAAATATTTATTCCTGAAACCCAGATATCCTCCTCGTGCATTCCGGGAAAATCGTCCCCGCTCATTCCCGAGACGCTTCTATCCGCATCGATTCACGCCATATCGGCCGACACGGCGGCCTCGCTCGCGGCGGCTCTCGGTCCACAGAACCAGAGCGTCTATCTTCCGGTGATGATCCACGGCTTATTATTCTGCCAGAAGATCCTGACGGGAGCGATATCGGTCTTTACGACGAAGTGCATCCCCGGAATCACGGCCAACGAAAAGAAGCTTATGGAATACTTCGAAAACGGAGCCGGAATGGCCGCCCTGATAATCAATAAGACGGGATTCGAATCTGCCGGGGATATAGCCCGTGAAGCTTCCGCGACCGGTAAAAGCGTTCTTCAGATATGTTCCGAACGCGGACTTTTTACCGCGGAAGAACTTGCCGATATGAGATCGCCGAGAAGAATCACCGAACCTGGAATACAATTCAAATAATTTTGAATATAATATATTATTGATATGTTTATCGGCTTCGCACTGAGGCGGTATCCGGTATCCGACATTTAAAAAAATTAGAATATGTTTATATATCTTTTCAAAAACAACATATCAATTATGCTTAATATTACGCTTAACACGCGTTTTTTCAACGCCGAAGCCGCCTGCAAAAAATCATTTTCTCGGAATATTCGAAATAAGTACTTGACAATTCATTATAGATATTGTATATTTAATATAGAGAACATTGCTTTAGGAGGAATTTATGATGTGCAAATCCTGCGGGTGCTCGGCACCTAAACCGGCGGCAAAAAAAGTCGAGACCAAGAAAGCGGCTCCCAAAGCTGCTGCCAAGAAAACCGTTGCAAAGAAGACCGTAGCCAAGAAGGCAGCTCCGGCTAAAAAGGCCGTCGCTAAAAAAGCCCCGGCTAAAAAAGTCGTCGCCAAGAAAACCGTAGCCAAAAAGACCGTTGCTAAAAAACCCGTAGCCAAGAAGGCAGCTCCGGCTAAAAAGGCCGTCGCCAAAAAAGCCCCGGCTAAAAAAGTCGTCGCTAAAAAGGCCGCGAAGTAAGGCGATAAAACAGTAAAACCGAATATTGTCATACATCGAAAAATCGCCCAAAAGGCGTTTTTTCGATTTTCAGGGAGTTTGTTTTTTGAGTTTCGATTCTCTTTCCCTCAAAATCATTTCACTCGAGATCGCTTCCGAGGTCATCGGCAGAACAATCGACAGAATCGTCGAGCCGCGAATCGGCGAATTCGCGTTCATCCTCCGAAACGAAAATTCTTCATCCGCTCTTTACATTTCGTTCAACCCTTCAAATCCTTTCGTTTTTCACAGCATGGTCAACACCGCCAGATTCAGCGGACTTCGATCGAATTATTCGCTCCAGCTGAAAAAATTTCTCGATGGAGCCAGAATCGAAAAGTTCGTCACGCTGAACGACGACCGCATTCTTCTGATCGTCCTGCGGAACAAGGACCAGTTCTCCGAACGCCGCTTCTCCCTTTTCTTCGAATTCATGGGAAAGCACAGCAATTCCTTCATCGTTTCGGGAGAGTACCCCGATATAGCGGAAGACAGAGCATCCGTACTGGCCGCCGTATCGGAATCCGACAACCTCATAAATTTCATCGTCAGGCCCGTCAAAAAACCCGTTTCTGCTTGCGATGCGTCACGCTTCGAAAACGAGTGGCGCGAATGCGCCGATAAAAAAACTCTCATGGAAAAATATTGCGGGCTTTCTCCGGCGCTGATATCCGCGGCAGGGCCGGCCGGCGGAGCGGCCGTCCACGCTCTTCATTCATGTTCCAGCGCGACCGGGCATGCGGCAGCGGCGGCCATTTACGGATTGAATTACGACCCGGCCGTTTACGTTAAAAAAGATCCGGGAAAAAACGCCGCCGAAGCAGACGCGAAATATTTCGCCTATCATCTCCTGTTGCCCGCCGGTTCGATAAGCAGGCGCTTTGAAAGGTTGAACGACTCATACGAATATCTTTTCGGCCTGTATAACAGGCGCGCCCTTACCGCTCCAATCATTTCGGTAATATCGCGCCTGAAAAATTCCGCACGCAAAAAATACGATTCCATCCGACAAGAATACGATTCATCCGCGTCATATGAAAACCATCTGACGTACGGCAAGGCCATAATCGCCCTTCTTCCCCGGGCATCGGAAAGCCAGGATCCGCGCGGAAGGGATTCGATAGAAACCGAATCCGGAAAAATACCGCTCGACGCTCGTTTCAGCCTCTCCGACAACGCACAGATTCACTTCAAGCTCTATAAAAGGCTCAGGTCCAAATACGAGCATGCGTTGAAAATGATGGGTTTTCTGGAGAAAAAATTGAAGGACCTGTCCGGCTGCGCCGATGAGCTTTCAGCTTGGGTTTCGGACGGTTCCGCTTCTGGAATAAATGAAATCGAAAAAAAAGTGTCGACGGCGCTGGCGGACCTTGTAACGGAAAAGCGCACGCGCAAAAAACTTCTGACCGAACTCTCAGGCGGCGTTGGCGCCATATCGAGCCAGCTGGGAGTCAGGCCGGCGAAGAAAAAAAACAATTCAGGCGATGGAAAAATGTTCCGGAAATTCGAGAGTTCCGGCGGGCTTGAAATCTACGTCGGCCGATCGGATGAAGGTAACGACTTCATATTGTCCAGGATCGCTTCGCAGGAAGATTATTGGCTCCATGTCAAGGATTTCAGGGGCTCCTCGGTCATACTGAAAACTCCGAAGGGCACCGGCGATGAAATCGTCGAGGAATCTATTGCCGAAGCCGCGTTATACGCCGCGCACTATTCTCAGGGAAGAAACGCCACGCGCATATTCGTCTCGTGCGCGAAAAGGAAGCATGTAAAGAAGATAAAAAGAGCTATCGGAAAGGTCACTTACGAAAACGAAAGATCGATACTGGTGGACGTGGACAGGCTTACGGACTTTTTCGGCCCGGCGGAATCATGATAATTCAGGATTTTATCTCCGGCTTCGCGCCGAATGAAACGCTCACCGTAAAGTTGCATTCCTCCAGCGGAGCCAGAACGAAAGAATAGTCCAGGACCGACCTGAGCGAATGGTCCTGTAGATCGGACCTCACCGCCATCGGCACTGCCCTTCCGAATCCCAGATTGACGCAAGCTCCGCTGATTCTGTTCAATATAGACACCCCTGATTCGCCTGGTACATGTTCAATTCCTGTCTGCAGCCGGGAATTCCCCGAGAAAAAGCCAAGGACCGATTCTCCGTATTTCAATACGGAAAGGAAATCCGGCGCGAAACGGAATACTATCTTCCAGGCCAGATTCAACTCAGACGTTCTTGTATTTTTTATCTTGTACCTTATTATCAGGGCGTTATTAAAAAGAGAGAGGCCCTTTGAAATCCTGAACTGTTCCGCTTCGAAAGTGAACTGGGCGCCAACCATAAGAGACTGGGAAGGATAGTAGGTATATTGCGGAACGAAAAACTCGCCTGAAGAAACCGAATACTGGTCGCTGCCGCAATATTCATCCGACGCCCTGTTCCCGCCGTCGAGATCTGACGGTATCGATTCCATCCCGCTCGGAAGATTTATGAAATGAGCAATTCCGCTTCCTGATTTCAGAACAAGAAATATTCTTTCGTTGATGAATACTATTTCTTCCGCTCTGTCGGAATCGATATCATATACGAATACGCCCTTGTTCTTGGTTCGCATTTCCCTTATAAATCCGAGATATATGCCGGCCGAAGGAATTTTTTCCAGGTGCGTCCCGCTCCGCTCGGATTCCTCGACGGAACCCAGGGAATACTGGTATATAAGGCCTATTTCCCTGGCCAGTTCGATAATGGGATTGTACGCCGCCTTTTCACTTTCCGCCTTCAGCAATCTGGAAAAAAGGCGCTGCGTTTCCCCGAGTTTTTTGTAGAATTTGTTCAATGAAGCCAGGTGCCTTCTGGCCTCCATCGAAGCGGTGAAATGATCGTAAAGCGCGGGACATGCGAACGAAACATATCTGACCAGCCCTTCCGAACTGACGGGATGCAACCGGTCCGGTTCCTGAGGAAGTGAATTCCGATATAAGGAAGCGGAGGCGTATCCCGAATCGGCGAGCCATTCAAGTATCGAAATCACGCCCGAAGCGGCTTCGGACAGTCCGGCGCCTTTAGCCTTGAAGGCGGTTATGATCGCCCGCGAATCGAAACGCAGCGTCACGACGGAACCGCTATCAAGTTTCGCCAGGTGCCCGAAAACCCTTTTTAATATTGAATTTTTTCGTCCCCGACTTCCCGCCATGGCAGCTTCGAGAAAATACCTCATGAAGGCCGTGAACTCGGAAAACGCGATAAGATTTTCACCGTCGCATGAAAAAATCTGAGGAACGAACATCATTTTCGGAAGCCTGGAACCGCCGGGTTCGTCGTCCCTGTCAATCGCCTCGGAAATCTCGCGAGCTGAAACGGAATTCAAATACACGTCCTCGAAAATAATATACCCGTACCCGTAACGCGAAACCATGGAAAGCACGTCCCGGGATACCGCTGAAAACGGAAAGTAAAAACCCGCCGGATCGCAATCGAAAAGCATCTTCACATAGTCTCTTTGCTTCGACAGCTGGTCGAGCACGACGACGTCATCGAATATCGGAAGCGCTGAATTCGAATAGCCCGTTCCAAGGAACTCGGCGCTTCCGCCGGAAATCATGCCGGCGATCGTTTCCACCGATTTCACTCCCCGCGATAGAAGAGAGGAAAGAGAGACGCCGCTTATCTTGAAGTTGACCGGCAAATCCGATCGGGAAGCCATGAATTCGAGAACGGGCTGAAGAAATTCCCTTGCCTCTTCACCCGAACCGGAATACGAGCTGCATTCGAAATCAAATAAAATCGCGACATCCGTTTTCCGCTCGGGAGGACGGCTTATACCGAATAGTTTTCTGAAAAAAGACACCTTGGCAATCACCTACGATCAAAATATTGAGAGCGTTCGGACATATCCTGAAATTTCATTGCGCCGGACCGGTTTCGGGAAACCTGAAATCGACGTATGCTTCCACCAAACCGGAAAGCATCGCTATCGACGTGATGTCTCTTATGAAGCGCCCAGTTATGGAAACTTTTCTGTTCGTGGCCACGGTATATTCCGATGTTTTGATATACAGCGGAACCGAACCGGGATGCCTTTCCGTAACGCGTTTTATAAGGCCGACAGTATCGTTATCGATTGCGGCCGCATGTATCTGGATGTATGCCGCGAAAGAAATCCTCGCCTGCCTGTACGAGACTATATTTTCCGAAGAAATCGAAAGCATGGCCGGACGGTCCTCGCCGGTT
>Ga0208665_10000082_pt1 | contig 14852 bp, 9 predicted proteins | sample Methanogen_OWC_FD_187365 | JGI IMG/M metagenome (GOLD analysis project Ga0208665, IMG submission 187365) | Enriched soil microbial communities from Old Woman Creek wetland in Ohio, USA - Methanogen_OWC (SPAdes) (version 2) | ecosystem: Environmental > Terrestrial > Soil > Wetlands | place: USA...
TCGGCAGCAGGATCGAAAAACTTGAAGTTAAAAGCAAGCCGAAGACTGCGCCAAAAATATTTTTCGATTTAAAAGGCTGTTCTTCCGGTTCGCGTTTCGCCGTCAGGGCGCGCAGTGCATTTGCCGCTTTTTCGGAATGTGAGCTTTTCGGGCCTTCCGATTTCGACATTCCGGCGGGTTCGAAGACCGCAGTCATCGGGCCGAACGGGTGCGGCAAAACGACTCTTTTGAAAATGATTCTGGCGGGCGATGAGAAAACGCCTTGCTCGCCGGGAATAAAGATAGGCTATTTCAGCCAGGCGCTTGACGTTCTCGAACCCGGGCTGAGCATTTATGAAAATGTCAGGAAATCGAGCCGGCGTACGGATACATTCATAAGGACCCTTATGGCCCGGCTGCTTTTTCGCGCCGATGACGCTTTCAAGCCTGCCGGTAATCTCTCCGGCGGCGAGCGCGTAAGGGCGTCAATCTTGAAGATAGCGGCCTCCGAATGCAATATGATCGTACTGGACGAGCCCACGAACTATCTGGACATATACGCCAGAGAAGCTCTGGAATCGGTGCTGTCAGATTACGACGGAACCCTCGTGATGGTTTGCCACGACCGCGATTTCGTCGCCAATATCGCATCTAGACTCCTGATATTCGAGAACAAAAGGATCGTCACATATGAGGGTGGTTTGGCGGAATATGAGCGTAGCCCGGCGGAGGGATCTAAAGTTTGTTTTGAAAACGATGGAAAAAAATAGTAAAATGTAAACCGTGAATAGCAGAAATTCGATATTGTTCTGGGTAATCCTGCAGCTGGCGATATCCTCCGTTTTCGCCATACTGGTTAAGTTCGCGTTTATGGCCGGGGTCGAACCGATGAATTTTTCCCTCCAGATTCTGTTCACCTCCGGCCTATGGCTGTCCGTCGCGCTTTATCTGATCGAAGGCGCATCGGCGTTCGCCGTCGGCTTGAAAGACGCCCTTCTTCTCACGGTCGTCGGCGTGGTTGGCGCTGGACTTACTTTTATTTTCTGCCTTATCGGTTTCCAGAATTCTACGACGGTAAACTATGTTTTCATAAATCAGACAAGCATAGTTTTTGTCGTCTTGCTGTCTCGCATGTTTCTTGGTGAAAAACTTTCGCGGGTGAAATTCATTCTTCTGTTTGCGTTGCTGGCCGGAAGTTATCTTGTCGCCGCTGGAGGTGAAATTATTACTCCTAAAAAAGGCGATCTGCTGATATTGCTTGGAAATTTTACCTTTTCGGTAGGAGTGGTTATCTCAAAAAAACTCATGAAAAACATGTCCGAACTGGCATTTTCAACCTTCAGATCGCTTCTTGGCGGTGTTTCGGTCATGGCGATAGTCATTTTTACGGGAAAACTTTCGGTTTCTATAAACCTGTTCTGGGTATTGCTTGTAGGCTCATTTCTTGCCCTGGCGATGTATTCCATGAACGCCATAATCAATAAGGCATCGGCGTCTTACATGATAATGATGAGCGCCGTCTCACCCGTTATAACTACCTCGCTGGCGGTTTTTTTGTTCGGCGAATCAATGAATTCTTACCAGTCGGCCGGCGGTATTTTAATAATAGCCTCCATGGTCCTGATTCACGTCGGAGAACAAAGGACTTGAGCCGGTTCGCACGCCGCCCGGAAAATTTTTCCGATTCGCCAAATAAGATTTGAACAGGTAATTGTATTTTGATATAATTAAACTAATTGAACGGATTTTAAAATATATTAAAATTCATCTGATAGGCGGGGAAAACTGAATGAATGAATATTGCGGGCTGAAAAAGACCATGGTTTTTTCATTGATCGCCCTTTTCCTGATGGTGTTATTTACCGAATACGCTTTTTCCCGTGCGGGAAGCAGGTCCAGCAGCAGGAGCCGCAGCTATTCAAGCCGTTCATCGAGCAGCTATAGAAGCAGCGGTTATTCAAGCAGGCCGAGCTCGAGCTACTATGGTAGCAGCTCATACGGCCGCAGGTATTATACCAATTCCTATTATGGGAGAGGTTCTGGCGGTTCGGTCAGTATCATGATCATTCTCGCGACGATCGTCATCATAATAATAGTCGCTGTAATCTGGTCCATGTTTTCTTCTGCAAAGTCTTCGTATTCTTCGGGAGGATATTCGAATCAGGGAAATTACGGCTCGGGATATTCATCGTTTTCAGGATCGTCTTCGCCGTCGTCGAATTATGGATACATGGCGGGTGGCGGTGGAAGACGGATATCCGATCCTGACGCCGAGAGGCGTATCAGGGAAGTTTTCATGCAGATCCAGCAGGCGTGGATGGAACGCAATCCTTATATTTCACAGCGCCACATGAGCGAGCGACTTTTCGCGGAACATAGCGCAGAGATTCAGGAAATGATAGACGATGGCGTACGAAACGTTTTGCAAAACATCAGGATCATAGATATCAAGATAATCGAAAAGGCGGGCGGCCCTTCTTCAGCCGGCGGTTCGCTCGAACCGGGCGGCGCTTTCGGCGGCGGTCCGGTACTCGGACGCATGGCGGCGTACATAACCGCATCCATGATCGATTACGAGGTCGACGAAAATACGGGTCAGGTTGTGGGTGGAGACAGGGACACCCAGGAAGAATTCACCGAGTTGTGGAAATTCGTCAGCGGGCCCACCGGATGGGTTGCCGATGAAATAGATTCTTGATAAGAAAAGGGGCTGTCTAAAAAGGCAGCCTCTTTTTAATTAAGATGAGTAACAAAAATTTTTTCGGGCACGCGTTCACAAAATCCCTCCGGGATTTGTGCCGCTCTACCTCGGCGGCTCCAGCCCCTCCGTGCATCGCTATGCGATGCTTAATGAGTTTTTCTTCGAAAAACTCAACGGGCTCCGCCGCCTCCGGTGGGCCCTCAAAATCTTTTTGTTACTCATTAAGCAAAAAAGTTTTTGTTTTTTTCTAAAAACAAGCTATAATTTAAGTATGAAACAAATTAAACTTTTTGAAGACAAAACTCCTGAAACAAAAGAGAAGAGCAGGAAACTGCATAACGAAGTTGTGTTCAAGGAATACAATATGGATCAGCTTATGCTTCCGACCAGTCTTTCCGACGTTATTCCAGAGAAGCATCTGGTAAGGGTTATAAATGAATCTGTTGAAAGGATGGATATAAAGCCGCTATTGGCGAGATACCATGGTGGCGGAACGAGCAGCTATAACCCGAAGATGATGTTGAAGATATTGGTTTTTGCATATACGGACAGGAATTATTCATCGCGGCGGATCGCGAAGGCGTTGGGCGAGAACGTCCATTACATGTGGATAAGCGGAGGGAACAGGCCAGATTTCAGGACGATCAACAATTTTCGTTCGGTTGTATTGAAGGGAATAATAGGCGAGGTATTTGCGAGTGTTCTTGAAATGCTTGAAGAATCTGGGTATATCAAGTTAGAGAATTATTTTCTGGACGGCACGAAGATCGAAGCGAACGCGAACAAGTATACGTTTGTATGGGCCAAAAGCGTTGAAAAGAATAAAGAAAAGTTAAGGGATAAAGTTAAGAAACTGCTTGAAAAGATAGATAAATTGAACGAAGAGGAAGACGAGAAGTTTGGAGACGATCCAGTTGATGGGAATTTAAGCGATCCGATAGATTCTGGGAAACTGGAAAAGAAGATCAAAGAGCTTAACGAGCGTCTGGCCGGGAAAAAAGATAATAAAGACATAAAGAAAGCGGTTGAAACGCTTGAGAACGATTGCCTGAAAAGGCTTGAAAAGTATGAGGAATACGAAACCAAGTTTAAAGGCCGGAATAGTTTTTCTAAGACCGATGAAGACGCAACATTCATGCGTATGAAGGAAGACCACATGAAAAACGGGCAATTGAAGCCCGGATATAACATACAGATCGGGACAGAAGGGCAGTTTGTTGTTGGGTTCAGCGTACACCAGAATCGAAGCGATACGGGATGTATGATAACACATCTTGAAAAAACGAAAGAGATGCTGGGCGGAAGGCTACCTGAGAATATAGTAGCGGATTCCGGCTATGGCAGCGAGGAAAATTACAACTACATACGGGGAAACGATTTAGGAAACTACGTTAAATACAACACGTTTCACAAAGAACAAGAAAAATCGTTTAAAAAAGAAGTGTTCAATGTTGCAAACTTTATATACGACGAATTAGAGGACAAATTCATATGCCCCGCCGGAAATGAGCTTTTGTATAAAGAAACCAGAAGGCTCAAGACGGAAAATGGATATGAAACAACGAGAAAATGTTATGGATGTTTCGATTGTGAAGGCTGCCGGCATCGGGAAGAATGCACGAAATCGCAAACGGGAAGAACTGTTCAAATTAATCACGAACTAAGACAAATGAAAACCGAGGCCGCGAAAAATCTTAACTCAGAAAAGGGCAAAGAATTAAGAGCATTGCGCGGAGTTGAAGTTGAATCGGTATTCGGCCGCCTGAAAAACAACTGGGGCTTCCGGAGATTTCTTCTAAGGGGCCTGGAAAAGATAAAAATTGAGTGGGGTTTGCTCTGCATAGCCAATAATATGGCGAAGCTAATGACAAAAATGGCCACCGCATAAAATGCGGGGCCATTTTTTTATCGCCATTAAAAAAGGGGCCGCAGAAATTTACCTTTCTGGACGGCCCCTTTTTTTATCTATCGTTAAGCCTTCAATTCGAGGAATCGGCGCCGTCTCTCTTGAAATTGCTGACGCCTTTGATCTCGAGACCCTTATCGCCGATGAAAATTCCGAATACCGAAGGCGCTTGATGCGCTTTGATTCTGGCCCAGTCGATCCTGCTTTCATTCTGACGGAAGAACGGATTGTCGTTCTTCAGGGCGGACTTGCCGATTCCAGCGTTTCTGAAGTAAATATCCGAGACCTCCTCGTCATCCGAATAAACGAAAAACGAAAGTTTTTCGGGAAGATCGGCTACCGCGCCGGTGAATTTTTTCTGCGCGCCTATTCCGTCGCCCGGTTTCTGAAGCAGACGCATCACCGCAGAAAAATGGTCGAAATAAGTAGAAAAGACAAAATACCCTCCCGTGACGCAGAAAGTCAGGCTGAAAGCTCCGGCTATGGGCTTTTTCAAAGAATAATACTTGGCCCCCAGCATCTCCTTCTCTTCGAACTCGCCGAGAAGGCCTTTTTCGGAAAGACGTGCGACGATCTTTTCGGCGGTCCTGGAATTCTTTAATTTCAGGATCACCGTAGGAAGCGACAAAATGGGGTCGTCCTTCGTGGAAAGCATTTTCGTAATGAAGATCGCGTCGCCGTCGAACATTCCCATCAGATCTTCCCGGATTTTCATGCCAAGAAATGCGCAAACAGCGGTTTTACCCATAAAATATTGGGTTTTCACCATGGGCGGAGCCTTCTCCATCAGTTTCTCGTAAAGATCGAAAAATTCGATAAAATTAAAAGATAAATATATGAGCGTCGAAGAATCGGCAGGGCATATTGACGCGATATCCGAAACTTTCGCACCGCCGCCCATCAGCTTTAAAAGCCCCGATCTTCCGGCCGACGTAACGGCGCCGTTTGCGACCACGCGGCTGTCCTCCATCCTGTATTGCATCCTGATATCGGAAAGCGACTTCAATTCGAGAATCGAAAGAATATCCCTGAATATTTTCGAATCGTCTTCAGCGCCTTTTCGAGGACTTTTCGACGCCGCCATAGACGCTTCGGCGTTATCCGCCGTCTTGACGGCGAGTTCATAAACACGGGAAATATCGATAAAAAGACCCATGGCATCGGTATTTTTCAAAGACAACAGATGGGTTTTAAACGCGGGTTCCTTTTCGCGAGCGGAAGAAGAGTAGTCATGGATCTTTTTAAGATACTGCCCGTCCGACGCCAAAAACACTTCGGAGCTGGTTATCCCGATGGCGAAGCCGCCCTTGAGAAAATCTTTCGATCCGGGAACGAAACCGTTCGGAAACTTGTAAGAAACCGAATAAGAATAATCGCCGGCGCCGGCAGGCTGACATTCGACATAGTCCCTGTTGTTGAGAAAATTGTCCTCGAAGACCGCCTTCAGCCGGGCGCTCTGATCGGTGACGAAGGCCGCGCCGAAAGACACGCCTTTTTTAGAAAATTCGTTAACCTCGACCCACAATGCTGCTTCACCTGAAAATACCGCGAGCAAATCGCGCGCCGGCATTTTTATCCATCTTTCGAATCTTTCTAAAAGCCGTTCGCCTTCAGGCGTGAGTTTGACGCCGCCATATTCCTCAACGAAAATATAATTGTAGATCGGAGACCATTTTTTATAATTGCCAAAGTCCTTCACGTCGGGGATATAAGTGACGGCGGTGGCGGACTCGGGAATCCTGGAAATAAGGGTCTCAGAAGTTACGTCTAACGCGACGCAGAGGACCGGCGACAGAAAAAGCGCGGCGAAAACGATAGCGGATACAGTCAAAACGCTTCTAAAAAGTGCTGATTTCATCTATTCCAACCTCCGGTCGTCACTTTTTCGAAAGAAGCCCTGCGCGGAGGCCTGTTGTAAAGGTGTCCGGAGTTCGGATTGTCCTTGTCGAAAGAATACGCCTCCACGTTTGAAAGAAAATCGAAAATATAATTCAACGGAATCCCGAATCCTATTCCGTCGGACCTGAAAAAAGCCATGTTTATGACCCCGATGACGTCGCCTTTCATGTCGAAGAGCGGCCCACCGGAGTTGCCCATATTGATCGGAGCCGTCGTCTGAATGTAAATCAGGCCGTTGATATAGCGATCACGGTCCGAGATGATTCCCTGCGATATGGAGCGGTTCAACCCGTAAGGGTTGCCGATGGCGAAGACCGCCTCCCCTTTCCTCCACGACGTGGATTTCGCGAAAAAGCATTTCGTGAAAGGCTTTTCGTTCTTATCCTCGATTTTAAGCAGCGCCAGGTCGTAAAAGGGATTAAGCGCGACGATCTTGATGTTATTGAATTTGATCTGGTTGAAGTCCGACTTAGTCTTTTCGAAAATGGTAATCGTAATCTGAGTCTCGTTCTCTATCACGTGGCAGTTGGTCAGCACGTGGCCTTCATCGGAAATTATGAAGCCCGAACCGAGTCCGCCGGGAGTCTTGACCTGGACCACTCCGTCCTCGAACATCTCGACATGCGATTCTATCGAGGCCGGTGACGAATTTCTCATGCAGAAAATCTTGGATTCGGGAAAGCTCCTCGACGCGGGGAGAGATGCCTGAGAGTCGGACGCCGCGGAAGCGGGTTTCGGATCGTTTGCCCGGGCCGGCGTCCGGGAAATCTCACGGATCCTGTTTCTGGGTATGGTCATCACCGACGCGGCGTTATCAAGTATGACCGAATCCTGCTTCGTCTTGAGTATCTCGCCTGATATGACGTTTCCGTCGTTGAGCTGGACATAGACGCGCTCCTGCGAGGCCGCCTTCGATATGGAAGTGGAGGCAACCGCAAATGCGGCGGCCAGAAAAAATATAACAACTATTGAATATTCACGTCCGGTAATTTTCATTCTAAATTTCATCTTGCTCGCCTCACTTGGCCTGCGGCTTATCGCCGAAATATATTATTATCTTGTCGTGGACCATCATGACGATATCATTATATCCATCGGAGTCGAAGTCGGCGACGTCTATCTGCGAAGGTTCGCTTGAAAAAGCGCCGCTCTGGAACTGTTTGGTGTTGAAGATCTTGAACCTGAATGCGTGCCTCAAAGAGCCGGCGATTGGAGTGAAGATATCGAGCATATTGAGAACCCCGCACGTGGCGACGATGTCGCATATCCCGTCACCGTTCGCGTCGCGCGCGAGAAGGTTGTTGTATTTGCCCTTCTTGTTCTCCTCGTACGACGCCACCGGAAAAGGATCGAACTCGAGGCCGGCGCCCGCCGTTATGACGCCGAGGCATAAGTCGCCGGCCGCGGCTGCAAAAGGGCCAACTCCGACGAACTGTCCCTGGGCGATTTTTCTGTCGATTTCGACTATCTCGCCGCGGCCCCTGGCGATATCGTGCCTGTACATCCTCTTGTTGCCAGGGTCCATAACGAGTATGTTCCCGCAGAACACACCGGAATATTCCGAATTGAAATCCTCGAAATTAATGTTAACCTGGTCTTTTTGAGTGATCGACATCGAGTCGCGGTCCACGCGAAACACCTTGAGGAACTTTTTTTCCGAGAGAAGAAGCTCGTAAATTCCGTCGCCGTCGTAGTCCGCGAAAAACGAATTGCGAGGGTTCATCTGGGAAGTCAGCTGCTTGTCCTGAGGAGTAATCGGCGAAAAATTTCCCTGGGCCGTTTTAGCGAACACAAGCGGAGAATCGTATTTCTGATATGCGATGAAGACTTCCACCGAACCTCCAAAACAGGCTACCTTGAAGGAGGAAACGCCTTCGGGAAGGCCGGTGACTTTCGCGCCCGAAGCGAATCCCGGCACGGCTTTGCCGGCGCGGATTATCCTGAGCCTGACTTCTCCGGATTCCTTCGAAAGAACAGCGGCCGCCGCGGCCGCTCCTTCGGCGCGGGAATCGAAGACGGGCGCCACCGCGATCGCCCCGGTCGTACCGGGAACCGTTCCGGCGAATTTAAACTCCCGGCCGGCGCCGAAAACGCCGCCGATCACGCTTCCCTGATGGACCGCGAAAATATTCACTTCGCCAGAGCCGGCGACAGCGAACGTTCCCGAAGCTCCCACGGCGAGAGGCCAGGTAGCGCGGCCGCATGCCTTGCCGGCCGCGTCGAAATAATACACCGACAGCCTTCCGCGCGAACCGTTGGCCGCCACGAGATCGCCGATACCGTCGCCATTGACGTCGGCTGACGAGAAAGACATCTTCTGTTCCCTGTCCTCGCGTGAAAAATAGACGGTATTCAGCTTCTGTTTGCTCGCGTTTGAATTGACCGCTTTTTTAATCCTATAGGAATAGATCTTGTTGGAATTTTCAAGGACGCACGCCATCATCGGATCGTTTCCCGCCCGGAAGCCCCCCGGCTGAATATAATAATCCATGTTCCGGAATCCCAGAAGTTCGAAAGATTCCTCGTTCAGAAAAAGCCCGTCGGCGGAACCGTAGCGAACCCTGAGATTTGGCCCCTTCGAATAATATGCGTAAACCAGGTCGGGACGCGAATCGGAATTCACGTCGAAGACCGAGAATTCGGCGGGATCACTTCCATAGTCTGAAGAAAGAGGTACTATGGAGTGTCCGGAAAGGAATTCCGAAGCGGCGCGGTTTTTAAGAATTATAAAAAAATCGGGGGCCATGATGACGACATCCTCCCTGGAATCGCCATCTAGATCGTAAGCGGAGCATACGGCTTTTGAAAAATCGGCCTCTTCTATGCGGACTCTGGAATATTCTGTAAACTGCATATTGCCTTCGTTCCTCATCAGAATGAGGGTCTTCGGTTCCGCGATGAGAAGAAGAGATTCGGCCGAGTCGCCGTCGAGGCGAACGAACTGATAATCATATACGTTTTTTTCCATGGGAATGTATACGTTATTGAATTTCTGATCATACCTGATAGCGTTTATCTCAGCCTCGGCACTTTCGACCGCGGGAGCGGGACCGTTGGCCATCACGACTATCTGGGATTTCTCCACGTCGATATAGGAGATGTCGGGCCGGCCGTCACCATTGGCGTCGCAATGTTTCAGCGAACGCATCATCTGAGAGCCTTTATAGATTTGCATATCGCCGAAACCGAAATATTTCGACAACGCGGTCTCGTAGGTCCCGCCGTTGCCGGCGGCGCATGCTATCATTTCCGAAGGCGCGTGGCCGAGGACCGAAACTATTACGAATACAGCCGCCACGAACTTGATTAACACACCGATCTCTGACTTTGAAAAAGCGCGGTTACGTTTCATTTTTTACTCCGTCACAAATAACAGCGCGGCCGGATAGGCATTTTTTTAGCCGCCGGCCGCGTCTGAAAATAATCCGTAGAAATTATAATTTTTTTATTACAATGTGTCAAGGACATTTATAACATATTTATTTAACCGCCGGGCCATTACGCGAACCGATAAAATTTTCGGTTTCGAAATTCCGTATACCGCAGACTGATATTATCACCGGCGATGATTGACTATGAATCGGAACGGCGGTATAATTTAGCGGGGGTGCATAAGCATGAAAATAATTGTTACCGGATCGGCCGGAATGCTCGGGCTGGACGTGATGTCCGAATTCGACAGGTTCGACCATCAAATAATCGGACACGATCTGGATTCATTGGATATAACCGACCATGACGCGGTAGAACGTGAAATCAAAAAGATCGGTCCGGACGCAGTGATTCATTGCGCCGCTTTCACGAATGTCGATGGATGCGAGACGGAAAAGCGGAAAGCTTTTTCCATCAACGCGCGCGGCGCAGGAAATATCGCGGCCGCCTGCCACGCTTCAGGCTCGAAGATGATTTACATCTCGACGGATTACGTATTTAACGGCGAAAAATCCGGCCCTTATAACGAATATGATAGCCCGGACCCGGTTTCCGTTTACGGAATGTCCAAATATTACGGAGAAAGATACGTGGAACATGCCTGTCCCAGAAGTTTTATAGTCAGGACATCATGGCTCTTCGGTTCACGCGGGCATAATTTCGTAAAAGCCATACTCCGGCAGGCCTCTGAAAAAAGAAAGCTGGCTGTCGTTGTCGACCAGTGGGGATCGCCCACCTACACCAGGGATCTCGCCGCTTTTTTAAGGGAGCTGGCCGGGACTGAATACTACGGCACTTATCACGCGACCAATGAAGGCTTTTGCACCTGGTACGATTTCGCGAAAAAGATCATCGAATTGTCGAATGCCGGAATAACTCAGATCGACGGTGTTTCTTCCGCGACAATAAAAAGGCCGGCGAAGAGACCTGCGAACTCGATGCTTTACAAAAACTCCATTCTGGCAGCCGGGCTTAACGCTTTACCCAGATGGGAAGATGCGCTTAAAAGATATTTCGAGGAAAAATAATACAACGTATCGTCCGGTGTGTGCCATTATGCATCTCGTGCGCCTTCATGGCAAATTTCCGTTCGGGCGATTTGGCGCACAGGTGACCGGTACAATTTTTTTGTTGCATTTTTCTATATATTTTATATAATATCTTAGCGAATTTGTGTTTGCTGTGCGTTATGTTTTAGATTTATGTTTTTTTATCGTCAGCACGGATATATATAATTTTTATAAAGGAGAAAAAGTCATGATGCTTAACCGTGATCTTTACACTCGCATTCTTGTCTTGCTATTGCTTATCATGTTCGGCGTTTCACTTTCCTCTGGATGCGGCGGTGGCGGCGGCGGAACACCGGCGGTCAACATAAATGAAAGTGAAAAACTGGTCAAGCCAAATTTCTCTTTCTCGCTCAAGTTCATGTCTCCCGACGGACGCAGCATGGCCGCGCCTTCGCTTTCAACGCCCGGTGAAGTCAGCGTCACGCTCATCTCAGCGGCCACGAAGGCGACCTATGGCCCCAAAACCGCCAAATACAGTCAGGGCGAAATAAGAATCAGCGAAGAAGAAATTGCCGAAGGAACCTATACAGTTTCTCTTAACGCCACCTTAAAACTTCAGTCAACGGACACTTTTGAAACAATTTTCCAGGGTTCGTCCAGCGGCGCAGAAGTAAGCGAAGGAAAAATCACTCAAGTCGATATCTACATCAACAATACCGGGAAAACAGTATCTCTGGCACCGGCTGCATTGAAGTTCAACGGATTTCCAAAAAGCGTTTATAACGCCGGCGAATTGTTAATGCCTTCCGGTCAGCCGATGAATTTATACGTCCTTGACAAATACGGCGCCATCCTCACCAGCGCTTCGGGCACTCTCACGATCTGCTGGGTCAAGGACGGCATTGAACACGATAATCTTTCCGGCCAGGTCGTTAATGGAATAGCGAGTTTTTCAAATCTCACAGCCCCGTCAGTGTCGGGCGCCATCACCGGAAAAGCCGTATTCGGAAGTCTTACTGGAACGAGTTCCCCGATCACCATCAACTATACTCCGCCTGCGAGCGCCGCAAAACTGGCTTTCGCCTCTCAGCCTCAATCGCCTATAACGGCCGGAAACGTCTGGCCTTCCTTCGGGGTATATGTTCAGGATGCGGCGGGCAACACGGTAACCACCGCCAACAATTCCGTTTCGTTATATTATTCCAGCACATCAAATCCTTCCGGCGTCCTGCTGAAGACCGTCACTGCCGTCAACGGTCTGGCGACATTTTCCGGCGTTACCGTCCCGAATGTCACGGGAAGCATAACTCTTCGCGCTTCATCATCGCCGCTTACCGACGCGACCTCCACCGTGACGGTTAATTCCACTCAATCAGGAGTGAAACTTGCGTTCACTACTCCCCCTCAGACACCGATGTCACCGGGCGGAACATGGCTCGACTTCGCAGTTACCGTTCAGGATGCGGCGGGCAGCACAGTTTCTTCCGCCTCGGACGTAATTGTTTTATCATATTACACCGCTTCGAATCCCGCTCTGGTTTCGCTCGCGTCAAAGGCGGCCGTCAACGGCGTGGCTACTTTCAGCGGAGTCAAGGCACCCAACGTTTCAGAAGGTAGCATTACATTAAAAGCGGAATCCGGCTCCATGACGGCGGCCCTGGCAAATGTCTCCATTCTCAACCAGGCTTTCAACGTCTATGCGAGTACGCCGCAGGGGATCTACTCTTATAATTTCGGATTCGACGTCAGCAATCCATCGTCAAAGCTGGTAAATATGACTTCGACGGTTCCGACCTGGGAAATATCATATTATAGTTTTTTCGGAAGACAGATCAAGAAAATGAAAGCCTCCGCTTCCCGTAACATGCTTTACGTGTTTGACGACGGCAATCATGTCGTTCAGATAGACAGTATGAATTCCGGGTCTATAGCCGATTTTGATCTCACAGGACTCCCGGGCCCGATAATAAATTTCGCAGTGTCGATCGATGGAAATTATTTATACTTGCTCACCACTACGTCGGTTTCAAAATACGAAATCACCAGTCGTACTATACCTCTGGGAATGACCCTCAACATAACGGGCAGTCCCAGGAACCTGATCGAATATTCTCCGGGAATGGTCTTCGTCGCCTTCGACAACAAGGTCACGCCGGTTAATTTTACAGGCACAAGCGCAACAACCGGAACCGATCTCTCTTTCGTGGGAACGCCTTCCGGTCTCGACCGCGACGGCCTTGACAGCGACGTCTTCATAGCGGAATACACCGGCAATGCCGTTTACAGGCTGCTTCCAACAAGTTTCACTTCCGGCCCGATCGTCAATCTCGGCTCCGGCAAGCCTTCGGCCCAATCCACTGACACTGCCATGGTCAAAGTGGTCAATATCTCCGGAAATAAAAAAATATTTCTGGCCAAGACCGGAGATACGACCCCGTACAGCTATAATTACACCACCGGCGCTACCACCGCGATACAACCGCCCACAGTCTCCCTTGGTACACTGACGCCTTCCGACATGGATATTTCGGCCGGCGCTTATTTTCTGCTCATGTCACAAAGCGATGTCAACGGCTTTATAAGGGTCATAGATACTGAACTCAATGTGTCCTTGAAAGATTACTCTTTAAAGGACAGCTCGGGAACTCAACTGTCATATATCAACGGACTGATCGTCAGATAATCGCGAAGGAGGAGTCGAAAAACATGAAGAAAACAAAAAAATTATTCAATCTATTCTATGCGGCAATCCTGGTGGCATTAATTTTTTCTTTGACTTCGCCCGCTAACGCTCAGAACGTTTCGGCAAAAATTACTCTGATCGAGGGAGAAGTCACGGTCAAGGCAGACGATAAAGCTGAATGGACGAAGGCGTCGGTAGGCCAGGAACTCAAGGAAGGCGCCTACGTTATGACCGCTTTCGAATCGGTCTGCGAACTGGAAATGATGGATAAATCAAAAATGAAAGTAAAAGAACTTTCCAAGATCCAGATCAACAAATTCTCGACCGAATCCAACAAAGTCGACACTCAGGTAACTCTTTACAACGGTACCGTACGCGCCGCCGTCCATAAAGAAGTTGACAAAAATACGCAGTTCCAGGTAAAAACTCCTGTTTCTACCATATCCGTCCGCGGAACCGAAAAAGAAATCACGGCGCAACCGGGGTTCGGAACGACCGTCAACACCATCTCGGGCGTGGTCCTTGTCACCAATAATGCAGGCCAGTCGGTTGAAATAAAGAAGGACGAATCGACCCAGGTCAAGACCGAAACCTCTAAACCGGAAACGGTCACCGAGACAATCAGAGGCAATTCGATGGCCGACGTCAAAAACGAGTCCAACACCGAAAAAGAAACAGTGGCACAGGTTGAACAAACCCGCCCGAAGATCGAAGTCGCTGAAACGGTTCAGCAACAAGTCATAAAAGAAGTAATTCAAAAACAGTCAGAGCCCGGCACCCTGGTAATAAGATGGAAATAATAAAATTCCTTCAAGGAGTGATAAAGTTGGTAAACAGGATCACGAAAAACCACAACACGTTTATCGCTTGCGCTCTCGCGATAACTTTTTCCGTCGCATTCTGCACGGAAGTCCTCGCGACCGATAAGCTGAAAATGAAATCTGAAGATTCATCCAAAATCGTCAAAACTCATGAAAATTCAGCAACTGGCTCCGAACAGAAACAAAAAGAAACGGGATTCGAAGTCATTTTCATACTCATGGAAAAGAAGCAGGCGACGGTGGGCGATCTTCTAGATACCCTCCTTATTTATAAGGGAATTTCACCGGGCTCGATGACATACGAAGAAAAAGCCGAAAAACTCAGACAGATGGGAATAATCCCCGCGCGTACGGCGATCGACCCGAAGAACCATCTTCACAAAGGCTTCGCGGCTTTATTATATTACCCAGCGATCAACGT
>Ga0208665_10000087_pt1 | contig 14629 bp, 12 predicted proteins | sample Methanogen_OWC_FD_187365 | JGI IMG/M metagenome (GOLD analysis project Ga0208665, IMG submission 187365) | Enriched soil microbial communities from Old Woman Creek wetland in Ohio, USA - Methanogen_OWC (SPAdes) (version 2) | ecosystem: Environmental > Terrestrial > Soil > Wetlands | place: USA...
AATAATTAAAAATAAAGAGGAGTGTGTTAAAATGAAATTTAAATTATCTAATGGTGAAGTGGTTAAATTCTCTCCGTTTTCTCAAGTGTCTAAAAAGGCTAAAGAAAATGTGAAGACATTTCAAAGGAACCAAGAGAAAGAGATTAAAGCTGAATTAGAAAAAGCTTTAATTCTAAGAGAAAAAGAAATAGATTCAATGGTCAATGATTTTCATGCAAAATATCCTGGAATTGAAATGGATGATGAAAAATTAAAGAATTCAATAAGAAAACTTATGAAAAAAGAAATGAAAAAGAAAAAAAAGGAGAGCAAATAAAATGAAATTGAATGATGGAAGCCATGTATTTGTATTACCGTGTAGTGATATTGCAAAAACTATGAGGAAAAATGTCAAGAATTATAAAGCCTCACAGAAAGCCCAATTGAAAGAAAAATTGGAGAAAGAATACGCTAGAGAAGATATAATTGTTGAAGATATGATCAATGATTATTATCTAAGAAATCCAGATTCAAAGCTTAAAAGAGAAAAATTAAAATCAACTCTGATTAAGGTTATGAAAAAAGAAGGGAAAAAGAAAAAGTAGTATGGTAGAAATTTCTAAAGAAGATTTTAAAGAAGGAATGGAATTGTTGATTCAGTATTATAAAACTCTTTTAGAAAATAAAGGGTTATTATAATATATTCTGAGAGGGTGTATGAAAATATACTCTCTTTTTAAATTAATAAGAAAGGAATTAGATCATGTGTAGATTTAAAGAAGAAAAAAATAAATTAGCAATTGAATTAATTCATGCTACATTAGATATGACTAGTTTCAATTTAATCGGTATCAATCCAATCGATTCAAATTTAGCAAAAAGAATCATAGATTCTTTCAATTTAAAATGGAAAGTAATTTATGAATCTGAAAATGGAAGAAAACATACTTTCAAACCGAATTATCTATCTGAAAAAAGAAAATATTATTTTCTAATCGATGAAAATAAAAACTACAAATTATTAATAATTTAAAAGGAGAGTAATAAAATGGAAAAATTTTTAATCGGATTTGCAGCAGGTGTTGTTACAACAATTGTAGGAGAAACTATTTTTGTAGTAGTTCAAGGGAAAAAAGTTAAAAAAGCTTTTAAAGAATTTGCAGAAGAATTGGGAAGTGAATTTGCAAGTGATTTTGAAGAATTTAAGATCGATGAATTTAAGATCGATGAATTTAAAATTTAATTAAAAGGAGAAAGATAAGATGAAAATAAATAAAATGCTTTGGTTGGAACTGGAAAAAATTTTAAATACATTGAATCCAAATGATATAAAAATCAAAGTTTTCAATCCAGAAGGAAATGAAGCTATGATTCATTTGGAATTGAGGTGGACTGGAGATCTTCTAATATATGAAAGAAATATATTCCTTGAACTTTCAAATATCATAACAATGTCGAGGTATATTCTTCCTATTATATCAGAAAAAACTGATTATACTGCTGAAATATTTGATTGGGAAAATCCTCAATTGATTACTGGAATGGTAGACCTACCTGAAAGTATTAAAGGAATTCCAATCAATATTATATTGGCTAGCTAAAAAGAAAGAGTAAAGTATCTTAATTGATACTTTACTCTTTTATTTTTTTTTTTATGAATTTACATAATTTGTTATTATTAATACAAAATAAGTAAATAATGCTTTTCGATATGATCCTTTAGTTGCTTCTCTTTCGGTATGACTATATTTTGAACTATGTTTACTAAGAAATGAATCAAGTATATCTTTAATTTCTAATACTGTCACATCTTTAGTATTACTTTTAGAATATATTGAAATTGTATATGTTATAAATTTTTTACTTCCTACTGAATTAATAGGGTTATTTGTATCTTTTAAATAAGCTTGTAAGATTAATATGATTAATTTTTTAACAACTGCAGTTTCATGTTCTTTAATACTTAGTAATGCATTTTTCAATGTAACTGGATCAGTTTTAGCAAGACTTGAAGCAACTTTTATTGAATCAACATCTAAATTATTAATTGAAAAATTTAAAGAAACTTTATCTGCGACTCCTACTATAAATGATGATATATTTCCATTTTCATGAAAATCTTCAACATCACTTGAATCAGAAGAATTAAACATTGTATTTCCTTCTTTATAATCTTTATAATACTCATTTGCAAACATTCTCATTTGGTTATTTAATCTAGAACGTAAACTTACAAAATAATTAATAAGTAAAGTATCATCTTCTTTTTTTAAATCATTTGCATATTTTTCATGACTTCCTGAACCAGTTGCTAATAAAGCATTTAATATGGTTTTATATTTCTTAAAATAAAATTTAGTAGATAATCTATTAAATGTATATTCCATTATAGCTTCATTTGGAGGATATCTATAAGATTTATATTGTAAAGATGAATATAATGAAAGTATTAAATATGTTAAAGAAATCTCCATCATCTTTCTATTATTTTTTACAGTATAATATCTAATAACCATTAGCATTAAAATATTAAAAGGATCATTTATCAATTTCCAAGAACTTTTTACATCAGGTATTGAATTAACAATATCTTTAATTTCTTTCGGAGTTATGTTACAAAAATTATAAATTGGAAGACGATCTATTTCATCTGAAAAATATAAACGTTTTGATGGTATATTATGATTAAGAACTTCACTATTTTTATCTATAAATTTTAAAATTAAACGATACATTTCTTGTTCATTTTCTTTTAAACCATCTGTTATATTATCATATATTGATTTTACTAAAATTCCCATTTTTTCTGAGTTCCTTTCTAAGATTTTTAATAATTATATGTTGAGGAATGAAAAAAAAAGAAGATATATGGAATATCTTCTTTTTTTATATTTATTATAATTCACTTACAATTGTATATTTAAATTTAGTTTCATCAATTGTTTTTGGATTTAATGAAGGAGTATATGGATTTGTAATTCGATTATCTTTTATAAATTCAATTCCTTCTTTGTTAATTATACGTTTTAAGAAATTCTTAGAATTATTATTAAATGATGCTGACACAAATTTAATATCTTTTTCATCAATAAATTTTTCAACATGTTCAATTATATCTTTTAAACGCAATAATATATTTTTATTTTTTGGAAAGAATATATCTTCAAAATAAATCATGGGTTCATATTTACTTAAGTTTTCTTCAAACTCTTTTTTACTAATTTCATCATAATTTTCATCTTCAGAATTAGCAATAATATCATTTCTTAATTTATATTTAAGATTTTTATATTCTTTTATATTATGAATAATTTCTTTTGTTTCTTTATTATACCATTTCATTCTAGTAACTAAATACCCCATGATAAATTTATCTGAAGCAATTACATAAGAAGGACTTTCTGAAATATTAATATTTTTAAAATCAGTATCATGATTATTTTTCCATACTAATTTTTCGATATAAGAGACTCTATCAAAATCTCCTTCATCCATTACTTTTATTTTAAAAATATTTTCCTTGTCAAATGAATTATCTAAAATTGTATAAGTCTTTCTTGAATCATCATAAGCTCCATATCTTTCAAAATTTACTTCATAGTTTATTAAATAACTAGGACGATCTTCCAATGTATGTTTAATCATATCTTTAACAGTAACTCCAACAAGACTCTTTTCTTGAACCCCAACTAAACCATTTTCTTCTTCTTCCAACATTGAAACATTCATAAGATCTCTTTTAGTTCGATATTTTATTGTAGTTTCTAAAAAACTACTAGGAATATCATTTCTTAAGAAACCTAATTTAATTTTATTATAAACATTTCTCTTTTTTAATTCTTGATAAATCATATCAGTTTCTTTTTCAGTTAAAGTTATAGAAGATTCAATATTATCTAAAATTAAATTTATTTCAAATAATCCTTCAATAGTACTTTCTTCAATTATTTCCCATACAAATGAAAACCAAGTCTTTCTTCCAAATTCTCCCCAAATAATTCCTGCAATTGGAGATGATAAAGCGCAAGGAAGTAATGATTCAGCAGCACCATTCTTTCTAAAACAACAAGATGTCAAACTTCCAATATTGTTTATAATATTTGTATTCTTGGTTAAATTGAAAAATTCATTATTTTCATATTTCGGATTTACCATTACCATACGGTTTTCTTTTTCTTCAAATGTTGAATTCATTCCCTTTTTAGCCAAGTTTATAACTGCTAAATGAGTATTCATTTCATCCAATGTTATACATTCAACTCTAATCTTTCTATAATTCCCATAGTTTAAAAGTTTTAGAAATGTTTCATTATTATATTTAGAAATTTTTAAAATAAAATTATATAATTCATCTCTATATTCTTTTCCTATTACATGTTTAATAGCAGGTAGGTTTTCAATAAACTTATGAAGATCTATATTTTTATCTTTAAGAATTTTAAAGATTGCTTTACATTGAGCATATTCCATTAAAACTATTAAAGCCATTAATTTATTTTTTTTCTGATTTCTAAAAAATTCACTTAATAAAAATTTCTTAAATCTTTCAACAGCAGTAGCTTCATCTTCAAATCTTCCAAGAAAATATCTATTAAAATAATCAACATTACTAAGTCTTTCATTATTGAAACTATTTTTTTCATGAAATAAATTTATATAATCATCATCTGAATAATGACTACCTGAATTTATATTTCTAAAAGGATTTTCAATATCAACATCATTTATTTTAATAAAATCATTAACTTTTCCAGCATTACTATTTTTAACAGTTAATTTCTTTATTAAGAATGGATTGGTTAGAGAATTATATGAATAACTTCCATATTGAGGATTGGCAAGAATCATACTATTCTTATAACCTGGCAAATTTACTAAATCAATAAATAACTTTTCAATTTTTTTAGTATTTCCATTATAAAAATGATCTAATATGATAAAGAAATACATAGCATTACAATGTAGATAAACATATCTAAATGGAATTCCCAATGTATCAAATAATTGTATATTCTGTACGATTATATTATAATCTTCTTCTTTAGCTGAAGCTTTATTATAATTATATGATTCCAGTTTTATATCTTTAAAAAGAGGATCTAATACTTCATCTTTTTTTATTACATTATTAAATTTTTTAATTAAATTTCTTGACATAGTTCTTCCTCACTCTCATCAAACAGATCTAATGTTGAAACAATTTCTTCAAATGAAAGTTGTTTATCATAAATAAAATTTGGTAAAATTATATTATGTTCTTTTAATACTTTCAGATTTTTATCAACTAATCTTTGCCATTTTCCACTTTCATCTATAAATAAAGAATAAGCAATTTTTCCTTCTAATACTTTTTTATCTAATGAAATTGGCTGATTATATTTTAAATGGTCAATTACAGATTTAATGAAATCGTAATTTCTTCTATCTAAAGTAATTTGATCCAAATGATTAATTCTAACTCCGGTTATCCTTCTTCCATTATTTCTTAATACTCTAGTTTTATCATTATTTAAGTTAATTCCATCTAACTTAAATTCTTTAAGTGTATTTTCAATTAAAGCAGTTAGATATGTTTTATTAAAATTTTCATTAATTATATTTGATGAAAATGTTAGATCATCTGCATACATACTAAAATTAATTTTCTGCTCAGTATCTTCTTTATTAAACTTATTAAAAATATTATTTAATTTATATGCAACAGGGTGGATTACCATATTTGCCAATGTTCCACTTACAGGACTCCCTAAGAATAATCCTCCTGTTTCTGAGCTTATAATTACTGCTTTAAGAATTTCTTCATGTTCAGGATCTAATTCCCAAATATTTAAATATTTTTTAACATAATCCCATTTACAACTATCAAAATATAGTTTTAAATCGAATTTAATTACAAATTTATTATCTTTATGAATTCTTGCATTTTCTTTGATATTTCTATTAGGAATATATGCAAATTGATTACTTTCTTTATGTTTAAGTCTTGTTTCAAATGCTTTATCTAAAGGGATTAATAATTCCTTTAATAAGTCTTTTAGATCTTCTTCAGGAGCAGTGATTTCTCTTACTTTTTCATTAGTTGGATTAATCAATTGCCATCTATGAAACATATTCTTCTCAATAGAACCATGATTATCTGAATATATTAATAACTTTAAAATAGTTTTAGATATTGTCTTTTGTTCTTTGAAATATTTAATGAATTCTTGATTAAATTTATTCTTTTCAGTTTTATAGAATCGATATGTATATTTATTATGACCTTTTACTTTTTTAGTTCTTCTATACCCACTGAAATAAATATAATTATCATCTTCAAAAATATTATAAACATCATTTGGAAGAATAACAGTTTCTATATTTTTAAGACCTTTAAATGTTTTTGTAATACTGAAATACATATTTTTACTATCATATAATAAATCAATAAAATCATTTACATCTTTTTCATTATAAACTGTTTCATCAATTATTAAATCAGATACAGTTAAGTCTTCCATATTAGGTAATAATGCATTTATAAATATTAAAAATAATTCAATTGTTTCACATTTATCTAAAAATGATTTAAAAATTAATTTAAAATCATTCTTATATGTTTTTTTATTTTTACCATCCAAATAATCCTTTAAATAATTGATTAAAATTGTATTTTTCAGATATTCATTTTTTCCTTCAAGATCAATACTTCTGAAAAAAGGAAAAATATTAAATATAAATTCATTAAGGTTTATTTCATCAGTTTCAAAATCAATAGTATTTCTTAAATTTAGAAATGATTTAAAATAAATCGGTCCATTTTTTGTAATTAAAATATAGCTATTCTCTTGTTCTATTAATAAAATCTTCTCTTTCCAATCTAGTCCACTTTCCATTTGTTACTTCCTTTCATATTTTAACATATTATATTATTTGATAACTTTAGGGAGTTATCTGTATTTATAATATATATTTGAAAAGAAAGCATAAAAAATGTGATATATGAAATTACTCATATATCACATTTAAAATTTTTACTGTTCGTTTGGTATAAATTTATTAGAAGGATTTACAAATTGATTATTTGCTCCAACTTTATCTTTGAATCGTACAATTAAGTCAATATCAATTATATCGACTATATAACTATAACCTCCCATAATTTCAGTTAGGGTAAGGGTTTCATTAGCTTCATTTAAAACTATGTCGGTATAATTTGATAAAATAAATTTATACCCAGCTGTTGTTTGTATAGAAAATGGAATATTTGTGGTATCCGCTAATGCAGCTTGTATTACACTTGCTTTCATTTTTATAACTCCTTTCAAAAAAAAAATAATAAAATTAGGTGGAAAAATTAATTTCCACCTAATTTAAATAATTTAAGTTAATTAATAAAACATAGAATACTGGAATACTATATATTTTTTTTTTTACTTAAATTATTATTTAAAATGATACATTAATATAATAAAATTTTACAACTAATAATCAATTAAAATAATCGCCATATCGGTCAAAATATAATTATATATATGAAATATTAATATACCATTAAATAAGGTTGGCTCAAAGAAACTAATTTAATTTCTTATAAACAAATAACCAGAAATATCGCTAACAACGAAATCGAGCGACCAGTGAAGATTTCGTAAATAAGTAGGCGAATATTTCGTTAGATTCGAAATAATATTTAATTGTTAACATAGGAAACCTATGAAATAATATTAAGAAATTAAATTTTTATTTTGGTTCTCATAAAACTTTTAAATAATATTTATAGCATGGATTTTAATTAACGAGTAACCCGGTATTTCTTCTAAGTAAACCGGGTTTAATTCGTTAATTTAGAATTGAATAATACTGTTCTTTGCAAATAACATAGGAATCCTATGAAATAAGATTAAATATTATTTTTGAAATAAATATTTGGAGATAAATATTTTGGTAAAGGTTAGGTTTTTAAAGATTAATAATATTTATAATATAGTATTTCTAAATATTGCTGCCGCAAGCTTTATAAGCTCTAGCGCTAAAACGGCGGCAATATTTGAAATATAAATAATGGAGATTATTTAAACTAACATAGGAATCCTATGAAATTAAAATTAAATATTATTAAAATTTTTATTGAAATATATATTGGAAGTTTATTAATATTTATAAATATAGTTTCACACTTTCGAAAGAATAAATTATGTAGTAATTTATTCTAGAGAAATTGCGTTATTAGATATTTGCTGTAAAGTAAATATCTAATAACACTATATATTATCTAGGTTATCCTAGATAATATTGGGAAATTATATAAGGAACTAATTTAAACTAACATAGGAATCCTATGAAATAAGATTAAATATCAATAAACATTGAAAAGGGAATAAATTATACTTATAAATGTATTTTATATTATAAAATATTTTCTAAGTAATGTAAATTAGTTAGAATATATTTTATAATATTAGAAAATAATACTTCTAATTTGTATTAACATAGGAATCCTATGAAATAAGATTAAGTATAATTCTTCGAAGACTATTATACAACTACTTATAAAAATTAATTTTAGCCGATGGAATGGCAGCTATTTGTTAAAAGAGCTGGCCAGGGAGCGGCATAAAATGTAAAAATAATAAGATCAGACTTTGATTAACATAGGAATCCTATGAAATACTCATAAGTTTAAGTAGTGTAATAATATAATATATATGAAAGGGATGTGATTGTGTAAGACTTATTTAACACGTAGTTATTATATTAAATCCCTAATTTAATATAATAATTAATATCAATCTATATGAATTATAACTTAAGAATCTTAAGAACAAAAATTAAGTCTATTTTGAGTTAGAATAGTTAATCTGTAATAATATCAAATTAATCTAACTGCGTGATCACAATCAATTTAATAATATATCTTTATTTTTTTAATTAAATTGCAATGATTAATTGTTCTTTTGCTCTTGTTATAGCAGTGTATAAATGTTTCTTATACAATTTTGGACTAAACCATTCATCAATATACATTACATTATCAAATTCATTACCTTGAGATTTATATACTGTAATAGCATAACCAAATGTAAATTTATTAATTTGAACTCCAACTCCTATTAATTTTTTTCTTTTTTGTAAGATATCTTTAAATTCTACATAGTTATCATATAAATAATTATCAGATTTAATATTCTTATCAAAATAAATTGTATCAAAATTAAGTCCTTTAAACTTGATAGAATCAAAGTAATCTGGTCTAAAATCAAATTTAGAGTATTTTGCTGGAGTATTTAAATGTTGTATATTATCTACGTAACCAATTAAACCATTAGTTAATGATTGAGGAATATTAGATTCTTCTATTTCATGACTCCAATTATTCTTCAAACAAATTAATTTTTCTCCTTCTTGAGGTTGTTTATTTTTCATACCAAGTAATTTAATCCGATAATAATTATTTAAATTTGTAACAGTATTATTCTTACCAGTTAATATTTGTGTAGCATCTAATAACATATCATCAGTTAATTCGCTTTTTTCTATAATTTGAACTTGACTTCCATATCTACCATATTCTAATCCTTCTCCATTTAAAATCAATTTAGCTACATGAAAAATATCACTATCTTCTGCTTGTCTGACAGGTTCATCTAAATGAATATCTGGTTTTTCAAGTAAATATGAAATACTTTCTGTTTCATTTACAGGTGGAAGCTGTTCTTTATCTCCTAGTAATATAAGAGGAATTCCAAAATATTTAATATCTTCATATAATTCTTTACCAATCATAGAAAATTCATCTACAATTAATAATTTAATATGACTTAATTCTTCTGGTAATTTTAAAGTAAATTTAATTTCCTCAATCACTTTTCCATTTAGTTCTTTTTCTTCTGATCTTGGATTATAAATTAATTTATGAACAGTAGTAGCATCTAATCCTTTCTTTACTAATTGACCAGCCGCTGCTCCAGTATAAGCAATATACTTAATACTATCATCATAAATATGTAATTTTTCTGCAATCAAAGTCGTTATAAACGATTTCCCCGAACCAGGAATACCAGATATTACAAAAGGTCTTTTATATCTATCATTATCCCACCATTCTTTAGATAATTTTAAAGCTGTTCCTTGTTTAGTTGTTAATATTATATCATCCCTACTTTTATAAATATTATCTCCTATTGATAAGTCTAAATCATTCATTCTTTAATTTCCCTTCGAGTTTTAATTTTAATCCTTTCTCTGTAAATTATTGTTATTTGAGAATTTCCTTTCAATTTTATAATATATTATTATCTTTCAAACAATTTTTTATATTTTATATGCGATATAAAGAAAAAGGAGGTTTTATATGAAGGATGATTTTAATAACTCTCTATTTGAACAATTTGATTTTAATAAGAGTTATATTGGAATAGTATTGGATAACTCTGAATTTGAAAGTGATTATAAAGTAAAAGTTTACATTCCAGAATTATTTGGAGAGATATTGACTGAAAGAACTACTTATAATAACTTTCAAGAAAAAATAAGTACAACTAAATTACAAAAGTATAGTGAATTAATTTTATCTGATACTGTTACAATTACAAATTATTTAGATTGTAAACCAATGATTAATAATAATATAACTATTAAAAATGATTTTTATAATTTATATAAACCTAAAAAAGGAGATGTAATAAAAGTATCATTTTTCAATGGTAACCCATTAGTACCTTATTATGAAAATTCTAGGATTTTAAAGAAAAATGAAATCTTAGAATTATTAAATTCCCCAATTGAAAGTAATATAATTGAAAATGAATATTTATCAAGTGATATTAGTTTACAAACTGGAGATTTATTAATTAGTAGAACTAATGTTGATTATGATATGGAAAAAAATAGTTATACTTTAACTTTGGTAGAAAATGGAAATTTTCAAAAAGAAAAATTAATACCATTTCCAACTCCACCTGAAAGAGAAGGATATATATTTTCTAAATGGAATCCAGATATAACTAAAGTTTCTAATGAATTATTTAATAGTATGAAATTAGCAGGAACATTAGAAAATGGAATTACTTTTACCCCAGTTTATATTAAGAAACAATTTACAGTTAATTTTTATAATGAAACTAATAAATTAATTAAATCAGTATTAATTAATTATAAAGAAAGTGCTGTGTCTCAAGCACCAAGTATTACTTCAACTGTTAATAAAACTTTTTATGGTTGGGATAAAGATCTTTCAGAGATTACTGAAAATATTACAGTTCGACCTGTTTATAATAATCCTATTTATAAAGTAACATTTAAAAATAATGTAAATTCTGAAAAGATATTAGTTTGTATGGTTCAAAAAGGAACTAAATTAACTTATCCAGTTCCACCTATTATTAATAATTATGAATTTAAAGTATGGGATAAAAATTTAACATTAGTAAATTCTGACACAGTTATTACTGCTTTATATGATGAAAATACACTTCCTATATTAATCAAAGATATTGATGGAAAAATAATTAAAAAATATAAAAATGATACATTGATTGCAGATTTTAATGGAAATGGATTAGAAGATACTAAAACTACAGTAGAATCTGCTACTAATTTAAATGTACCAGACACATTAGTAAAAAGAGATAATAATGGTAAATTTTTAGTAACTTCTATTGAAGGAAATTTAATAGGTCTTGCATCTACTGCTTCTAAATTAAATTTACCAAGAAATATATCATTAATTAATGATGTTACTGGTAATGTTAATTTTGATGGTTCTTCAAATGTATCAATTATATCTACTCTTTCAAATACTGGTGTTACTGCAGGAACATATACAAAAGTAAATGTAGATGCTAAAGGAAGAATAATAACTGGGAACACGTTATCTGCTTCAGATATTCCTATGATAACACTTAATAAAATTAGTGATGTTGGTACAGTTGCAAATAAAAATGTTGGAATTGAACCAGGAATGATACCAATATTAGATTATAATGGAAAATTAGATTATAATATTTTACCATCTATTGCAATTACAGATACTCATGTTATTAATAGTGAATTTGAAATGTTAAATCTGGTCGCTCAAGTTGGAGATGTTGCAATTCGTAGAGATTTAAATAAATCATTTATACTTAAAACAACAGATCCGGGTTATTTAGATCATTGGTCAGAATTACTAACTCCTACTGATGTAGTGACTAGTGTTGCTGGTAAGGTTGGAAATATTACTTTAGTAAAGGGTGATGTTGGTCTTAATAATGTTGATAATACAAGTGATTCTAATAAAAATGTACTTTCTGCTTCAAAATTAACCACTTCCCGAAATATATCATTAATTAATGATGTTACTGGTAATATTGATTTTGATGGTTCTTCAAATATAAGTATTATTTCAACATTATCAAATACTGGTGTTACTGCAGGAACATATACAAAAGTAAATGTAGATGCTAAAGGAAGAATACTAACTGGATCAAATCCAACTACTTTAAGTGGATTTGGAATATTAGATGCTGTACCTTTAACACATGTAGGTAGTAAAGGTGATTCTCATGATATTGCAACAACTACAATTAACGGATTCATGTCTTATACTGATAAAGTTAAACTAGATGGACTAATCAATTATGTTCATCCAAATACTCATTCAGCTTTAATAATAGAAGAAACTAATGATAGAAAATTTGTTTCCCAAATACAAATAGATGATTGGTCAAATAAACCTCATAAAAAGGTTTTCAATATTGGAGATGGGATTTTAACTGATATAGTTTTACAACATGATATGGGAACTAGAGACTTAGTGGTAAGTGTTAGAAGAAATGATAGTCCATATGAATTTATTTTAACTGATATTCAATTTACAACTGATAATACACTTACTTTATTTTTTTTAGATCCTCCATTAACAAATGAATTTAGAGTTACAATAATTGGATAGAAAGGAGATTAAATATGAAATATTCTAAGGATTTTAAAAATTCAAAAAATGTAAATGTTTCATTAGAAGGACATAAACATGATGATCTATATTTTACTGAAACAGAAATTACAAATTTTTTAAATGGAAAAGCTGATACCATTCATGGAACTCATGTTATATATGGAACATCATCAACTAAATTAACATTAGATACAACTGCATTAGTTGGAACTTCTTCTATGGTTGCAAGATCTGATCATACACATGAAATTTCTTCAGCTGATATTTTAGAAAAATTAAATGGAAATCCAGTTAATAGTGATTTAAATGCTGATTTATTAGATACTTATCATGCATCTATTATATTAACTCCTTCTTCTATTCCAGTTAGAGATTTAAATGGGGATATTTTTGTTAATACTATTAATTTAAATAAAACTATAGAAACTGCTGAAATTGGTTCAGTTTTTATAGAAAATAATACAAATGATGGGTATTTAAGAAAAGTATCACTAACTGATTTTAAATCACAATTACATATTAAAGAATATGAAATTCCTGCTGGTCCAGATAATAACAAAGGATTAGCAACTGGCAGTGGTATAGTTTATATGGCTACTGATACAGGAACTATTTGGAAAGATATTGCAATAAATACTTGGAAAAAAATGGGTGGACAAGATGTGCCTGTTGCTTCAGGTACGGTATCTGGTACAGTTAAAATTGGTGCTAATCTTTATATGGATTCAAATGGAGTATTAAATGCTGAAGTAGGTGCTAGTGGGGGAGCTGAATCTAGATATATTATAAAATCAGAAAGATTCACTATAGAAAACGGGCAAACTACTTTTACATTGACAGAAGGTACTTATAAACCTCATACTAATACATTATTTTGGTATACTAATGGTATCAAACAAGACAGTACTGTATTAAATGAAATTTCTGATGTAACTTTTCAAGTACCTGCTGGATTGGATGATGGAACTGAAATTTTAGTTGAATATTTTCAAATTACTCATATAATTCTTGGATTAGGAAATGTTGATAATACTTCAGATTTAGATAAACCTATTTCAACTGCTACTCAAACGGCATTAGATTTAAAATCTGATTTGACTCATTTACATGATGATCGATATTATACAAAAGAATTTTTACAGACTGAATTAGGAAATGTTGATAATACTTCAGATTTAGATAAACCTATTTCAACTGCTACTCAAACGGCATTAGATTCTAAAGAACCTTTAATTGGTTATTCTACTATTAAGAATGGTGGAAATGTACCAGAAATATTATCTGGAAATGATAATGATAAGGGAAATGCTACTGGGAGTAATAAATTATATTTATCAACTGATACTGGTTTAATTTGGAAAGATACAGCATTAAATACTTGGACTAAAATGGGGGGAAGAGATATTCCAAATTCTTCTTCAACTACTTTAGGATTAGTTAAAATAGGATCAAATATTAATGTAGATTCTAATGGTGTAATTAGTATTGATCCATATGATCTTCCTAAATCTACTCCAACCGTATTAGGTGGGGTAAAAGTTGGAGATAATATTAATGTAGATACAAATGGGATTATTTCAGTTCCTAAATCTTCATCAACTACTTTAGGTCTTGTTAAAGTAGGATCTAATCTTACAATTGATGAGAATGGAGTATTAAATGCTAATAGTCCTTATTTATTACCAAAATCTACTCCAACCGTATTAGGTGGGGTAAAAATTGGAGATAGACTTA
>Ga0208665_10000088_pt1 | contig 14565 bp, 13 predicted proteins | sample Methanogen_OWC_FD_187365 | JGI IMG/M metagenome (GOLD analysis project Ga0208665, IMG submission 187365) | Enriched soil microbial communities from Old Woman Creek wetland in Ohio, USA - Methanogen_OWC (SPAdes) (version 2) | ecosystem: Environmental > Terrestrial > Soil > Wetlands | place: USA...
GCGGGGTGTCGGCAGCGGCGATGCACGCGCTCACCGGGGCGACCGTGTTGACGGCCCTTTACCTCGGCTGCGGACGGGTCTCGGCCGGGCGGCTGGACGGCGCCGCGCTCGCGCTGATCGCGTTGGCGGTGACGGCCGCCTTCGAGACCGTCTTCGCCCTGCCGGCGGCGTTCCAGTTCCTGGGGCGCACGCGCGCGGCGGGGCGGCGGCTTCTGGAGGTGCTTGAAACCGCGCCCCCCGTCAGTTTCACCGGATCGACACGGGCGGTGTCGGAGCGACTCGAGGTCGCCTTCGACGGCGTGAGCTTTCGCTACCGGCCAGAGCTTTCGCTGGCGCTCGATCAGGTGAGCATCGTCATTCCCCAGGGGCGGCGCATCGCCGTCGTCGGCGAAAGCGGCGCCGGCAAATCGACCCTGGCCCACTTGCTGGTGCGCTTTTTCGACCCGGAAGCTGGCGCGGTCCGCATTGGCGGCACGGACATCCGGGGCCTGAGCGAGCCCGACCTGCGCCGGGCGATCGTGGTCGTCTCCCAGCAGTCCCACCTGTTTTCAGCCACCGTTCGGGATAACCTGCTCCTAGCCAAGCCGGACGCGGCCGATGCCGAGCTGCAAAGCGCGCTTGCCGCCGCTCGCCTGGCCGAGTTTTTGGACCGTCTGCCGGACGGGCTGGACACGTGGGTCGGGGAAGCCGGAAAACTCCTATCGGCCGGGCAGGCCCGGCGCCTCACCGTTGCCCGGGCCATTCTGAGGGATGCGCCGGTTTGGGTGCTGGACGAGCCCAGCGAGGGGCTGGACCGGATCACGGAGGCCGAACTAGTGGAGTCCCTGCTGGAGGTCACGGCGGGCCGGACGGTTCTCTGGATCACCCACCGGCTGGCGGGCATGGACCGCATGGACGGTCTGGTGGTGATGGAAAACGGACGGGTGGCGGACCGGGGGACGCATGCGGAGCTGATCGCGCGCAACGGACGTTATGCCGGCTGGTGCGCGCGGATGGGGTGAAGGAGGTCAGCCGGTCAGCCCGTCAGCCGGTCGCCCGCTGTCGGTTTTTCGCCCTGACCGGCTGACTGGCAGACCGGGGACCGGCTGACTCTGATGCGGCCGATACGAGACCCCGGGTTTTCGGTTATCAACTGCCGGCGGCTGTCTGTCGGTCGGCCAACACATAGTGCGTGGCCGGTCCGCTGCCGGTTTTTTTCAGGACCCCTTTGCTCACCAGGTCCTGAAGATCGTAGATGGCCGTGCGGGTGGGCAGGTTGCCGCCGATGATCTCCTGGTAGCGGCTGCGGGTGATCCGGCCCTGGGCCATGATCGCCGCCCAGGCCTTGCGCTGGCGCTGGTTAAGGTCGATGGCCGGCCCGTCGGTTTCGGCCGGGGGAGCGGCCGCCGGCAGACCGCCGCCGGGGTCCGCCTCCCAATCCCCCACATCCAGGGGGATGTCATCCGCCTGGATGACCGGGCGCTCGGCCATGACCACCGCGCGGGTGATGCAATTCTGGAGCTCCCGCACGTTGCCCGGCCAGTCATACTTCAACAGCTTGGAAAGCGCTCCCTTGCTCAACCCCATCCCCGCACGTCCGGCCAGGCGTTCCTGGAGCTTGAGGAAATGCCGGGCCAGCACCGGGATGTTCTCCTTCTGCTCGCGCAGCGGCAGGGTGTGGATGGTGATGACCTTCAGCCGGAAGTACAGGTCCTCGCGGAACTGCCCTCGCTGAATCGCTTCCCGCAGGTCGATGTTGCTGGCGGCGATCAGGCGCACGTCCACATCCGCCTCACGGTCGCTTCCCAGGGGCTTGATCTTGCGCATGGCGATGGCCCGCAGCAGGGCCTGCTGCACGCGAGCGGAAGCAACCTGGATCTCGTCCAAAAACAGGGTCCCCTGGTCGGCTTCGAGAAATGCCCCTTTGCGGTCGGTCTTGGCCTCGGTGAAAGCCCCCCGCACATGCCCGAAGAGGGTGTCGAGCAGCAGGTTCTCGTCCAGGGCCCCGCAGTTGATGGAGATGAACGGCTTTTCGGAGCGGGCGCTCAGTCGGTGGACGGCCTCGGCCGCCAGCTGCTTGCCGGTACCGGTTTCGCCGATGATCAAGACATCGACACCTACCTGGGCCGCTTTAAGGATTTCGCTCTTGAGCTTTTCGATTCTGACGCCGTATCCGACGATGGACGGCACGGGGTCGACCGCGGCATCGGATGCGGGTTCTTTGATGACCTGGTCCAGAAAAGCCAGTTCTTTCAGGCTCGCGCTGCGGATGGTTTTGTCCTTCCGCCGGATTTCTTCCAGCTGGCTCGTCAGGGTGGCGATCAGGGCGTTGATGGCCTTCTGGAGCACGGTGATTTCCCTGCCGTAGTAGGGCAGCTCGATGGGGGTGAGGCCCGGATGCTGAGGCAGATTGGTCACCGCTTCGGCGAGTTTCAGGATCGGCCGTGTTAGGATCCCGCCCAGTAGGTAGATCAGGGCGCCCACCACGAAGGCCGTGGCCACGGTGATGTAGAACATGGTGTCGATGTGCTTGTAGCCGGCTGCCAGGGTCAGGCGGCTGATGTCCAGATAGGCGACCCCCGCCACGACCTGCGGGCCGCCTTCCAGGGAGGTTTTGAAGCGGACGGGCGCATAGGCGAGGTAGTAGCTGCGGCCGTAGGCGTTGGGCTGGTAGGCCGTCATCGAGACTACGTCTTGGCGCCCCTCGCGCACGTCTCCGACCATTTTCCAATAATCATCGAAAATGGTGTCCGGCCGGAAGGCGAACTCCAGCCCTTGCCGACCCAAGGTCCCTGTGTAGCCTGAGCGCGCCAGGTGAGTGGAGAGTTCTGACAGGGGTCGCTCCACGGAGTCGGATTGAAAGAGGATCCATCCGTCCGGGTCGAAAAGGTAGAAGTAGCGCTCCTCCGCCGTGCGCTGGTAAGCCCAGATCGGTGATCGGCTCGAATTGTAGAGTGATAGGACGTTTCTCAGGTTGCGGATGTCCACCGAAACCATCAGGTATCCGGACGCATCCCCCTCGATGCAGCAAGGGGTCGCCATCTGTATCACTTTGCGAATCAGCCTCTGGTTTGGGTTGTCCGGCTCCGGGAAGGGGAACTCCATTTCCATGATCGGTGAAAGCCAGACCTGCCCTGGGGCGACCTGTCTAAGTTGTTCATAGTAAGATAGAGGACTGGGCTTGATGGAATCAGCCGGTACCTGCATAATCCGGTCTTCTTTTGCCATATAGACTATGTGGTCCGCACTTTTTTGCGCAATATAGGCAACCTCAAGGTACTCGATTCCGCCTGAAATCTTTTGTTTTGCAATAAATCGGTGCAATACCTGTGGCGTCATGTTTTCCTGCGCCAAATGGGTGATGTCCTGCCGGCAGCGTTCCAGGTACCCCTCGATCTCATTGCGGACCGCCACCGTCTGCAGCCGGCTGGTGCGCTCGATGGCGTTGCTGATGGATTGCTTTGATATCAGGTAGGTTACATAGCCGGTGATCATCATGATGAGAACTACCGGCGGTATCAGACCGAGCATCAGGCGGGTTTTCAGGCTGCTGGTCTGAATGGCCGTCCGCAGTCTTTCGAAGCTTGAATCAGGTGTTTCACCGCGCAACCAGCGCATGGCAAGATCTCTTATTGTGCAAAAACTAAAATCTTTGTTTGCCAGATTTCTTTTTTTGCCACACCTGAGACTATAAATCAAATGAAATCATATGAAAAAACGATTAAAACGATTTGCCAAATGATATGGCATGCGCCTTGCTGAGAAGGCATTGACCAAAATGAGCGCTGTTCGCATTTAACAAACATCAATTGGGAAAGGAGGAATCAACAAATGCCGGTGGTAAAGAGACTTGCACTTACCCTGACAACTCTCTGGCTGACCGCGCAGACGGCCCTGGCGGCCGGCGGAGGCGGGGAGTACATCGTCATCGTGGCCGACACCCGAAAACTCACGGGGCTCATGGCCTGGTGGGCGAATCTCTACAACGAGAGCCATCTGCTCTTCACGCTCCTGACCGTCGTCCTGATCCCGGTCATCGGGGTCATTTTCGGGGTTATGGCCGACTACATCATGCACTTCATCGGCATCGACCTCTCGTCGCGCGACCTGGCGGAGCATTGATGCGGAGTCCCGCAAACTCACCCCTCATCAGGCTACTTTTAATTTAAGAAAGGAGAGTCGGCATGGATTGGTTGTTTGTTCTCATGCCCATCGCGGGCGTGAAAATCTTCTGGCCGGGACTCATCATCCTGGGCATCGGCGTGGGCGTCATCGGCGGATTTTTCGGCATGGGCGGCGCTTGGATGGTGACCCCGGGGTTGAACATCCTGGGCTTCCCCATGGCCTTCGCCATCGGCACCGACATCGCCCACATGGCTGGCAAATCACTGATCTCCACGATGCGCCACGGGAAGTTCGGCAACGTGGACTACAAACTCGGCATGATCATGCTCATCGGAACCGTTGTGGGATTCGAAATCGGCGCCCAGATGATCATGTGGCTGGAACGCATCGGCCAGGTCGGACCGGTGGTGCGTTGGATGTACCTCGTGCTGCTGGCATTGATTGCCTGGATGGTGTTTGCCGATGTCGCCAAAAAGCGCAGCAAGGAGCGTGAGGCCATTGCCGCAGGCAAGGAAGTGGACAAACTTGCAACCGGTATCGAGTGGCATAAAACGTTTCACAAGATCAAGATCCCGCCCATGATTCACTTCCCAGCGGCGCAGATTACCTGTACGGCCTGGCTGCCGATTGCGGTATCGTTTTTTACCGGCTGGCTGGCCGGTATCCTTGGCATCGGCGGCGGATTGATCCGCATGCCGGCTCTGATCTATCTCATCGGATGCCCGACTCACGTGGCGGTCGGCACCGATCTCTTCGAGGTCATGATCTCCGGACTTTATGGCGCTGCCTCCTACACATTCAAAGGCCGCACCGAACTCGTGGCCGCCATCATCATGCTGATAGGTGCTGCCATGGGAGCTCAGGTCGGTTCGGTCGCGACCAAGTACATCAAGGGCTACGGCATCCGCATCGCCTTCGGGCTGGCCGTGGTCGGCTGCTTTATTTCGGTGCTCCTGAAGCTGATCCCCACCTATATTCCGGAACTCTACGCGATCTGCGACGCGATCGCCACGGTCCTGATACTCGGCCTGGTGGCCGCGATGTCGATCTACATCACGGTTAAAATGGTCCAGGGGGCGGCCAAGGAAGTGGCCATGAAGAAGGGCAAGGTCTAACCACCGAATGGGAAATCCACGCGTCAAGGAGGATAAAATGTTGAAAAAAGGTTTTTGGTTGAACCTGCTCGTCGCTTTGCCGCTCGTTTTCCTGTTTGGTTGTGCGGAATCCGGCAAAGTGGACCAGGGCAGGGTGGTGGCTTTCGATAAAGACAAAAAGCTGGTGACCCTCATCCGGGACAAGAAAATCGACACGCTCAACCCGGACTATTCGTACCTGCCGCCGCTGACCTATGCGCTGCCGGTCGATCCGATAGAAATCGGACCGCTGCCCAAAGCCGGTGGGCGCATTAAACTGGACGCGGAGAAGAACCAGATCATCATCTTCGACCCCAAAGCCCAGAATTTCAAGACGATCGACTTCAAACCGATCGAAAAGAAAACAGGCGTGGAACGTGACGACCCGCTCGTCAAGGGCAAGAAATTCCCGGTGGTCGACAAGGCCAAGAAGACCGTGACCATTTATTCGGGCCGGCAGAAGATCCTCGAGACCATCGGCCTTGCCGAGGAGTACTTCGAGCTGCCGGATTCCACCTGGGATGCCGGCGACGAAGTGCGCATCTACTACAAGGAAGAGGGCAAGTCCCTGCGTTTCATGAACATCACTCAGACCGACATCTTCAAGAAATAATTTTTAGTTGCGGCCGGTTCTCCAACCGGCCGCAACTAAAAAATGGTTTGGACCAGAAGAACGGAGAAGAAACATGGACCCCGTAGCAGAGGCGGGAACAGAGGAGAGCCCTCGGCAGTGGCTGCTGGTGATCGTTATGGATGTGGTGGTGCTTGCGGAGCTGTGCCTGGCCATGTACCTGGCCGTCGCCGGAAGCGGGGATTTCACGGCGACCTTCATCAAGGCCTTTTTCGGCATGCTCATTCCGACCCTTGTGGTCGGCGCGCTGGCCAAGCGTCGTCTGCGCCCGGCCGCCGCTAAGGCGTGAGACCCTTTTGAATGGTTTTTTTCCGGCCTCCTCCGGCGGGTGCGCCTCCACCAGCGTTTTTCTGAGCCGTCGCGGCCGTCAGCGGGTTGCGGCCGATCTATAAATGGAGCGGTTCATGCCCCGGCTTGCCACCACCGAGATCTATATGATCAAGAAATCCGCCGAGGGGTTCATTGTTTCCTTCCGGCGCGGGACCGACCACGGGGTTCGACCGGGGATGCAATTGGCAGTCCTCAACGAGGACGGGTTCCGGGTGGGAGTCGTGGAAGTGCTGGCGAGCACCGAAACCGAAAGCGAAGCGCTGGTCTCAGGCGAGAGCGGGATCAAGCTGGGATGCCTGGTCAGCATTCCCGCGGCATGACCCGCTTCTCGACTCAAAAATCCCCCATCCATCGCAGCGCGGACAGCGGGCATTCGACTCACGGCGACGCTTGCTGCCGTTCGCCTTCAGGCAAAGGGCAGGCGCCCTCGCGATTCCCGGAGCCGGCGGGATCGAGGCTGTAATTGCCCTGCAGGAAGCACTCGGTGAGTTGGGTGACGTGGGCTTCGGTGTGCATCATCATGTCCATCTGCCGCGTGTAGATCAAGAGCCTGCCCAAGAGATCCAGCTTCTCTTCCAGATATGCCTGGTTCTGTTTGGCCATGCGCGCCCTGACCCGGTCACCGGTCGTTTCCACCAGGAACCCGAGGCTGCCCAGCACTTTTTCGATCATGCGTGCCCTCCGGGAGCGCCGGACGTCGTCGGCCGCGCCGCCCTTGAACTGGAAGTTGATGTAGTTCTTGGCCGGAGTCTTGCCGCAGTAGCAGTCGAGCACGCTGTAGTGGTAGCCCACCCGCGAGCTGAAGTTGAGATACTTGTCCGAGATGAGGGCGTAGCTGCGGTCCCCGAAACGCTCGTTCGCTCCTGGCTGGGAGACCATCTGCTCGCCCATGACGGAAAGAAACCCGCTCAGGTTCACCGGCCGGGTCTGGGTAGCGGCGAGGTCTTTGCGCAGCATGCCCTTGAGAAGCGCCCGGAAGGGCACGGAGGTCACATCTTCCGGCGTGACGGCCGCCACCCGCGTGGCATCGACTTTCAGTCCGCCGAAGAGGTCGATCACGTAAAGATCGAGGGGTATGGCCGCCTTCAGCCGCGCCGAGATGCTGGCCCGGTCGGTGACCAGATCGCCGAGTTGAAAGACCACGGCATAGGACTTCTCGTGGATAAAGCGCATGATGTCGTGGATGGTGCGGCAGTGCTGCTCGGCGAACTGGGGGGACTTGGGGTCGGTGAGGTTGAGCGGCACGATCAGGTCCGCGCGCCGCCGCAGCGCCTGGTAGGCGGGGCCTTTCAGGACGAACCCGCCGTGGCGCAGGCCGGAGTTCAGGACCTCGGGCACACGGCCCAAATAGACGCGGCCGTTGTAGGCGTCGACCGTTATCTCGGTACCCGGGGCGATCAAGGCGGTGGCCTGCCGGGTGTTCATGAGGGTCGGCACCATGTACTCGCGCGCGAGCGACGCCATGTGGCTCACAATGCTGCCGAAGTCGGTGATGATGGCCTGGGCCTTGTTCATGGCCATGACGTACTGCGGCGAAGTGTGCACGGCGATGAGCACCCCGCCGTCGGGGAAAGCGGCCAGGTCGGCCTCGGTCCGGACGTGCACCGCCGGGCCGAACCCGATCCCGGGGCAGGCCACGTCCGCGTCGTCCAGCAGAAGCGTCGCGCCTTCCGGGATCGCGGGGTCGAGCGATTTTCCGTCCGACTCCCGGCCCTCGAGCCGCAGCGGCCGGGTCTGTAATATGACGAACTGGTCCGCGTCGTCCAAGGCCCATTCGACGTCCTGGGGGACGCCGAAATGAGCTTCCAGTTTGAGGCCGGCAGCGGCAAGCTGCCGCGCCTGGTCTTCGGACAGGCAGGCCTGATTCCGCATCTCCTCGGCAACCGCCTCTTCGACGACATAGCCGTCGGCGCGCCCCACCAGGCGGGCCTTTTTTTCCTGGATGCGCGATTTCAGCAGCGTCGGCGGGTCGTCCTTGCTCATAAAGTAGCTGTCCGGCGGCACGATGCCGTCCACGGCGTAGGGGCCCAATCCCCACACGGCGTTGATGAGCACCCGATTGTCGACGACGTTGACGGGGTTGCGCGTGTACATGACCCCGCTCGCCCGCGCCGGGATCATCTCCATGCAGGCGACCGCCATGGACGCCTCGGTGAACGGGATGCCCATGTGCAGGCGGTAGGCGATGGCGCGCGGCGTGAACAAGCTGGCCAGGATGTTCTTGTATTCATCCAGAAGCTTCTCCCGCGGGACGTTCAGCACCGTAAGGTACTGGCCGGCAAAGGATAGCGTGCTGTCCTCGCCGATGGCGCTGCTGCGCATGGAGATCTTGAGGGGTTTGCGGGAGGCCGGCGTCTCCGCGTCCAGCTCGTCATAGCTTTCGACGATCATCCGGCCCAGATCCTCCGGCACCTCGGACTCGGCCATGAGCATCTGGATCTGCTCGCTCACCTGCAGGATGGTTTCGGTCTCGATGATGTCGGCTTTGGCTTTCAGCCGCTGCACGACCTCCACCAGACGGTTGGCGGCCATGAAGTGGTCGAAGGCGGTCGTGGTGATGGCGAAGCCCCGTGGCACCGCGAGATGGACCTGGTTGTGCACCTCGGCCACGTTGGCGTTCTTTTCGCCGACGGCATCCGCCAGGTCGCGGGTAAAAATCTGCGGGTACTTCAGGATGAATTCCATGCAGGAGGTGCGGCCGCCGGGCCCGCCTTCGCCCTTGATGAGATGCTGGATGTTTTCCAGGACCTTTTTCAGCGAGGCATAGGGCCGGCCGGACATCTGCTCGATGCAATGGATCATCCGGCCGCAGTGAAAGAAGGCCCGCATGGTTTGGGCTTCGATGTACGGCAGGCCGAAGGCGGACTGGCCGCGTAGCTTCTGCTCGATGTCGGAGATGATCTTGAGCAGCTCGGTGTTGGATTCCAGGAGGAGCTTGAAGTTGTCGTACTTGACCGTGAAGCTGGCCATCAGCTCCTGGCGCGAGGAGCTCTTACGGGATCGAAAAATGTTGAAGATCGGCAGATCGCTTAATTTCATTCCGCACCTGTAGACATCCGCTCATCCGCGGTGAATGCAAATATCCGAGATGCGTCGGACGGCGCCTGCCTGCTCCCCGGTAGCCACCATACTAAAAGCCGCAAAAAAATGCGAGCGTTTTTCGCTGACTTGTAAATGCCGAACCGCGGGATTATTTTATCCAAAATTTGTTTTGCAGACCATAAAAGGAGGCAGGCGCATGTCAAAACTCAAGTTGCACATCGAATCCATGGTGCTTCACTCCGGGCACACGCCCGATTCGCAAACGCTCTCCCGCGCGGTACCCATCTACCAAACCTCGAGCTACGTGTTCAAAGACACTCAGCACGCGGCCGACCTCTTCGCCCTGCGCGACACGAGCGGCTTCATCTACACCCGCATCGGCAACCCCACCACCGACGTGCTGGAGCGGCGCCTGGCGGCGATCCACGGCGGCACGGCCGCCATCTGCACGGCCTCGGGCATGTCGGCGATCTTCTACACGGTGGCCGCCGTCACCGGCGCGGGCCAGAACATCGTCTCCGGCTCGAATCTTTACGGCGGCACCCACGTGCTTTTCGAAAACACCCTCAATCGCTTCGGCATCGAGGTGCGTTTCGTCGACTCCTCCAAGCCGGACAAGGTCGAGGCCGCCATCGACAGCAAGACCCGCATGGTGTTCACGGAAAGCATCGGCAACCCGAAATGCAACGTAGACGACATGCAGGCACTGGCCGATGCGGCCCACCGGCACCAGATCCCCTTCGTCGTCGACAACACCGTCTCACCGCCGCCGATCTTCAACCCCTTCGACCACGGCTGCGACATCGCGGTCTACTCGCTCACCAAGATCATCGGCGGCCACGGCAACAGCATCGGCGGCGCCGTGGTCGAGGCCGGCGGCTTCGACTGGGCCAAGGCCGGCAAGTTCCCTGAAATCACGGCGCCCGACCCGAGTTATCACGGACTCAACTTCTGGGAGGCGCTGTGCTCGCTGGAGGGGACCCCCTGCACGGCCTTCTGCGTGAAGCTGCGCACCGGCCTGATGCGCGACATCGGCGCCGCCCTCGGTCCCATGAACAGCTTCCTGATCCTGCAGGGCTTGGAGACGCTGCCGCTGCGGGCTGCGGCCCACTGCGAAAACGCCCGCAAGGTCGCCGCCTTCCTGGAAAAGCACCCGTTCGTGAAGTGGGTGAACTACGCCGGCCTGAAGAGCCACCCAGATTACGCCCGTTCGCAGAAGTACTTCCCCATGGGCCCCAGCGCGGTGTTCGGCTTCGGCCTCAAGGGGGGGCTGGAGGCCGGCAAGAAGTTCATCGAGTCCGTCAAGCTGTGCTCGCACCTCGCCAACATCCTGGACGCCCGCTCTCTTGTCATTCACCCGGCCACCACCACCCACTCCCAGCTCCCGCCCGCCGAGCAGCTCAAGGCCGGGGTGGAGCCGGAGATGGTCAGGATCTCCGTCGGCATCGAGCACGCCGACGACATCATCGCCGACCTGGACCAGGCGCTCAAGGCCGCCCACACGTAGGCCATTTTCAACAGGTTGCCACAGTCGAGCCCCTCCGAAACCAATCGGAAGGGCTCGATGCTTATCGGACCAATGGGGATTGATTGCTCCTGCAACACGATCGCCCCACTACCCCCAAGGAGAACCGACGATGACAGGGGATCGTTCAAAGGCCGTCGAAGCGATGCGCGAGCGGTATTTGGTTGAATACAGGCGCATTTACAGAAAGGACGATCGCATCGCATTCTTCGAAGGAGTCAGTGAAAGAGCTTCAGCGGCGGGCGCTCTGGTCTGGAAAACCTTCGCGGACGCAATGTCTGCCTGGCTTCGGAAGGAACTGGGAGCCGCACTCGCACTCTCGGAAAAGGCGATTGCGCTCGACCCCGAATGGGCCTATCCGTGGAACGGCAAGGGCAACGTCCGGCAAAGTCAAAAGCGCTACGCGGAGGCGCTGGCGGCATACGATAAGGCCATCGCGCTCGACCCGGAATACGCGCACCCCTGGATCAACAAGGGCAACGTTTTGAAAAGACTGAAGCGCTATGCGGAAGCACTGGCGGCCTACGATAAGTCAATTGCACTCGGGCCCGAATATGCCCGCCCGTGGATCAACAAAGGCACCGTCTTTCTGAAACAGAAGCGCTGCGCGGAGGCGTTAGCGGCCTATGAAAAAGCGATTGCACTCGATCCCGGGTACTCCCACCCCTGGAACTGCAAAGGCAACGTCCTGCGAAGCCAGGAACGCTATGCGGAGGCGCTAGTAGCGTACGAGAAGGCGATCGAGCTTGAACCCGAATACCCCGACCCTTGGAGCGGCAAGGGCCATGTCCTGCAAAGCCAGGGGCGTTATGAGGAGGCGTCGATGGCGCTTGAGAAGGCAACCGCGCTCAAGGGAAACCAAGGGATCGCGTTAATCGAAAGGGATTCGCATAGATTACCCGCTCCGCCATCCAACCCCGATGCTCACTTTCAAAAACTTTAGTGTAAATGAAATCCTCCGGGATGTGGTATACGCCGAATCGGGTAAGAGGCGCTCGGGAACTTCAAATTCGATTGAACCTCCCGCCGAAAAATTAATCCGTGCGAAAGAGACCAATGCTTAGACCCAATTTGCCGTCGATCAACGATAAGGAAGGGGCAAGCGTTCCAGAGGGCCTGCCGATGGTGGTTGATGCTCACGTCCACATCTTTCCTCACGACATTTTTTCGGCCATTTGGCAATGGTTTGATAAAAACGCCTGGCGTATTCGATATCAGCTGACGACATCCAAGATTTTTGATTTCATGCTTTCTCACGGCATCGCCCATGTCATCGCCCTTCAATACGCACACAAGCCGGGGCTGTCGGAAAAACTGAATCGGCACATGGTTGAGAAGTGCCGGGAATACCCTGGTCGAATTACAGGCCTGGCGACCGTGTTCCCCGGTGAAGACGGTGCCGATCGCATCCTTCAAAACGCGTTTGACGCGGGTCTATCAGGGCTGAAATTGCATGCGCACGTGCAGTGCTTTGACATGAATTCGGACGAGATGAATCCCCTGTATGACCTCTGTCAATCCAAGGAAAAGCCCATTGTGATGCATGTCGGCCGAGAGCCCAAAAGCTCTGCCTACCGCTGCGATCCATATGAGATCTGCAGCGTCGGCAAACTGGAGCGTGTGCTAAGGGATTATCCCAAGCTCAGGGTCTGCGTTCCCCATCTGGGGTTTGACGAGATATCCGAATACCGTAAACTGACCGAGAAATACGATACCCTCTGGTTGGACACGACCATGGTGTTGACCGGTTATTTCCCGATCAAGGAAATGATCGACCTTAAGAGTTACAGACTGGATCGGATCATGTACGGATCGGATTTTCCGAATATCCCATATGCATGGGACCGGGAACTCAAGTGGCTGTCTGAATCGGGGCTATCCTTTGACGACCTCGAATGGATACTTAAAAAAAGCGCCTCCCATTTTTTCGATTTGATTTTGTAGAGGGTTGGTGAAGCCGGACGATAAACAAGAGTGTGCTATCCCAATAAAGCAATGAATGACCCCGCAGCGGACTGCGGGGTCATTTAACTTGAAATTTATATAATTGGGGGTTCAGATCCCCTGCGCTTCCTACCGTCCGCTCACACCGAAACTGAATGCCGTCCCGGCATCAAACACCGACATTCCAAAAAAGAAGCCTTCGGGGGCCGGTGCCGCATATCTGACCGGCGGGTGATACACGCGGCGCTCGACGACAACCGGGTAGCAGCGATGCTCGACACAGACCGGCCTGGGCGGCGCATACTGGTGGTACACTTTTTGTTTGTAATGGCCATATGCATGGCCGCGGGGATATCTGCCGTTGTCATCCGCCAGGGACGCACCGGTACCGATGAACACGATAATGGCGATAATGGAGAATATTTTCAAAGTGTTAATTTTCATGGCGACCTCCTGTGGCTGTAGAATTTTGACCGATTAGACGAGGCGCCGGACAAGAGGGTTTACATTCGTTAAATCTTGCCAAGCACCACCACCTCCGATATGATTCCCACAGTGAAAAATACGCGGCCGGCGTTAGACAGAATCGAAGATAAGTGAACACGACCAAAAGGGTGCTCCGGTATGACGCCGAAACAATTCTACGATTGGCAGACGGCGGGTGGAACTGACGATGTCATGCGCCTTGTTGACTGCCTCGAACGAGCAGACATCCAATGGTGTGCAGTCGGCGGCATTGCGGTCAACCATTGGGCCGCGGAACCCATGGTCACCCAGGATGTTGACCTGGTGGTCGCGGCAGAATCCATCGAACGTGCTGTGAAACTTCTTGAGGATGTCGGATTCAAATCTGAACGTTTTGCGTGGTCCATCAATTTCCGCGGTCATTCCAAAGTTACTATTCAATTGAGCACTGAAGACTTCTACCGCGAATTTCCGAGTCGGTCCGTTCCAGCAGACATCCACGGAATTCTCATGCGAGTGGCGTCGTTGGAAGACACGTTGAAGGGAAAAATCAAAGCGTGGAAGGATACGGCAAGAAGGCAGAGTAAAAAACTTAAGGATCTCGGCGATATCGCCCGTTTGGTTGAAAGCCACCCGCGCCTGTGGGAGCTGCTTGATGCGGATTTGAAAGAGATCATTCAAGAACAATAATTGCAGATTTTTAAAAAAGAAACCGATACGCAAAGAACGCCGCAAGGCCTATGGCAATGGTTGCCAGCAGGTTCCGGGTCAGGATCCCGGCGGCCGTGGCGGCGATCGCCGAAACCAGGTAGGGGTTGGAGAGCGAAACCTGCCAGTCGCCTTTCGGCAGCAAAACGGCGGGAAGCGTTATGGCGGTCAGAACTGCCGGCGGGATGAACTTGAGAGCGCCTTCGATCCAGGGGGCCATCCGGATGCGGTCTGCCAGGGCGAACAGAAAATAGCGGATGCCGAACGTGACGGCCATCATCCCCGCAATCATCCACCCTTCGTTTGCCGTCATCTCAGAAGCGCTCCTTTCCTATCGTTAATGATGCGCTGCGCCATGAGGCCTGCGGCGATCCCCGCGAAGGCGGAGACGACGATCCATAGCTTGTAGGGCATCGCCTGGGTCAGCAGCGAAGCCGCCCCCGCCGTCAGGACACAGACCGCTACGGGGATGGTTTTGACAAATGGGATGATCATGCCGATGAAGGTGACCGGCATGGCCACATCCAGTCCCCAGCCCTGCGCATCGGGAATCCGGCTTCCCAGGACCAACCCGAGAAAACACCAGAACTGCCAGTTCAGGTACATGGCGATGGAAGAGCCCAGCTGGTGCCAATGTTTAAAGGCGGATGAATCGTCTTTCTGAAAACGGTGGACCGTCACGG
>Ga0208665_10000089_pt1 | contig 14565 bp, 8 predicted proteins | sample Methanogen_OWC_FD_187365 | JGI IMG/M metagenome (GOLD analysis project Ga0208665, IMG submission 187365) | Enriched soil microbial communities from Old Woman Creek wetland in Ohio, USA - Methanogen_OWC (SPAdes) (version 2) | ecosystem: Environmental > Terrestrial > Soil > Wetlands | place: USA...
GTCTTTGATAATCTCGATGATGCGGTTGCTTACTCCCGCTCAACCCGCAACTTCAACCGCATTGTCACGCTCGATGGCGATATCGTGCGCTCTTCGGGGGCAATGACAGGCGGTGCCGAAGGCCAGAAGACGGGCGGCCTGCTGGCCCGCAAACGGGAACTCGAGGAAGCTGAAGAAAAACTGCAGCTTCTTGTGGCCTCCGAAAAGAAACTCTCCATCCAGGTAACCCGCCTCAAAACCGAGCGAGGCGCGCTCGGCCAGGTGATCCGTCAGCGCGATGAAAGTCTCGCCAGGACGCGTCAGTCCATGGAATTCTTCCAGAAGCGGCTGGTCATCGTGGAAGGCGATCTCTCGACACGCAGGGCTGAGTTCCAGAACCTTGATATCAATCGCCGCGAACTCCAGAATGAGCTCGAGCGGATCCGCCAGATGCAGACCGCTGCCCAGCAGGAACTTGTCACGCTGGAAAGCCAGAACACGGAACTGACGGCCCGCCTGCAGGAAATGAGCGGGCGTGAGGCAGCCATTCAGGCACGGCTTTCTTCGCTGCGGGGGCTGCATGGCGATGAGAAACTCGCTCAGGCGCAGATCGTCGAGCGCAAAAAAGGCCTGAAAAAAGAAATTGAAGCAGCCGCAAAACGTCGTCGAGAGGCTCAGGAGCGCCGCGATCGCGCGAACGCGGAAGTAGGGAGACTCGAACAGGCACATAAAGAGGCTGAACACGGCATTGCCGGCTTCCAGAGTGAAATTCAGGCGCTTGAAACGAAAAAAGCCGAGCTGGAAAAGGCTTACGAGTCTCTCCAGAACGAGTATCGCGCTTGTGCAAAAGAGCTCGAAACCCTTGATCATACCTGGCAGAGCCGTTCCAAGATCGCTGACTCGACCCGTGCAAAGCTTGGCGAACTCGATGTCAAACTCGCTGAGATCAAGACGCACATCTCGAACAAGGAAAGCATTCTCAAGGCCGAATACGAATTCGATCTTGCCCAGATTGGCACTCAGTTGCGAAAATATGAGAGCAGGAGCGTGCTCACGGACCAGATCGGCGCGCATCGCACGGAGCAGCAGCTGCTTGAGCCGGTCAATCCCCTCGCAATCGAGGATTACGAAAAAACAAAAGAACGCTTTGAGTTCCTTTCCGGCCAGATAAATGACATGACCGAGGCCGCGGCTTCCCTCGAGCAGGTCATCGCCGAGATCGAGAAAATCTCCAGCGAGCGTTTCCTTGAGACATTCGGGCAGATAGATAATGCATTCTTTGAAATATTCAAAGTCGTTTTCCCGGGCGGAACCGCGCGCCTGAAACTGACGACGCCTGAAACTCCGCTTGAAAGCAACGTTGAAATCATCTGCCAGCTTCCCGATAAAAAACTATCGACAATAGAATTGTTCTCGGGTGGCGAAAAAGCGATGATTTCGATTGCCCTTCTGTTCTCCATCCTGCAGGTCAAGCCCCCGGCCTTCTGTATCCTTGATGAAATAGAAGCATCCCTGGACGAAGCGAATGTGCGTCGGTTTACGCGCCTGTTGCGCAGTTTCGCGGATAAAACACAGTTTTTCATCATTACCCACAACAAGGAAACAATGCAGGCCGTCGATGTCATCTACGGCATCGCTCTCGAAAAAGCGGGCACTTCCCGCCAGATCTCAATCAGGCTTGAAGATCAGGAGAAAATACGCGAATTCACCGCTCGAAAGGGCGGCAGTGTGACCGAACGGCTGAAAGCTGCTGTGGCGGCTGACAGGGTGCAACCCGATGACAGCCAGTTCAATCAGTCCGGGGAGACAGCCTCATGAGCGAGAGCAACGATCCGAACAGCAAGGCGCCGGAAACCGTGGGAACAGTCGAACCCGCGCCGCAGTCGCAGGCAACCCGCGACGAGTGGAATGAGCCACGTCTTGTGGTCCTTCTGATTGGTCTTTGCCTTCTCATTGAAGGCGGACTCATCTACTACCAGAGCGGTCTGAATCAGATCATCATCTCCTCGATTACCGCGCTTTCAGGCATTACCCTGCTGCTTTTCGCGTGGCTCGTCCCGATCGAAGACGAACAGGAGCTTCCGCCGGAAGCGGAAATTCCCACGGCTGAAAAGGCGCCTCTTCCTGCCCAGCTACAGGCTGAAAAGCCTGCAGGGCAGATCCTCGTTCACCCACTGACAACAGCGCCGCCAGCAGGGGAAGCGATCGCTCCGCCCTCAGGTGTGGCCGAGCAGGCCGAAGCAGAAGGGAAGCCTGTCGCTGAGATTGCGGAAGAACCCCGGCTTTCTTGGTATGACCGGCTTCGCACCGGACTTCGAAAAACCCGCGAGAGTTTTGTCGGCAAGGTTAAAAACCTCGTTCTCGGCCATGCGAAAATCGATGACGATCTTCTGGAAGATCTCGAAGCGACCCTGTTTGAAGCCGATCTTGGCGTGAAAACCACCCAGGAGTTGTTGAGGTATCTTCATGAAAAGGTCGAGACGGAGCGTATCTCCGACCCGAACCGCATCTACGAATTACTGCGGGAACAGCTCAAACTGCGCCTCACAAAGTTCGCTTCAGCCCCTCGTTTCAACGAAAAGGGGCTGACCTTGTTCCTTGTCATCGGCGTGAACGGTGTTGGGAAAACCACGACCATTGCAAAACTGGCACGCAAATTTGTCAAAGACGGCAAAAAAGTCCTGCTTGCTGCCGGAGACACGTTTCGTGCCGCTGCTATCGATCAGCTTTGCATCTGGGGCGATCGGGTGGGGGTTGAGGTCGTGCGGGGTCAGGAAGGCGCTGATCCCGGCGCTCTGGTATTCGATGCCATTGCCGCCGCAAAAAAACGCAATGTTGATTTGTTGATCGTCGATACGGCTGGACGGATGCACGTCAAGGCCGATCTGATGGCCGAACTTTCGAAAATACAGAAAATTGCCCAGCGCGAAAGCGACGGCGGACCCCATGAAGTTCTTCTGGTGCTCGATGCGACAACGGGGCAGAACGCTGTCCAACAGGCGAAACTCTTTAACGAAGTGCTTCCGATCAGCGGTCTTGTCATGACCAAACTTGATGGAACCGCCAAGGGCGGCGTTCTCTTTGCCGTCGAAGAACAGCTGTCCATACCGGTCAAATTCATTGGCGTCGGCGAAAAAATGGATGACCTGATGCCGTTCGATCCGGAGCAGTTCCTTGAGGCGCTGTTCGCGGAAGACGACGAAAAAAGCAAAAAAAGCGATTACGCCGTTCTCTAATATATTGTTGTGGATATAAGAAGGTTCAACTAGCCACGAAGGCACAGAGGCGCAAAGAAAACGCCATCTTCGGCCTGGTCAGTTGAATTTCAGTTTTCCCATCTGAAGCGAAATCACGAGCGACTCGGAGTACATGCAATTTGTCGGTTTTCGAAAAGCCGCTTTGGTGTCTCTGTGACTCCATGATTCATCTGCAAAAATATGTGGTTCCCGTTCCCCGTGTTTTTTGTTCCCGGGAATTCAGTGTTTGTGAGAGAGGGTTTGCGAGGCTGTGCCGGGTTCCTGCCAGAACGCAATCGGAGCAAAAAAAGCCAGTTCGTCGCGTACACTGCCGAGGTGAAGCTCAAACAGCGCAAGCCGGTCCTCGCTACTCGGCAGAGATTTGCCGCTGGCGGTAAAGCTTCCTGGTTCTGCATCGGAGATTGTGGTCGGTGTTGATGCCGTCAGGCTTTCGTAAAGCGTGCCAAGGCGTCTTCTCAATTCCGGCGTATGCTCGCAGCACTGGCTTACGAAAGCGAGTGGCTGTCCGATCCCTGGATCTGCAGCCAGTGACGCGGGAGTTGGTATCGCGTTTCCGGAAACGGAAGATGCAAGATGCTCTTCTATTCTGGAACTCAGCGATGCCAGGGCGTGCTGAAACTCGAACAGCTGTTGCGGCTGTGCGAGAAGCTCGAATGGCAGGGTCATGGCTTCCAGAGACTCCGGGGAAACAGGTTCGCCGCGGCCCACTTCGCCGATGCGTCTGCCCAGGCTGCTCATCCCGGCTTCCCAGCCCTGGCCGGCCATGGACAGGTAGACCGGCGGCGGTGTGACGCCGTGATCGAGGAAAAAGGCAAGCCACGAGTCGAGCAGGCGGGCTGAACGACTCGCCGCATCCGGCAAAACCATGCGGTGAGCGAGTTCCGTATCTCTGACCTGCTCCGCAATCCCTCTGCAGCGCTTCGCAAAATCGTCGATGATGAAATCCGCCGGACTGCATGCGCAACCGCGCGAACTGGCCGATAAAAAGAAAACGGAAAGAACGATGGACTGAATGATGAATGATCTAATATTATATGTTATGATGTATAACGATTTGTGCATCTAGAGGAGCCCCTGTGTCATGCTGTTGCCTGATTCGATCGGGCCTGTCTCAGGAAAAACGGGGACGCCGACAGGCGTCCCCGCGAATCTGGATTGAATGAGAACCCTGTCAGCGCTTGCTTTCCTTGCTCTCGAGCACGCGGGCATCGAACGAGCTGTCGACGACCTCGATCGGCAGGACAAGTGTGCGGATGTTCCCCTGGGCATCCGTTGCGGATACGGTTAAACGCACCTGAGGCTGGCTGGGTAAAACCTTCATCGGCATATCGACCGTATACCTGGCCCGGGGCGACTGGATCCGCGGATTGGGAGAGTTGTCCGTGCGGAAAGCCGCCTGGAGAGGCAGATTCACAGAGCCGCCCGGTAGCAGGCTGCGGCTTCCACCGGCCTCGAGTGTTTCGGAAATATCGAACGTGGCGGCCATCAGATCACGATAATCGACGTTTTCGAGAATGTCGATGTTGATCAGCAGGCGGCTTGATCGTCGCACTTTGGGCATACGTGCCGGATCGAGACCCAGCAGACCCGCATCAACGGTTTCGTTGGCCGCCCCGATCTGCGTGGGATACCTGGTGCAGCCATTGATGTCAACGCTGGTCGGCCCGACGCCTATCGCTGAACCGTCGAGATTGAAACAGCCGACTTCCAGTCTGGATTTGGCGAGATCTGCCTCGATGCGAGGCACGCAGACAACATCCTCGAGGCCTTCGCTCAGCGTCGCAATCCAGCGGCGGTTGTCATTCTGAGAGACGACCTCGACTCTGATGCCCGGAGGATCGTTGTCGAATCGATCGATGGCATAGTGACTCGTAACGATGGCACCGTCTGGAAGCGGGGCCGTGAATGAACCGAACAGGTGGTTCGTATTCCTGGCATCCACGCCGAAACCATCGCTGAGCGAACCCTTGGCATTGTAGCTCAGCTGTCCGACCCAGTTTGTGAGGGCGCCTGTGGGGGCAAACGGTCCGGTTGGGCCATAATCGGCGATCTGGGCAGTATAGGTGGCGCCGATGCGATATGCGTCGTTACGCCAGAAATCAGAAGTGTCGGGCAATCTGGATACTGCCGTATTGGTCGTATTTGCCTGTTTCAGGCTCTTGCTTGTCAGATCGCGCGGGAGAGCTGTGTTGGCCATTTCATACTCGATCTGGAACACGCCGAACTGAGCACGGGGATTGTTATCCAGAATGGTGTAGGAGGCCGTCACATCAGGAATCGGATCCCCGGTCGTGTGTGTGACAGCCTTGGACCAGTCGGAAATAGTTGGCAGGGTGTTGTCGCGGGCTCTGATCAGCCAGCTTTTGATGGTGGAATTGGAGAATGCGGAGCCTCCGCCGATGGCGGTGTCTGAAGTAGGAAGAATCGGATGGCTCTTCTCGCAAATGGCACTGACGGGAACGACATCAGGAACGACGCTGCGATACTGCTTCTGGGCTGCGTTTTCCGTGACCGAGCTTTCCTGCCAGGTGACGCGCGGATAGATCAGTTCAACTCTGAGTTTGTACTGGTCAGGGTCTATTGGAGTTGCGATTTTCTGTGTCCCTTGGGCGGCCGCAGGCAGGCTGAGAGTTATTTTATATTCATTCGTACTGCCGGTGGACTCCACCGTTGCGCCTGAACAGTCGCCTGAGGCCAGCTTGACACCGCGCCATGGCGGAGTCTGCCCCGGAATCGTGGCGCCCGTGCAGGTGTTTTCAAGCCAGAGGTTCCAGCGCAGGAATTTCAAGTCGTTGGCTGACAAAACCCCGGTGTCGGTTCGCGTTCCGCGGTCGGCCTGCGAAGCTCCGGCGGCAGGGCGGGGGTTTTCCTTGGCCCAGCCCGGGTTGAATGCCGAACTGACCGCGTATCCGGTTCCTGAGGACTGGTAATTGTATACGTGGCTGAGCGTCTTCGAATAATTCGGGGTGTCGCCCGCCGCATTGTAAAGATCATAATATGTATCGTAGTCCCAGACGCCCATGCCATCATAGGTTGTGAGGCGCCCGGACTGATTCGATGTGTAGTTGGCATCTCGCAGAAACTGGGCCTTGAAGGAGATTTTCAGATTCTCGATCAGCTGATCCTCGGGAAGATCATACCCGGCATTTGCGCAGGCAACACAGTTCTGGAAGGCGCCGTTGGTTGAGTCGGCACGTGCGGGGAGGAGAGAAATCGATGAAATCAGACTTGGCGGTCCGTTCAGGGTGCTTGGAGAAACAACCCGCAGCAGGCGCTTGTCCGAAGTCGCGGTTCGCTGGGCCGAAGTCAGGTCGGTCGGCCGGTTTGCGGAGGCAAAGTTGAAACAGTTGTAGGTAATCTTCGACCAGACCGCGTAATTGCCGGGGTGGGGTGGGATGAAACTCCAGTCGCACAGAGCTCCGGCGAATGCCACGTTCGAAGCTGAGGCTACCGCGATGTGGCCGATAACCGGTGAGTCGGCGGTCGTTCCATCGACCAGATCCGCATACCAGGTGATCGTCGTCGGGAAACCGTCAGCCTCGAAAAGGCTGGTCGGGAACCCGCTGAGCGCACCGTCGCTGTCCTCGTCGTGATTGTAATCGCCGGCGACTGTTGGCAGATAATTCAGGCGCACATTCGTATAAACCGTGCCGAAGCTTCCCATCGATTTCAAATCGCGTCGGCTGGTCCCCGAAAGGTCTGTGATATAAGGTTTCAGGCCCTCGACCTTCAGGGTGACGGACGTGTCTTCGACAACCGTCGTATTGAACGCCAGACGGTCTTCACGGATTATTTTGGGATTTCCCGGATTGTCGTTGTACACCGCGGGGAGCTTCGCGATATTGACCACCGCGAGCTCTGCCGGAATCTCGGAGTCGCGGCTGGCCTTCGCTTCCTGGCTCCAGTTGCCAACCCAAACTGGATTTGTACCATCCCATTTGATCTTCCTGCTCCACTCGTCGGCATAATAGCCGGAAAGCCGTCCGACCGTTGTCGGAGCTGCCAGCGAGCCACCGCCGGCAGACGGGGGATACTTGTTCACCTTCTTGGAAATGCCCTGGTAATAGACGATATCTCTGTAATCTTCAGCAGCCTTGGAGGCATCGGCGACAGTCAGAGGAACCGCCTCATATACAGGCCGATACCACTGCGTGGCGGAAGGCTTCACAAGATAACTCGAATTGCCGATCACCGAAGCCGGCGCTGGTGCGAGAGCGGCGACTGATGCATCACTGATGTCGGCTTCCGTGGTCATAATATAGAGGAACCCGTCTCCGTCAACGCCGATATTGTCGATCTTTCCCGTGAGAACCCCAAGGTATTCGGGGGCGGGGTTCGAATTATTGGTGTAGTCGAGTTTGAAGAGATCGCCGGTTTCTTTGTAATACTCATACCCGATGCCGCCCTTTCCCCACCAGGAATCCTGCATGACAAAAAGATCGGCAGAGGAGCCATAGATGAAGTCTATCGTTGCGCCGGCATCGAAATTCGACGAAACACCGAACGACTTGATATCACCGGCTTTGATGCTATTTGCATTCAGATACGCAGCATTGGCAATGTTCGAGTGAACTGTGCCGTCACTGTTTGCCATGTCGATGGTGCGCTCACCCGCCGTGCTTACAACACGAAGAGCGGCCAGCGTCGGATCAGAATACGGTCCGCTCATCTTGCCTTTCTGATTGAACCCGTACCGTCTCCCAAGAGTCGAGGTGATAACGCGTACGCTGGCCAGGATGGAGTCAATAGCGACACCAGGGCCTGAACCGCCTGGAATGCAGTTGTCACCGCAGGCGCGGGCAAAATACTCTGTTCCGCGGACATCCGTGGCGCTCAGGACCGCTCCAGACTGGTCGGACAACGGGGTGACCGGCGCGTCTGTGCCGCGCATGAGGATCAGGGCGCGATTTCTCGTCTCGTAGACCCGTTTTACAACGCAGGAAAACTTCTGATTGTCGGTTCCGTGGTAGGTCGGAACCTGGGTTGCAAGAACCAGCGGACGGAATCGACCTGATCCGGCCGGGTCTTCCCGCCCGTCAAGCTGCTTCCAGGGATAATCGGGATGCTGTGAGGTGCCGTAGGCGTAATAAGCCATTCCAGCCCAATGAGAAGGGAGGATATGTTTTGTTGGGTCGGTGGGGTGGACGCTGCCTGCAACTCCGTCCCAGACTGGAGTTCCCAGGGTGCCGCCTGTTGTATTGAGGAACCTGACCGAAGTTGGCCCACCAGCGACCATTGCCCAGGTGTAGTTCGCGCTTCCGATCGTGAAGTTCGATTTCCAGTAACTGGTGCTGTGGACGTTTCTCCAGGGCGAATAGCTGGAAGGGGAGATCAGCTTGAGGAAAATATCGGAATCTGTCGGATAATCACCTGCATTTGGCAGAAAACCGACCGCGGCCTGTCCCCATCCCTCGCCTGCGGCTATGACTGGTGACCGGAGCATGAAGATCTCGCGCTCCTGGCTCACGGCAAGTCCGAAATACTGGCCTGCGGGATACCCGGCAGAGCCTGGCGTGTACAATTCGGCTTGTGGGGTCGTCGTGCCGGCTGAGTCTTTGTGAATCAGTCGGACGATATAAGCCGGCGAACCATCGGTAGGTGGCAGCAGAACATACGCCATACCGTTATTCGAAGCGCTGACGGCAGCCTCTGCAGCCGGAGCACCTGCAAAACCGAAAAGCAGGATTAACCCCAGCATCAGCCCGGATGTGATTCTCTTCATACTCGATACCTCCTTGCCGCACAGGCTTGGTGAGCCGTCAATCGAAATTACTTCATCATCTCTGAGTGAAACAGTTTCTGAACCAGATTGCATGCGCTCTGGGCAACTTTGTGTTTTTTGTACACCTGGTCGATGACGGCTGGAGTGATATCCGTGCCACCTTTGAGGACAAAACGTGCCAGCCGCGCGTCATTGCAGAAATACAGTTGAGACTTTTCGCCTGTCGCCCACCTGTAAAGGCGGCTCACTGCCGAGTATTCCTCGCCTCCGGCTGAGGGAGCCGTCTTGGAAACATTCAGAATCTCTGCAATCGGGTTTTCCGTGGCAAAGCCGGCTGCGGGAAGCGGTACATTGGCCGAGGTTGCGCTGTTGAAAACGAATGGTAGCTTTTCACGCTCGATAACGATATTTGCCGCTTCATACACGTCATCGAGAATGAGCTTGAATACCCGCTCGGTGTCGGTCACCGAAAGCAGATCCGTCAGCCTTGCCTCGCTGTTCAGCTTTTCCAACTCCGACTCCTTAAAAGATAACCTCTCGCGAACCGAAACGATCTTCTGGCGATGCTCATGCTCAAGCTCTCGCCTTCTATTACTATACTCTTCTGTACTGGGAGCTGGGGAAGACTGATCCTGAGCCCTTTTATCCCGGTCACGATTCAGTTCATGAAGTTTTCCGATGAACTCCTGATTCACCCCCGCAATTTCCTGGCGAAGAGCATCCGTTTCCTTGAACAGCTCTTTGCGCCTGGTTTCAAGCACGACTGCCGCTTGCCCGATCAGCGTCGCCCCATTGGGAAGTGCATTGCTTCTGAATCTGCCGGTGGCTGTGTCCAGCTTTGCCATCAGGGGATGCAGCATGACCGCCATGGCCGTGTTGCAGTGGCCGAACTGCGGAGCCTGCTCTCCGGCAGACAGTGGCGTGCTTATCAGCACCAGAATCGTTATCGCTTTGACAAGTCGGGTGAACATATCGGGCCTCCAGGTGTGGAAATGGCGACCCGGCTTAGCGAAGCTGCCAGTCCGGATCTATGGACGCATCATGACGGAGAGTTGGTACATTGGGAAGCGCCACGGCACGTTCGCTTCGCCTCGTTTTGCCCCGCGGCCAGGCACAATTTATATCGATAAGGACGGGGGTGATCGATGCCGTTGTGTTTGATACGTCGATGCCTATCGATTCGACATCCGTTACCAGTTCAACGCTTTCGATAAGCGTGGATCTTGCATTTGGAACCTGCGTTTCGTTGATATCCCTGATGAAGTTCGGAGAACCCGTCGTCGGGATGTTTCGCTGATAATGGTTATAGAGAAGCCTGCCGTCCCGGGTCAGCGAGTAGATGTGATAATGAAGAACGGCATTGTTGGTCAGGGGGCCCCCGGACTGCTCGGGTATGGACTCGGTGAATCGCAGAAACTGGGTTCCCGGTGTCGTGCGCCCTGCCACGGGCTTTGCCCGCACTGCCGGAATGAGGGGCTCTGCCGAATAATGTACTTTGAAATCATCAATGTCATTCTCGATGATCGTGCCTGGAAAAAGAATGGTGGATGGATAGCTGCTTCGGGAAATAACGGATGATATATGCTTGGTGGCGTTTCTGATTTCGGAAACCGTCTTCTGAAGCCAGAGTCCTTGTGCGCCGGCCTGTTGCCCTCCCCTGAAAACACTGAAAAGGCCGATCATGAACATGGACAAAATACAGGCTGCTATGATCACCTCCATCAGCGTGAACGCGAGCCGGCGTCGCATCGGGCTTGATATATCAGCGAATATTATCACGTGAGACGCGCACCGTCCTTTTCAGCGATTCATCCCATGTTTCGTTTCGGGCACTCACGATCGAAGCGTGCACCATCACCTCGACGATGCTCTGATTGTTCACGATGGCTGCCGTCTGGTCGACGGTATTGTTGGCTGCGATTCCGACAACGGGAATATTGTATCCACCCGTGAACCGCTCCCGCATCAACCCTGTAACTGCGGCCGGTGGAGAAACAAAGCTCATACAGGTGTTGAACTGCGTGCCGTCGATCGTTGTTCCGGATACCAGATCTTCCGTGTATGCCTGCAGCCATGCCGTCGAGTTCGTCTTTGCGAAGTTCGGCGTGAAATAACCATTTCGGGCCAACCCTTCTGATGACAGATACAGAAAGGCCGGCCCGGGATTCATCGGACTTATATTCCTCGAAAAATCGAAAAGTGGATTGCGTCCCTGGGACAGACAGATGGCGTCATAAAGTTCCCGGTGGAGATACTTGATTTTCAGGAGAGCATGCTCCATGCCAGCCCTGGCAACAAAATGAGCCTGCAGTTGATTGTAATTCGTCAGATTCTGCCTGCTGGTATGGCGGGTTGTCTTGATCAGAACGGTGCCGATAATCGCCAGAATCGTGGCGAATAAAAGCACGAGAGGAATTGCCATACCCATTTTTCTGGTCTTGTTCGTCATGATCAATCCAGTCGTGAGAGATGTGCCTTGGCGGTATAGATCGTGATCGACCGTTCAATGCCGCGTGGCATCTGCCATTTCACCCGGAGAAGAAGCCGCTTCATCACGCAGTAGTCGCCTGCTGGACCCGCGGGAGCTCCGAGATCCCGCGCCGACTTGGTTTCAACCGCGGGAAGAGTATAGTCATAAGGGCTCTGGACACCGGCAGTCATATACGGGTCATCGGGGGTCGTCGTATACCAGATCTGTCTGTTATCTGTATCGACCGCGTTTTCATACAGCGGCCGTGGCCGATAGCGGAAACTCAGATCACTTGCCGTGTTCAGCGGATTATTCCCGGGAACAGGGAAGACGAAGAGCTTGACCTTGTAACGGATGCCGCGCTCATCGATGACCTGCCCGCAGGTGTTCTGGTCTGTTGTGTTGCCAAACTGGGCCAGAAATGTTGTTTCGTCATACCCAGGAGCATCTGTCATGATGCCGACATTCGGTTCTCCATTGCTTTCACCGATGTCCGGAACCGAGCCGGCGTTTACCTGAATGCTTTCAAAAGGTACGGAGTCGAGCGCCGTATTTAAAATATTGCGGGCTATTGTCTGGGCCGAGATGTAGGAGTTGGTGATGTCCGTGTCGGCCGTTCCCGTGCTTATCACGCCAAAAATCGGAATAAAGGCAAAAGCGAGAATCAGCATTGCCGTAAGAATCTCAAGGAGGGTGACACCCCGGCAGCGTGAAGATGCGGGAGCGAAAGGGGAAAGAAGCATCATGAACATCCTCCAAGTATATCATAATGATCATTCCCACAAATGATCAGACCATAAGATGGGCAGGGCAAACGGGAACTTTTCCGTGAATTGATGCGACTCTATTGTACAAAAGCTTGGAATGGGATATTTGGTATGGAAGCCTCACAAAAGGAGCTTCCATGGCCAAAAAATCATGCAAAACGACCTTGCTCGGGTGTCTTTCCGTTCTCCCAGATCCGCGCCAGGACATGAACAAGCTTCATCTTCTGCTCGATATTCTTGTTATCGCGGTCTGTGCCGCCGTTGCAGGTGCGGAAGGCTGGAACGAGGTTGAAGAGTTTGGAAGGACAAGAGAAACGTGGCTGAAACGCTTCCTCTCCCTTCCGCACGGAATTCCTTCTCATGACACCTTTCGAGATGTCTTTCTTCGCCTTGATCCCACCGCCTTCTCGGAGGCCTTCATGACGTGGACACGGGGAGTTCACCGAAAAACGAACGGCACAATTGCCATCGATGGCAAGACTGTCCGGCGCTCCGGGGGAAGCCACGGAAGCCATCACCCATTGCATTTGGTCAGTGCGTGGGCAACTGAGGCTGGTGTCTGCCTTGGCCAAGTGGCCACTTCTGAGAAATCCAATGAGATCACCGCCATTCCAACCCTTCTCCAAATGCTCGAATTGAAGGGATGCCTGGTTACTATAGATGCCATGGGAACCCAATGCGAGATCGCCAGGCGAATCACCGCCCAGTGCGGGGATTACATCCTTCCTGCGAAAGAAAACCAACCCAATCTCCACGATCAAATCCGGGATTTCTTCGCCACTGCGGACGAAATGAACTTTCAAGACGTGGAATTTACCACGGTGAAAACCGTTGAAAAGGACCACGGGAGGGTTGAAACCCGGACCTACCATCTCGTCCGAGATCTGGAATGGTTTGATCAGAAGGAACGCTGGGCAAACCTAGCTGCCATCGGAAGAGTTGTTGCAGAACGTCGGGTGAATGGCAAGGCAAGCGTGGAAAGTCGTTACTTCATAACCAGTTGGAAGGGAGATATCCATCGGTTTGCAGATGCGGTCCGCCGTCATTGGGGAATCGAGAATAGCCTTCATTGGGTCCTGGACGTGGTCTTCGATGAAGATCATTGCCGAAAACGGATACTAAACTCACCGGAGAATTTCGCCATTGTGAGAAAGTTCGCCTTGGCCCTCCTGAAGCGAGAAACTACATCCAAAGGAAGCATACGAGGAAAGCGCTACCGCGCGACTCTCGACGCCGATTATCTCGAGAAGGTGATCCTCGGCTGACCAAGTTCCCGTTTGCCCTGATAAGATGGGGGTTCACTCCCCGCCTGTTCTCTCTGTAACGGTGGCATAAGACTCCTGAAGCCGAATTTCAAACAAACTCATAAATGGAGTCTTGACTTTACGCGGAGTTGGTGGTATTCTCTCCTTACATTCCGCCGGGATGGCGGAATAGGCAGACGCACCGGACTTAAAATCCGGTGGGGTAATACCCGTGCCGGTTCAAACCCGGCTCCCGGCACTGTAACGACGCGGGGTGGAGCAGCCTGGTAGCTCGTCGGGCTCATAACCCGAAGGTCGGCGGTTCAAATCCGTCCCCCGCAACCGATTGATGAAGGGCCGGCTGGCCATTTGCCGGCCCTTCTTCATGGCAGGGTAGCTCAGTTGGTCAGAGCACACGGTTCATACCCGTGTTGTCGAGGGTTCGACTCCCTCCCCTGCTACCGCAGGACGTGTCAAAAGCGTCCGATACCATTCGAAAACCCGCCTAACCAGCGGGTTTTTTCGTTTTCATCGGTCGGGAAGATTCAAAAACGTGCTGGTAAATCCAAAAATAAATCTGCCAACGAGGGAATTTACCATCACTTATCCCGTTTTTCCAGGGCATCTCTGGGATAGACGAATCTGATGCTGGAGTCCCGGATTGCCGGAAAACAGTAATACCAGAGCCTGAAATACTGCAGATATTTTCGAATGGGGGAGATGATTCCTTCCGGGAGCAGGTTCCGGTTCTGGTATGATTCCTGCTGACCTTTCCCTGAAAACAACGGCGGAGGAATCGACATGAAATCCTTGGGCAGGATGATCGCACTTTTGTGCGTGATCGTTATTCCGGTGGCGGCTTTTGCCGTCGATAACCCCGATTATAAGAGGATCGTCAGTGGCCTGGCCAGCACCCGGGAATCGCTTGAAAAAGCCCGTAGACTGTGCAGTCCGACTCTCACTGCCGACGGGTACGACGAGCTGGCCAGGTTGCTGCTGCAGGCTGAAAAAACTCTGCCTCGTATGAAGACGGCTGCCCCGGGGTATCAGACTGAACGCATCGAGCAGGTTTTCGAGAACATTCAGGCAGTTCGTTGTTCTGCCCTGTCTGGTCGTGACACCGAAG
>Ga0208665_10000090_pt1 | contig 14411 bp, 7 predicted proteins | sample Methanogen_OWC_FD_187365 | JGI IMG/M metagenome (GOLD analysis project Ga0208665, IMG submission 187365) | Enriched soil microbial communities from Old Woman Creek wetland in Ohio, USA - Methanogen_OWC (SPAdes) (version 2) | ecosystem: Environmental > Terrestrial > Soil > Wetlands | place: USA...
AAAAATTCACATCTGCGCCTTTTTCTATAAGCAGTCTCGCTTCTTCGGTCGCGTTTTTGATCAAAACCGCATGTAAAGGCGTCAGCCCGTCCTTGCGATTCCTGAAATTGATGTCGCATCCCATTGCGACCAATTTCATTATCATTTCAACGTTTTTATTTTCGATCGCATTTTCCATCGCTTCGGCCAAAGCTTTATCGTCCGCCGCGCCTCCGCCGGCCCATGAGTATGATTTAAAAACCGGGGACATGATGGCGACTAACGCGACAAAAATTATCAAATGCCATTTCATCTTGCCTTCTCCTTATAAACGATCCAATTTATAGCGTTTTTTCTTCTGTATTCAGTCGATTTAATCCGGGGGCTTAAATGCCGGTGAAATTATAAGTTTACTCCCCGAGCTCCGCCATAAGAATTCGACGATCGCACCCGATTATAAAACTTATTTTCGATTTCGTCAATTATCAGCCGGATTATCCTGATTTTATCAGCCCGCGCAAATGCATCTTCAATATGGCGTCAACGGGGCGGGCTGGAAAAACGCTCCCGAAAGCGTGCATGGCGAAAAGGTTTTAATGCGATGAGATGCCGGGTGGAGAAGAAGAGTGGAAGCGTTTGAAATACAGGTCGATTTTTTGTCTGTATTTATTTGTCGTATTTCTCGATTAATCCGGCGACCCGCTCATGGTCTATAATGAAATAAATTATTCCGTTGTTTTTTCTGTCTTCGGCAATTTTAACATCAGGCAGATCGGTTAATAATAATTCATGCATTTTCTTGCTTGAAATATTTTTCAATTTCACATATTTGGTAGCGGGAATGAAGTTATCCGAAAAATCAGAACCGGCCCTGTAGTGATCGCCGGATTTTTTGATTGCAAATTGCGGGTCGTATTTCGAACGGATTTTTTCAACGATCATTTCGAAAGCATTACTTACAAAAACATCGAAAAAATTGACTTCGACGGTAAGGCTTCCATGGTCTATTTTTGTAATTTTATCAACGGGATCTATAAGTGTTTCGACGCCGATCTGTTTTTTTATTTCGTCCAGAATTCGTTTTAACGGCAGACCGCCCGGAGGCGTTTTGAAAAATATGAATTGCGGGCCTCGTTTTACAGGCGAATAAGGAAAGTCCGCCAAATTTTTATTCGTTTTTATCAGTTCCACGTCATATTTTTCGGCGATATGGTGGATCATCGGATACATGTCTTCATCGATGCTGTTGATCCATATACTGTCAGTTACGGCATAATAACTGATCCTCAATAATTTTTCGGAATCCGGGATATTTTCGAGAATGATTTTTTTCAGTTCTTCAAAGGAAGCGTATTTTAATTTATGACAGTATATGCCTTCGCCCGCGGTAACTAACTGCTTTACCGGGCAGAGCGAATATACTTCCTTTTCCGCCATCCGTTCTTTCGCTTCGACGAAATATTTTTCCTTGTCTATTGATTTTCTCGGATACTGCTTATAATCGTTATATCTGTCGGCTATCAGCTTAAGAACGTCTATAAAGTTCACATTCTGTATATTGATTTCAAGGGTATAATCGTAGATCTTGCTTGCGCAATAAATTCCCGTTTTGCCTTTCGTTTGTTTTTTGATCTCGCTGATGATCTGGCGGACCCGATTTCCCGTTATTTCGGTGTCGATCGAAACGAGTCCGTCGTTATCGCCGCAGTACGCATAATGATGCGGATATATAAGTAAAAACAACAGGATAATTAAGCATTTTATTTTTATGCGATCCATGTTCAAAATATAATTCAAAAGAAAATTAATGTCAAGGCAATAGCACATAAAACTAATTCTGTATTAATTCTGCCGCCGCTGCCTGTTGACTTCAGGATTACTTCTTGTTACAAGGCAGTGCTTCGTTGATGACGGCAAGCGATCCTCGATGCAAAGAAAAATTATAAACGCCGCGACGCCCGGAGGATAATTATTTTTAAAAATTTTTTTCACCGGAATTTTTCATTTGAGCGCTATTGCGAAAAAAATGTCATTTTTCATTGACATTTTTCATTGCTTTTGCTAAAATACAATTGTGAGGTGATTATATAATCACCTTGCGAGTCGGTCTTGAACCCGCTTGAGAAAGATGATATAATAAGAAAAAACTTTCGCGGAGCCATCTTAATGCATGCAGAAAAGGTAGAAACTGAAATAAGGCGCGAACAGATAGCCCAGGCGGCCCTCGAGATCATCTCGCTCTTCGGGATCAAGGGCCTTACGAACGAAAGGGTGGCGGCCCTTGTCGGAGTCGTCCCGTCCGCGCTTTACAAGCATTATAGAAATAAAAGCAAGATAATAGAGGCGGTCATCTTTTTGATGCAGGAGCGCATGATGAATGTCATAAAGACCGCCCGGAGCGTCGGCACCGATCCGCTGGAATGCATCAGGCGCGTCTATCTTGCCGAAGTCAGGATGGTCATGCAAAGCCCCGGCGCTCCGTTCATATTTTTTTCGGACGAATTCGTCGCCAATAAAAACAAGATTAAAAACAAGTTCGACGAGGTCGGCCGACTCCACTTCGAAGAAATGTCGAAACTTTTCCAGAAAGCCCTCGATCAAAAGCAGATACGCCAGGATTTCACCGTGCAGACGCTCGTGCTCTTTTATATGGGAATGGTCTCCCAGACGATGTTTTTAGCGCATCACCCTGATAAAAACATCAAAATCGATGTAGATTTATTAAAACACAGCGAAAACGCCTGGAAAGCGTTCGTGGACATGCTCAAAGCAAAGTAATTTTTTTTGCGGGCCGAGGTGATCGTATAATCACTTATCGAAATTCCGGCGCTTTTATAATACTGTCAGAGTCCCCATATTCGTATCGTTTATATTAAATATTTGCATATAATTATATAAAGCCAAATCGACAGGATATTTTTTTACGCGACGAGGTGATTTATAAATCACCTTTTATATGAAATTAAAAATCTATTTTAAACGATTAAGGAGGAATATCATGTATGACCATTCCGTCACTCTTTCAAAAACCGCTTCCATAATGGATGCCTCTGCCGCCATCGTCGTTTGCTCCGCTTTCGTTTTTGTCCTTTCTTTCGTCTGCCCCGTTCTCGCGCAGGAGGCCGGCGTCGCGCTCAACTCACAGAAACCCGTTTCAGAACAATTCATGGGAGAAATAACCGCGATAAGAAAAGCCGTCCTTTCCACTAACGTTTCCGGACGTTTGACCAGAACGCCTTATTTCGTGGGTGATTATGTTAAATCGGCGACTCCGATTGCGTGCCTTGATACGAGAGACTTCGAAATAGCCGTCAAGCAGGCGAAGGCCTCCGTTGACGCCAGCTTCGCCAGGCTCCGGCAGCTTGAAACCGGGTTCAGGCCCGAAGAAAAAAAGCAGGCGGCCGAGCAGCTGCGCCAGGCCGAGGCGACATCGAAGACGGCGATTTCCGATTATGCCAGAATGAAGGAACTCTTCGCGTCGAATATGATTTCAAAGCAAACGATGGAAGCCACGGAAGCGAGGGCTACCGTGTCGGACGCACAGTGCGCGTCGGCGAAGCTGCAAAAGGCGATTATCGATCAGGGCCCGCGGGTGGAGGAAAAGGAAAATATGCGCGCGCTCATAAGGCAGCAGGAAGCGTCCCTCGAACTCGCCATGAGCCAGCTGGAATATGCGACGCTTAAGGCCCCTTTCGACGGCATCGTTTCGGCGCGTCATGCGGACGAGGGCGTCTTCGTTAACCCGTCATCACCGATATATACTCTGATACAAATAGACCCGGTCTACGCGTCCGTGGACTGCCCTGAAAAATATCTGCCCCTGCTTCAAAAAGGTTCCAGGGCGACGATAACCATCGACGCGCTTCCCGGAAAGAAGTTTTCGGGCGTTCTCGAGCGGATGCCGGCCGTCATAGACGCCGTAACCCGTACGGCAAGGGCCGAATTCACTATCGACAACCCTGATAAGCTACTCAGGCCCGGCATGTTCGTCCGCGCCTCAATTTCGTTTGAAGCAAAAGTCGGAGGGGCGAATGAACGTTTCTGATATTTTCATCAAGCGGCCGATTTTCACGATCATGTTCACGTCCTTTCTGGTCGTGATAGGGCTGTTTTCATACGTCGGGCTCGGCGTAGAGCAATTTCCGCAGGTCGACTTTCCCATGGCGAGGATCTTTGCGACGCTTCCGGGCGCGAGCGCCGAGGAGCTCGAAACTCAGGTGGCCAAGCCCATCGAGGAAGCGATAAATTCCATTTCCGGCATCAGCCAGATATCTACCACGTGCACTTTCGAGGCAGTCCAGATAATGGTGCAGTTCAATATGGAAAAAAGCGCCGACGTGGCAGCCCAGGAAGTGCGCGAGCGCGTTTCTCAGATACAGGGTAAGTTCCCGAAAGGAATGGCTGCGCCGCAGGTCGGAAAGCTGGATCCGGGCGCGCAGCCGGTCATAACTTATATAGTTTCCGCGAATATGCCGTTGCGCGAGCTTACTTACTTCGCGCGAAAAAAGATCAAGGAACAGCTGGAAACGTTAAACGGCATAGGCAGCGTAAGGATCGTCGGCGGCCTCGAGCGCGAGATAAGGGTCGAGCTGGACGCCGTGAAGATGAACGCCTACAGGGTCTCCCCGGCACAGGTGAAGTCCGCCATAATAGGGCAGAATTCCGAGGTCCCGGGCGGAAACGTGACGAACGGTGACAGGGAATACGTCTTGAGGACCCTTGGCCGGCTCGAAACTGTCGATGAATTTTCGAATATCGTCATAGCCTCGCCGAATAATATTCCGATAAAAATTTCCGATGTGGGAAGGGTCGTCGACGGCGAGGAAGAGAAACGGTCTTTAGCCCGCCTTGACCAGAAAGCCTGCCTTTCGGTAATCGTGCAAAAACAATCCGGCGTGAACGCGGTCGAAGTGACGGACCTCGTCAAGCAGCGCCTTGACGAACTCAAGTCCGCGTTTCCCGAAGGGATAAAAATCACGTCCATACGCGACAACTCCAGGTTTGTGAAAAATTCGCTGCATGAATTGAATCTCCATCTCGTGCTCGGGGCCATTCTTGCGTCGCTCGCGGTGCTTGTGTTCATGGGAAACGCCGTTTCTACAGTCATAGCGGCGATTTCGATTCCGATCTCGATAATATCGACATTCTTCCTCATGAGCTACATGGGCTTCACCATGAACAACATGTCGATGCTCGGGCTTACTCTCGCCGTCGGCATCGTCATCGACGACGCCATAGTCGTGCTCGAAAATATCTTCAGGCACATGGAAGAAAAAGGGGCCGATTCCATGAAAGCGGCCAGCGAAGGGACTTCCGAAATATATCTGGCGGTAATGGCGACTTCCCTTTCGCTCGCCGTCATATTCATTCCGGTGGCCTTCATGCAGGGCATTATCGGTCGATTTTTGAAGCAGTTCGGGCTTACCGTCGCCTTTTCCATTTTAATATCGATAGTGGTCTCGCTGACCCTCACTCCGATGATGTGCTCGAGGCTTTTCAAGTATAAATTCGCCCGAGGGGCGGGCCACAGCAAATCGTCGCGTTTTTATTCCTTTATCGACGGAATTTATGGGACCCTCCTGCGTTTTTCAATGAAAAACCGCATGGCCGTTGCGATAGTCTCGATTTTATGCGTGGCCGCGATCTTTCCGCTGGCAAAACTCGTCAAGATCGATTTTGTCCCGGCGGACGATACGAACGAATACACGATATTTTTCAGGACTCCTGAAGGGACGTCGCTCGAAGGGACGGCCAGGATTCTGGTGGAGCTGGAAGACAGGGTGAAAAAAATCCGCGGTATCGAGCACATGTTCTCGACGTTAGCCGAAAACGAGGGTTCCGGTGTTAATGAAGGCTCCATTTTCATTCAGCTTATGGATATTTCAAAGAGAGATTATTCCATCTTCGACTCGATGGACGAGGCGCGCAAGGCCCTCGCTGAATACGGCCGGTATAAGCCCGTCGTACAGGTTTCAGGCGGCATGGGCAGCGGAAAAAACTGGGACGTGACGATGGCGGTCAGAGGGCCCGACCTCAATAAAATAAGGGAATATTCCGAAAAAATCGTCGAGAAGATAGGAAAAGACCCGATGATATCGGCGGCCGAATCTTCCGCGCTCGAAACCAAGCCCGAGATACACGTTAAGATCGACCGCCAGCGTGCTTTCCGCTCGGGGATCGACGTCGAGGCCGTCGCCTACGCCCTTCGGACTCTCGTCGGCGGCGTTGACGACATCAACCAGTTCAAGCAAAACGATGAAATGTACGAAATAAAGATGCGCCTGGGGAAGGATTACAGGAACGACGCCTCCGCGATAGCCGGTCTCACGTTTCAAAATCGCGAAGGAAAGATGCTTCGCCTCGACACCTTCGCGTCCGTGAAAGAGGGCCGCGGCGCCACCCAGATCGACCGCCAGGACAGGCAGAGAAGCGTCTCGGTCAACGCCAACATGACTCCGCTCGGCGCCGTCAACGAAGTCAACAAACTAATGGAAAGCGTCGCCCTCGAGCTTAAAATGCCGCCCGAATACACATTCGGATTCTTCGGCAGGTCGCGCGACATGAACCAGACGATCAACGGCTTCATCATGGCGTTTTTAATGAGCGCGATCTTCATGTACCTGATTCTCGCGTCTCAATTCGAAAGCCTCCTGCATCCGGTCACCATAATGCTCTCGTTGCCGCTTTCCATACCTTTCGCACTGCTTTCGCTGTACGTGACCGGAAATTCTCTCAATATCTTCTCCGCTCTGGGCGTTTTCATGCTCTTCGGAATCGTCAAGAAAAATTCAATCCTGCAGATCGATTATACCAACACGCTGCGCGAGTCCGGAATGCCCCGCGAGGAAGCCATCATCGCCGCGAATCACGCCAGGCTCAGGCCCATACTCATGACGACCGTCACTCTCATCGCCGGGATGATACCTATGGCTCTGGGGACCGGCGCCGGCTCCGGAACCCGCGCGTCTCTGGCGATAGTCATAATAGGCGGCCAGACGTTGTGCCTTTTAATAACGCTCCTGCTGACGCCTGTAGCCTACAGCATTTTTGACGACTTGCTCGAATGGATAAAATCGAAGACGCCCAGGTTCGAGGAATAAAGGCGAAGAAATAGACCGACACTATCTCCCGGCGCAGCCGATGAAATAGCATCGGCCTGGATTTTATTGTTAATTTCAGCCCGCGCGGCAACAAAGTTTGATTACTTTGTTGCTTGGCAGTTTCGCCTCTCGCTTCGCGTTCAGCCTAACTGCACTACCTGATTATTTCATCGCCAACGGGGCGGGCTGGAAAAGCGCTGTAAAAGGTGTGTATGGCGAAAAGGTTTTAATGCGATAAGATGCTTGGTGAAGAATACGGGTGCCTTATATAAATATTTCGAGCGTTTCTTCCATTATTACGAAATTTTTATTGGCTCTGTCTTCATTATTTTTTATTCCCCTGATTTGATTCAGGGATTCTGTGTGAACAAAATCTTTTGTTGGAAATACGACTTCGCGAGTCTGAAGAAGCGCGTCGGTTTTTCCATCGCGGATCTCAAGTTCGAAGGTATCGTAAACAAGATTATATAATTCAAACGCAAAATAGCCCGATTCATCGCATATAGTTTGAATTGCCGGTTTCGTGATTTTGATCTTCGCTCCGGGAACGGCTAGTTTAGTCTCTTTCGAGAAAACGGCTCCGTAGATTTTACATAATTTTAACAGTTCGATATCGAATGGGGCTGAAGGGCCGCCATATTTAACCATCATTGGGCTATAAATCATGCCGTCGTTCTGAAAATCCTCAAAAAATGAACCGCGCGCGAAGATGTAATTTGAGATCATGAATGGCAGCAGCAAAATCAATGCTAATATGCTGACGATCAAATTAAATGCTTTTGTTTTAAACTTATTTATCATCGAGATATCACCTTATCTGTATGTTTTATTAAGACTTATAGCGCCGGAATTTTTTAGTAATTCGAGTACTTTTAAGTCGTTGACATTGGGATCACTGTAATTGTATACGATATCAAGTGCAGTCTCGCCGTTATCGTTCGTTTCATTGACGTTAGCGCCCTTCGAGAGCAATAATTCAATCGTCAGCAAATTTTTTTCATGGGCTGCGATCATTAAAGGCGTCCAATTGCCAATTGTTCTCTGATCGATTTTTGCGCCATGATCCAACAATATGTTAACAATAGAGGAATAGGATCGGTTCAGTATCGCCATAATCAGAGGTGACATCTTTAATTTATCGTTGCTGATTGCATTGACATTCGCGTTATGTTCAATAAGATATTTAACAGTTTCAGCAGACCCTTTTAATGAAGCATACATCAAAGGGGTATATCCTCCAATGGTTTTGAAATTTATATCAAAACCGCTTTCGCATAATAATTTTATCAAATTAAAATCTCGAACGGCAAAAAATAAAGCATTGCCCCCGTTATATTTCTCTTGATCGAAGAAACTCGATTCAGAATTTATTCCTACGAATTTATCATAAATATATCTGTTCAAGGCATTGTATTCCGATTTTGAATTTTTATCAAAACCATGTTCAATTAAAAATTTTGCATCATCAAAATTTCCCATATTCAAGATATAATGTAAAAGAGGGATATAGCGTTTTTCATTACTGTTATTTGAAAATAATATCTTTTCATTAATATCAAAACCATTTTTAAAAATAAAATCCAATAATTCAAGGTTTGATGATAAAAAGATTTTATAAAAAAATTGTTCAGATGGAACAATTTTTAACGAAGAAGGTTTGTTTTTGACTAAATCTTTGAATATTTGAGGATTTGCTTCTAATGCGCATGTCAATAATGAATTAAAAATTTTTTCATCATTTCTTAAATATGGGTCTGCGCCATGATCGATCAAGAGCTTGTATATCAGGCTGTTATTATTCATGACGGAAAAAACAAGAGGAGAAATGATATCGGGCGAATTTCTATTTTCCCTTATTTCGTTCACATTAGCGCCGTGGTCTATAAGGTATTTCGTTTTAATAAAATTACCTTCCGATGCAGTCCTCATAAGCAGCGAAACTCCATAATAATCTTTGGTATTGATATTTGTCCCGATAGATCTAATCCTTTTTATCGTTTGATTGGCTTCATTGAAGTTTGCGCCTCTTTTTTTCAATAATTCGACGCTCTGAGTCCGATTGCATGTAATTGCCTCAATCAGTGCGCAAAAACCATAGCCATTTTTATAATAAATATCTGCGCCGTGATCAATAAGGATATCGATTATATCATTATGGCCTGCCATCGAAGCGAACATAAGAGCGCTTGTGCCGTCAGTCGATTTTGAATTAACGTTTGCGCCCTTTTCGAGCAATATTTTTAATGCGGCTGTTCTGCCAAACCATGAAGCGATAATAATTGGCGGTAATCCGAAAATTCCGTTACGATTTATGTCAGCTCCTTTTTTAATAAGCAATTCAAGGATCTCATCCATTTCATTGATTATCGCCATATTTAAAAAATTCGCGTCATGAAATACTATGCGGGGAACTGAATACTGATGTGGATTGTTTTTCACTTCGAAAGCCGTTTTTTTTGCGTTATTAATTATCGCTCGGGCAATTTCGGTATTACGTTTTCCTATATAATAATATATTTCGGTGGCATAATCATAATTGACGCCTTTTTTGCAATGAAAATCCATGATTACTTTTACAATTGCCGGACTTGTAACTTCTAATAAAATATTTCCTTTATAATTTTCGAATCTTTCGAATCCTTTTAATAAAATAGTCAATAATTCAACATTGTTGTCTTTTATTGCTTTAATCATATCTTCATCATTGACTCTTGCGCCAATATCTATTAATTTTTGGGCTGCTTTAAAATTGTTATTTTTAGAAGTCAACCTTAATAATTGGTCAATATTAAATGGGTTCTTAATTTTCCCGATCAAGGCTTTGAAGGTTTCAAAATTATTATCGGATATCGCTTTTTTCAATTCTTCCATTGCAATCGTTTCGTCGATTTTCAATGAGCTATATTCCTGGAACTTATATAAATAATTTTTGACAAATTCATAAGTTTCTTTATCTTTATAATTTGAGTTTACGAGATAATATAAAGCGTCATGCCCCGAATTGTCCATTGCCGTAACATCCGCTCCGTTATTGAGTAAAAGCGATATTTCCTTGAACATCCATGTATGTGATATAAGCAGCATCAGTGCGGTTACTCCGCGTTTGTTCTTGGCATTCACATCAATTCCTTTTTTAATCAAAAAATTTATGAATTCATAAACGCTACAATTGGGAGATTGGATTGCCGACATTAATAAATTATTTTCATCATTGTCGATGATATTAACATCCACGCCGGCTTCTATAAGCATTTGCGTATAAAAAAAATCTCCGCTTTTTACTTTGCTGAAAATAGCCTCATTATAGATCGGATTGTATTTTTTTATTTTAACGCCACTGTCACGCAATGCCATGAATTTGTCATGATTATTTTGTGGCGCGGTCGCGATATTTATCAAGTAATCGCCTAAGTCCATTATGTTTTGGTCGATGTACTTTAATATTTCTTTTTTTTGTTTTGCGATGAGAATGTTTATTACATTATCGTTGATTTCGAACCCATTTTTAATAAGATATTTAAACGTTTCAGGCGCGATACAATTCGACAGCGAATCAAAATCTATATTTTTATAATTGATTTTGATTTTTTCGATAAGCGAAATATATTGAGGTTTGTTGTTAACGATAGCCCTGTTTAAAGCTGCGGCCTTATTATTATCATCCGAGCCTTTTTCGATCAAATAATTTACAAGTTCATCATTCCCATCGATCGGCATAATAAGTTCGAGAGGATATTCGCCGTACTTATTTTTAGCGTTAACGTTCGCGCCGTTTTCAACGAGCAGCCTGGCAATTTTAAAGTCGGGTTTGTTGGCAAGCGCCATCATTAAGGGTGTATCTCCGGTCACATAGGTATCGTTAACGTTCGCGCCTTTTTTCAATATGTAATAGACGGCATCGAAGTTCCTTCCGATCACCGCAGCCATTAGAGGCGACAGGCCATTATAATTTTTTTTATGGATGTCAACCGGGCAGGAGTCAAGGATCAGTTTAAAATGTTCAAATTCATTGTTCTTCAGTTTTTCCAATAATGCATCGGATAAATCGGCTTCATATTTTATAAAAAGCTTTAATATTTCAATGTTTTTAACTCGGAGGTAATAATTATAGTTAATTTTTTTTATATCAGCGCCTTTTTCAACCAGTTTCAAAATCTTTTCATAGGTTTCCTTTTCAATGGCGTAATTTAAAGCCAACGCTAATAAAGGCTTATCAATATTGGTATTTGAGATAATATTTATGCTTTCAGAATCGTTTCTGATGATTTTTTTTAGAAGTGTCTCTACGCTGTCAAATTCTGATTCTTCAACATGGCTGGAATAAGAACCGTATTTTGTCTCCATAATAATATGGCATTCCGGCGTATCTGAATCCGAGGTCCAAAATCCTTTGCTGAATTTTACTTCATCGCTTTGAGCAGAGACTTCGTCAGAAGAATGAACGAAAGAGAAGAACGACATTATGAAGAATGAAATTGAAAAAATCAACCAGACGCGTGATCTCATTTTTCCTCTTAACTTTATGTCATAACTATGATCAAGGTTTATTGGGGTATCATAGATCATACTACATTTTATCACTCATGTAAATAAGGTTACGATAAAATTTCTATGGTTGCTCCTTTACTATTAAAATATTTCAGCCCGCCCCGTTGGCGCTTTTATACGGGCACAAAGGAGCGGGCTGAAACGGGGAATTAATTAACTTTTTAACTCTTATTTTACCGTCACTTTTCCGGTTCTTACGGTTGCGAAAATTTCTGGGTTGGAAATGTGCCTGACGCTCACGAAGCCGTCGCTTTCGCCTTTTTGCCGGCCTTCGACACGAAGCGCCATTGTGCGCGAGCCCCTGAACGGCACCGTCAGAAATTGCATCTCGGCGCCGCCGGAGGATTTCTGGCCGTATAAAAGCTGCCCTTTTTAATCGGACAGAAGGTCGTCGGTCTGGCGGACCGAAAGCGTCGAAGGCACGGCTACGATAGCGTAATATTCCGTGGGGTCTTTTTCTTTTTCGAGCCGGATGGTCAATTTTCCTTCATCACCGATATCCATAATGCCGCGGTCGAATTCGGCGCTGAAAAACGACGGTTTTTCGAGGTGGTCGAAGATGTTTATCTCTGCGGTCGCGTCCGAACGCGCGGCGGAAAATTCGGGGGCTTGAACTGCCATGTCGCCGTCCGCCGCTTCGAGCGTCAGCGGCGCGCCGGAAAACTTGACGATTTGCCCTGCCTTGCCGTCTTTGATCACTTCTACCGACGCGTCTGGACGGACCTTTTCCTCTCGGGCCATAAGAAGGAGAAGCTCGATGAATTTAACCGCGGTTTGCGGCGAGGAATATACGCCGCCGAGAAGAGCGGGGCCCTGGATAAGTCCTGGTTCGGAAGTGTTGATCAGCCCGCGCGCGACCATCGAGAACAGCGGAGCGAAATTTTTATCGTTACGGACGAATAACGGTTTCAAATTCAATAGGATATAATATAACGGCCCTGTCCTTTCGAACGCCCGCAGGAACCTGTATTTGTCATAGTTTTTGATTAAGGCGTCCGAAATGTCGCAAATGCTTTTTGAATGACGTGTATCGAGGCCGGGAACTATTTTCTCGGTGAACCAGTCTATGACCGCGTCGTCGGTCGGAACTTTGAAAACGACCTTCCCGCCGATGGCGACCGGGATAAGGTCTTCGCCCGTCTTCGGGTCGAACATTCCGAGTTCGCGTATCGAAACGCCGCGCCCGAGCAATTCCGATATCATTTTTTCAAGCATTCCGGATGCGCACGCGATAACATCCGAAAATTCATTTTTCGATATTTCGGAGCCTCTCAGCGTGTTTATTACCGAACTTAAATTTTTGGCCGACCATATGGTCCAGGTGATGTCGACCGGTACGCCCGGATACGGATGAACCAGCCCCGTCTTTTCATCGTAAAATTTTTCGTTGAAATCCCTGATCGACTTGACCAGGTCGGCTTTCAGAATTTCGCGCATTCCGTCGTCGTTGATTATTTTCTCGTCGACGGCGCGTATGAGCATCGCCCTGATCGCAGCCTGCGCCGTTATCGCTTCGGCGTGGGCGAACCAGGAATACATCGTCGTCACTATATTTCTGACCAGTCCCTGGATCATGAGCCCGGGGTTCGCGCAGATCTGGATCTTTCCGCCCTTTTTAACATATATTGGCGAACCGTCCGATATCATGATATTTGAATATGTGACCTGCGCCGAAGCGGGATTTTTTATATTCACGTCGCGGCAATCGAGCAGCCTGCCTGAATTATCGAATATTTCCATGCGAAGCGCGCCGTAATTTTTTCCGATAAGCTCGAATTCGACGTCTTTGTTTCCTTCGGATACCTCCATCGTAACGTCTTTTTCAAGACACGCGCCCGAAAGCTTCAATTTCATTTTTTCGCCCGGCCGCCCGGCGATGTGGACCCGGCCGCTCACGCGCGCGCCGGGCATGAGGAACGATTGAACCGATGTTTCGACGGAATTTTTCTTTTTAACGTCAATATCCCTGTTCTTCTCGAGATAATCATACTTGTCGAAGGCGACGAACCTGATCTTGCAGCGCCCCGTTTGCGGCGGGAGTTGAACGCTGATTCTGGCCCGGCCGTTTTTGTCGGTCGCGACGGCGCCGCAATAAACGACCTTTTTTTCGCCTTCCCTGATTATTTCGGGAAGCCTGTCCTCTCGTTTTTTTTCAACGCTTCCCGATTCTTTTGTTTCAGATGTGACATTTGTTCCGCGGTAGTTTTTCATCATGAGCATGCTTTCTGCTTCGTCATCGGCTACGTAGCCTTTTCCGAGCGTGAAAGTCTGGCGGCCGATCCTGAAGTTATCGATAATATTGTCGCCGCCGAAATGTTTGATGTTGACATAACCGAGGAAAATATCGGCGCTCTTGCCTGCTGCCGCTCCGCTATTAACGCCATTGCCTTTGTAGTTCGGGGCGGCGCCATGCCCGGTCGAATCATTCATGGAGAAGAAACCGGTCACGTTGTCGTCAATGTCTGCTTTCATGTTGACACGGAATCTGTTTATGAATCTGGAGCCGCCGGCGCCGCCAGAGGTCGCAGGTTTGAATTTGTTTTCTTCGAACCGTATTCTGTCTTCCACCGAAATTTTTATTTTGCCGAGCCCGCCCTTTTTTAACATTTCTAAATCGCGCCTGGCGGAATCCATGTCGTTTCTGATGACGCTGACATCGCCGCCATTGCCATAGCCGGTGAGGTCGCGCCAGCTCGAAACGCGATCGCCCAGGCTGCGGTAAGAATCGCCGATCGCCGAAACGAGAGGCTCTATCGGACTTTTCGATTCGACGCGGTTGTCGAA
>Ga0208665_10000092_pt1 | contig 14372 bp, 10 predicted proteins | sample Methanogen_OWC_FD_187365 | JGI IMG/M metagenome (GOLD analysis project Ga0208665, IMG submission 187365) | Enriched soil microbial communities from Old Woman Creek wetland in Ohio, USA - Methanogen_OWC (SPAdes) (version 2) | ecosystem: Environmental > Terrestrial > Soil > Wetlands | place: USA...
TATTGACATCGTTGATGAGCTGCGCGACTTCAGCCTGGCGGTGGATGTCATCGACCCGGGCGCTTCTCCCGAAGAGGTCAGGCACGAGTACGGCATCACACTGAAATCTGAACCGTCAGGCAAATATGACGCCGTAATTGTTGCCGTCCCGCATAAGGAGTATAAAGATCTCGATGAAGATTATTTCCGGAACCTGCTGAATGATAATGGCATCCTTGTGGACCTGAAGGGCCTCTACAGGGGCAGGATAAAATCTCTGACATACTGGAGTCTCTGATGAAAAGCAAAGTTATTGTCACAGGAGGGACAGGCTACATCGGTTCGCATACAGCTGTTGAACTGATCGCTGACGGATTTGATGTCGTAATAATCGATAACCTTTACAATTCGGACATCTCTGTCCTTGATGGCATACAGGCTATCACCGGCACCAGGCCGAAGTTTTACGACTATGATATCTGCGACAGGGATAAGCTGAATGAGGTTTTTATCGCCGAAGGCAAGATTGATGCTGTCATTCACTTTGCCGCCTATAAGGCCGTTGGAGAATCTGTTCGCAAACCGATTGAGTATTACAGGAACAATCTTGTTTCCCTGATAAACATTCTTGAGATGATGGAACAGCACGGCACCGGCGCGCTTGTCTTCTCATCGTCATGCACGGTCTACGGACAGCCTGACACATTACCTGTCACAGAGTCTTCACCGGTAAAGGAGGCTGTTTCACCGTACGGTTACACAAAACAGATCGGAGAGGTCATCATCAGGGATGCAATGGCTGCCAGGCAAACGCAGAGGGCTGTTTCACTGAGATACTTCAATCCCATAGGGGCCCACCCCACAGCATACATTGGCGAGCTGCCGCATGGTGTGCCTGAGAACCTCGTGCCTTTCATCACCCAGACCGCGATAGGCCTCAGGGATGAACTGAAAGTCTTCGGAAACGACTATGATACTCCGGACGGTTCATGCATACGTGATTACCTTCACGTGGTTGACCTTGCCAAGGCTCATGTGGTGGCTTTGAAAAGGCTCCTCGAAGGCCGGAACAAAGCAAATTATGAAGTCTTTAACCTTGGCATGGGAAAAGGTGTCTCGGTCTTCGAGGTTATTGCTGCATTCGAGCGTGCCACAGGTGAGAAAGTGAAATACACAGTCACCGCAAGGAGACCCGGTGACATCGAGAAAATATGGGCCGATCCGTCACTCGCCAACAGGGAACTTAAATGGAAAACGGAGATCACTCTCGATGAGGCGATGGAGACAGCATGGCGATGGGAAAAGAAAATAAGAAACAAGTGATTATGAAGAGAACACTACTTATAACCGGAGGAGCAGGCTTCATTGGCTCTCATGTCGTCAGGCGTTTCGTCAGAAAATATCCGGATTATGAGATTGTCAACGCTGACAAGCTTACCTATGCCGGAAACCTTGGTAACCTCACCGACATAGAGCACGAGCCGAACTATCATTTCCGCAGGATAGACATCGTCGACAAACAAGCTGTCAACGCCCTGTTCAGCGAATTCGGGTTTGACGGTGTGATACACCTGGCCGCTGAATCACATGTTGACAGGTCAATCACCTCTCCTGACGAGTTCATCCAGACTAATATTATCGGTACGGTCAACCTTCTTACCGCTTTTCGTGATATCATTCCGGGCAGTGATGCAAGGAAGCTCTTTTACCATATCTCGACTGATGAGGTTTACGGGTCACTTGAAAACGAAGGGTATTTCACCGAACAGACAGCGTATGATCCCAGGAGCCCATATTCAGCTTCCAAGGCAAGCTCCGATCATATGGTGAGAGCCTTCGGAAATACATACAACCTTCCGTTTGTGATTTCAAACTGTTCAAACAACTACGGTCCAAACCAATTTCCCGAGAAACTCATCCCGTTGACAATCAACAACATAAAAACAGGCAAGGCAATACCTGTCTATGGCAGGGGAGAAAATATCAGGGATTGGCTTTATGTTGAGGATCATGCCTCAGCCATTGATATCATTTTCCATGACGGCCAGACGGGGCAGACATACAATGTTGGCGGTGACAATGAGAAGAAGAACATCGACCTGGTGTATCTCCTGTGCCGTATCATGGATGAAAAGCTCGGGCGGCCCGTTGGCAGTTCGGAAAAGCTGATCACATTTGTGACTGACCGTGCAGGTCATGATCTAAGATATGCCATTGACAGCAGCAAACTCCAGAAGGAGTTGGGCTGGAAGCCCTCAGTAACCTTCGAGCAGGGAATGAGAATGACCGTCGACTGGTATCTTGCGAATGAGAAATGGCTCGAGGCGATAACCTCGGGAGCCTACTCAAAATATTATGAGAAGATGTACGGCAATAAGTAATTATTTCCTGTTCCCCGTGCGCTTCAGACGGCCGATTAGTTCATCACCCAGTTCAGACTTGATCTTAATATGATCAAGTATGGCCAGTACTACTGAATTCTTTTCAAAGTCACCTCTCACCTGTTCGAAGTCAAGTCTCTTGACCTCATCATCACCGTCAATGCCAAAGCCTGTCATCGATGAGAGTGCAAACTCCTTGCGGGCGTCTTCGTAAAGCATCTGATCGAGATCGACGACGCTCTTTTTCCAGCGTTCCACAAGGCTTATTATATCTGATTTCGTCAGTTTGTCATTTGGTTTTCCTGTTTCCCGGGGCAGCCGATCATAGATCCACGCCCATTCCATTTCATAATATTTCTTATGGATCGTCTCGAAGCTTTTATTGACAGCATCAGCGCTGGGCATCTCCTTCTTTTCAATTGAAGAGAGCAATTCTTCAATGGTGCTGAGCGGTGCAATCAGTCCTGACATGTCAACCCAGTTTCCGGTGCCCTTTTCAGATCCGGGCTTAAGTATTTTTCTTATATCAGCATCGGACTTGAATTCCGTCTCTTCAAGCCTTTTAATCACCGCGTTTCCGATGAATTTATTTATTCCCATCTGGTAAAGGTTAATACCTCGTTCAGCGGCTGAAGTTTTCATTTTCATCCTGTCGAAGGTGATAAAAGGCTGGACGTCCGGCTGTTCTTTCAATAATTTACGCAGCAGATCGCGACCGTTCATCATCTTGCCCACTGTGAAAGGGCTCAGGAGGTTATAGTTGATCTGGTCAAGCTTCCTGGGATCTTTGCGCACATCGCGCTTCGGCCATTTCTGGGCATCACGGATGGTGCCCACACTTCGCAGGTTAATGCCGGGGACGAGGTGCGATTCGTAATTCACCTCAGCCAGGTATGAAAACGGGAACTGAGTAGTATCGACGTTATGGTAATGCCGTCCGACGACAAGGGTAAACGGGCCTATACGCGAGGGCCACAGAACGTAGGAGTCACTCGTTGTCTTTGATCCTCTCTCCATTATCCCCTGGTGTATTGGTCCGAGCTTGTACATGTGATTGCTCTGGTTCGATCCGCTGCCGGCATTCATGAAGGAAAAGATACCGGCTATGAGCAGTGTCGACTTGTGGTGGGTTACCGTAAACGGACCGGCGAATATCGAGCATGCTTCGCCATGAAATCCCCCGCAGTTCGAAAAGAAGAGCGAGTTTTCCGCCGAGTACTGTTTTGACAGGGTGCAGCCCTGGCCTATGAAACACTTGTCAATCACGGCAGCATCGTTGACCGTTGATCCCGAGCAAATGATAAAATGATCCATAATGACATCGTTGCCGATGTATACAGGATCCTTGAACGAGCTGTTTACTGATCCTTCAGCCAGTCTTGAGACATCCTCGATGACAGCCCCGTTGCCTATCCTTACGTTCTTGATGGTACCGCATCCTGCAATATATGAACCTGAACCTATCTCGCCACGGTCAGACTTAACGCTTTCAGCATATTCGTCAATCAGCTTTTCTATCACCTCAATGGCAAGAGGCCTGTGACGGTAAAGAGTAATGATGTAAGCCATATGGGATGTCAGTCTGTCCCAGATCGGCACCTCCCTGCCGCCGGATTCGTTCAGCACCGCCACACGGGTACCGTTGCCGAAGGATGTGCGTCCTTCCGTTGAAATATGCCCGCAGTTCCTTATGACAACACCTTCTCCAATGTCATAATTGGCAATGAAACCTGTTATATCTGTAATAGTGACATTGTCAGAAACAGTACAGTTATGAATATGTGCATTCTTTATACCATGCAGAAGGGGCAGTCCGCATCTCTCACGAGCCACGCCATTGAAAAGTCCCATTTTAACCGTTCCGGAGAAAGTGACATTCTGTATTCTCTCGGCATTAAAAGGCTCCTTTACAAACACACTCCCCCAAGAATTACTTCTGCAGCCTGCAGCTTCGAGGCCCCGTATCTCGCCGATACTCAGATTTCTGTAACCGTCAGCCATATTATTCTTATTTTATTATTCAACTGTAACTGATTTTGCCAGGTTTCGGGGCTGGTCGACATTACAGCCACGTAAAACGGCAATATGATAGGAGAAGAGCTGCAGGGGAATAACGGCGAGCACAGGTGCAAATACAGAAATGGTCTCCGGCACCTCCATCACATAATCAGCCATCTTGCTGATGATCTGGTCGCCTTCGGTCACGACCGCTATAATCTTTCCCTTCCGTGCTTTAACCTCCTGTATGTTACTTACAATTTTCTCGTACGAATTCTCTTTTGTGGCTACAACCACCACGGGCATGTGGTCATCAATAAGTGCTATTGGACCATGCTTCATCTCGGCAGCAGGATACCCTTCTGCATGGATGTACGATATTTCTTTCAGTTTCAGGGCGCCTTCAAGGGCCACCGGATACAGGAGCCCTCTTCCGAGGTACAGTGCGTTTGTTGAATCCTTGTATATTTTTGCCAGGGCAAGAGCCTGGTCATTTACTTTCAGGGTCTTCTCGACCTTCTCCGGCAATGCCACCAGTTCGCTGATGAGGCCCCTGTAACGTGTCTCGTCAAGCAGGCCCTTACGGTAACCTATTTCGAAGGCGATCATTGCGAGTGTCACCACCTGTGTTGTGAAGGCCTTTGTCGAGGCGACACCTATCTCGGGTCCGGCATGGGTGAACACGCCGGCATTGGTTTCACGTGATATTGATGATCCTACCACATTGCAAATGCCCAGCACGAGCGCGCCCCGTTCCTTGGCAAGCTTAATAGCCGCGAGAGTGTCAGCCGTTTCACCGCTCTGGCTTATGGCAAGAACAATATCTCCCTTCTTTATGATAGGGTCACGGTACCTGAACTCTGATGCATACTCGACCTCAACAGGAATGCGGCAATATTCTTCAAGGATATATTCACCCACAAGTCCGGCATGCCATGATGTTCCGCAGGCAACGATCAGTATCCTGTCTGATGCGGCCATGGTTTCAAACACTTTATGAAGCCCTCCCAGCATCAGTCCCGCCTGGTTCGGCAGCACCCTGCCCCTGAATGTATCGTGTATGGCCCGCGGCTGCTCGAAAATCTCCTTGAGCATAAAATGCGGATAGCCTTCCTTGTCGATCTCCCCTATCTTCAGGTCGACATTTTTCACCTCAGGTTCAAAAGACTTATTCTTTATGGCCTTCAGTACCATCTCATCCTTACTTATCACAGCAAGGTCGTCATCATTCAGGTAAATGACCCGCTGGGTATATTCAACGATAGGCGTTGCGTCGGAAGCGATGAAGTTCTCGCCCTCGCCGACACCTATTACCAGTGGAGACCCCTGTCTGGCTGCGAACATCCTGCCGGGTTCGTCACGGCAGTAAACAGCAATACCATACGTTCCTTCCACCTTATTCAGAGCCATGATTATCGCCTGCTCGGCTGACAGGTCGCCCTCAAGATAGAGGTGCTCCATAAGATTTGCCAGCACCTCGGTGTCAGTCTGGCTGGTGAATTTCACATCACGGCTTTCGAGGTGGCGCTTAATGCGGGCGTAGTTCTCTATTATTCCGTTATGAACGACAATGAAATGACCCCTGTATGACACCTGAGGGTGAGCGTTTATCTCATTCGGTTCTCCGTGAGTGGCCCACCTGGTGTGCCCCATGGCTACGGTCCCGTTGACATTCTTGCTCATGACCATCTCTTCAAGATCACGTACCCTGCCGGCACACTTGAAGATCTCGGTCTTTTCCCCGTTACAGATAGCAATGCCGGCCGAGTCATAGCCTCTGTATTCAAGTCGCTTAAGCCCGTTAATGACAATGTCACGAGCCTGCCGCGAACCGATATATCCTACAATTCCGCACATAAGTGTTTAGTAAGTATAAGTTGATCAATAGATTGTATAAGCAAACTCAAACCTGATGGTAGGATCGTTCTGGTTAGCCTTGAAGATCACATTCTGATCTGCCGATAAAGGAAAATACAACTCAATTGACGGGTTCGCTATTTTCCCCTCAAGGTATTTCTGGACAAAAGTGGGAATGTTGAACACAAAGCAGTCTATGTCTTTGTGATAGGTTCCGTCCATAAAGGAAATATCATGTGCCAGATCGGGAACGACCAGCACATTACCATCGCTGTCACGGTATCTGAGGTAAATCCTTGCCGGCATATTATCTTCCACATAAGTATCGCCGTCAAGGTGAACTGGTAACAGCAGCTTTGCCTTATTCACAGCCATTCTTTCCACGTCTTTATATTCGTCGAGCGAAGGCAAATCCAACCGCGTGTAGACACCCTGGTAAGTCTGCAGAAAGACTGCGGTATCCAATACGAAATCATTTATATGCTTTATCTGCTTGTCAGGCTCAGCCGTAGTGGGATCATGCAGGAATCTGTTGTATTTGGTCGCCCTGTTGGTGGCAACGAATGAATAATTGTAGACCACATTTTCGGGGTCATGATAGTATACTGTAATTTGCAGAGGATTGTCAGATGAAGTCAATGTCATGATCACCGGATCTGTTTCGCTGACAATATTGACATAAAGGCCTTTGAAAAATTCGGTATAGAACTCTGTCGCCGGGAGAAACTTGGTTGTGTCACGGAGAAGATACTCTCCGACCCAGTTAAACAGCCTGACACTATATGAAGAGTCAGCAGTCAGGACTGGCAGGGGATAATTTCCGAGGGAAGTGATGGTATCAGGATCCTGTGTGGAGTAAAATTCCGTGGTATCCGTGAGAAGGGTGCCGGTCTCATAGAGACTTAGAGTATGCACTGCAGCAGTGTCACCTGATACTTTTGAGGTCAGGAAATACAGAAAGACCGAGTCAACTACAAATGCCGTGTGCGGCCAGGCAGAGACCAGTCTCAGCTGTGTGACAAAGTCACAATGGGTTGTACCAAAGTATTTATCGTAAATGTTACCGGCGATCATACGTGTGCTGTCTGCTGAAACAGAATTCTCATCGTACATCGTGTATGCTTTGACACTTATCGTGTCAGTTGTGTAAACATGTACGAAATCCTCGTCCGGCAAAAGATCTTTACCGATCTTTACAGGATCTTCCGTACACGATGAAAAAAGCACAGTCAGCAGCGCAAAGAGAGGTAAAATAAATTTTAGTAACCCGGTTGTCGGACCATGGTTGTCCTTATTTTTTTCTGTCCTGTAAGAGCTTGTCATAAAAATCATTGTAGGCATCAATATAATTCTCCTCTCCCTGATATGCCAGGAGGGGTTTGGCCAGACCGGCAAGGTATTTCTTCACTGCTTCATCGATCTTATCGCACCCTATTATTATTCCGTCAGAATTCTCAGTTGCCAGTTTGGTGAGGCTAAGAAAGTCGGTGTTGTTCTTTATCGTTTTAAGTGCACTCTTATCAATTCCGTCAGCCATCAGTTTCTCTGCCAACGATGATTTCAACGGCTTTTTGTATCCGTTATTGTAGACAGAGTAAACGGTTTTGAGCTTATTGAAGACAGGATCGTCAGAATAGAGTTTCCTGAGATATAGGGGTATCAGCGAAGTGAGCCATCCGTGGCAATGCACGATATCAGGATTCCAACGGAGCTTCCTTACCGTCTCGATCACGCCCCTGGCAAAGAAAATGGCTCTCTCGTCATTGTCTTCGTACTCATTGCCTGCAGCGTCAGCAACGGTGTGCTTGCGCTGGAAGTAGTCGTCATTATCGATGAAGTAAACCTGCATACGGGCAGATTGTATGGAGGCAACCTTGATTATCAGAGGATGATCTGTGTCATCAATGATAAGGTTCATTCCTGAGAGACGAATGACTTCGTGAAGCTGATTTCTTCTTTCATTTATTGAACCGTATCGGGGCATAAATGTCCGGATCTCTTTCCCCCTTTCCTGAATACCTTGCGGCAGATCACGGCTGATCTTTGAAAGCTTTGTTTCACCGAGGTAGGGCATGATCTCCTGTGAAACAAACAATACCCTTCTGCTTTCCATTAAAACCTCCCGATGTACCTTATATTTAATACAAAGTGCAAAGATAATAAAAAAAATGCAATTATTTTCCAAGCTTAAATCCAACAGGTTACTGACAAAAATGGCGTTACTTTGTACTTCATGAGGATAGAAAAATATTGATTCCGGCCAGAGAGAATTGTCAATACCTTTAAAAGAATAATAGAAATGAAGGTTTTTACGACTGTCAAAGAGATCAGGAAACATTACAGGAATTGCGTGCTCAGGTCACCGGGTTTCGTGCCGACCATGGGCGCTCTGCATCAAGGCCACATCTCGCTGGTCGAGGCAGCAGTGGGCAGTAGCCGTATGGTGGCTGTGAGCATCTTTGTCAACCCGACACAGTTTAATGACCCGGAGGACCTGAAAAAGTACCCCCGTACCATTGAGGCTGACCTGGATATGTTATCCCTTGTGCTCAGGGAAAATGACTTTGTATTTACTCCGTCGGCAGAAGAGATCTACCCTGAACCTGACACAAGGGTATTCGATTTCGGGCAGCTCGATAAGGTGATGGAAGGGATTCACAGGCCCGGACACTTCAATGGAGTGGCTCAGGTAGTCTCGAGGTTGTTTGACATTATCAGGCCTTCTGCGGCTTTTTTCGGGCAGAAGGATTTTCAGCAGCTGACCATAATCAGGGAAATGGCCCGGCTCAGCTATCCGAAAGTGGATATCATCGCGTGCCCTATAGTAAGAGAGAAGGACGGTCTGGCCATGAGCAGCCGTAACAGGCGCCTGCTGCCGGAACACCGCGAGAGGGCAGGAGAGATATACAGGACATTGCTGGCGGCTGCAGCTATGGCGCCTGATACTGAACCCGGCGATATCAAGGAATTCGTGGCCGACCGCATCAATATGATACCTGGCTTCAATCTTGAGTATTTCGAGATAGTGGAAGATGTGACCCTCACGCCCGTCATATCAAGAAGTGAAATGTCGCCTGACAAGACTTATTACGGTTGCATCGCCCTCTTTGCAGGAGAAGTGAGGCTGATCGATAACACGGAGATCAGGTTGCGATAAAAAAAAGGAAATGTATCTTTGCACAAATTTAAAAGCAGGTCATCCTGAAAGATCATGATGATAGAAGTTGTAAAATCGAAAATACATAATGTTACCGTCACCGGCGCCAATCTTAATTATATCGGAAGCGTCACCATCGATGAAGACCTTATGGACGCCGCCAATATCATCGAAAATGAAAAAGTCCAGGTACTGAACAAGAATACCGGAGACAGGCTCGACACATATGTCATTAAAGGGCAGAGGGGATCAGGCGAGATATGCCTGAACGGCCCTGCAGCCAGAAGAACGTGCCTGGGCGATGTGATCCTCATAGTCTCATATGCCTCGATGGATTTCGAGGAAGCCAAAACATTCAGGCCGCAGATTATCTTTCCTGATACGGCAACAAATAAACTGATCTGAAATTGAAAAAGGATCTTAAGCAAACCGCAAGGGTCATTCTCTTTCTCTCGCTGGCGATTTTGCTTTTGTGGTTCTCATTCAGAGGCGTGAAATTCAATGATCTCTGGGAATCCCTAAAAAAAGCTGATTACTGGTGGTTGCTCCTGGCTTTAGTAATGGCAGTGCTTTCATTCTTTATCAGGGCACGCCGATGGACTCTTCTTATCGAGCCGCTTGGGTACAAGCCACGACTGATCAATGCTTACCACTCGGTTGTTACTGGATATTTTGCCAACCTGCTCTTCCCGAGGCTTGGCGAGATAACCAAATGTGCCGCCCTTGGCGAAAAGGAAAAAATCCCCTTTGACAAGCTGGTCGGCACGGTCATCATCGAACGAACCATAGATATGCTGACCGTGTTTGTTCTCCTCGGACTTACTCTGATTGCAGGCAGCACAACCACGGGAAGTTTCCTTTCCGGGAACGTCCTTACCCCTCTCAGTCAGAAGTTATCATCATCTTTCGGTTCGGCTGCTTTATTTTATGTAATGATCATTGCTCTGATAGTTTTAGTCATCATTCTCTATTTCGTGCTGAAGAAAAAGCTTTCCGGGAAGCCGTTTTTCAAAAAGATATATTCATTTACCGATGGCATTATTGACGGAATAAAGTCCATTTCAAAGCTTAAGCGGAAGTGGGAGTTTCTTTTTCAAACCATCCTGCTGTGGGTGGTTTACCTGTTCATGACTTACTTTCCGCTTCTGTGCCTTGACTCGACGAAAGACCTTGGATTGAGTGGCGGCATGTTCATCCTCGTCATAGGTAGTTTTGGCATGGCAGCACCCGTTCAGAGCGGGCTCGGTGCCTATCACTGGATTGTTTCCAGGGGCCTGCTTGTAGCATATGGCATCCCGCTGAGCGAAGGGCTGGCTTACGCCACACTATCGCATGAGTCTCAGTTACTGGTCATTGCCATCTTCGGGGCAATATCGTTCTTCGTTCTCTTCGGAAGGAAAGGCGGAAAGGTTTTCTCTTCAGCCGGCAAGATTAAGAGTGCTTAATACCGTACATTTAGTAAATTTGCTTCGTTGACGATCTCTCGCTGATGGCAAAAAACAAGACTGTTTATGTATGCCAGAACTGTGGTGCCGAATCTCCAAAATGGATCGGTCACTGCCCTGCATGCAAGGAATGGAACACGTACCGTGAGGAGATAATAACTCTCTCTTCAACCGTTGCTGCCTCATCAGCTCCGCGCCGCAAACCGGAACTGCTTTCAGGAATAGAGGTAAGTGACAATGACCGCATACCGACCGGTATCGGTGAGGTGGACCGCATCCTCGGAGGAGGAATGGTCAAGGGGTCACTGATACTCATGGGCGGCGAACCGGGCATAGGCAAATCGACTCTTGCACTTCAGGCGGCACTGGCCACCAGGGACAGGAAAGTTCTTTATGTCTCAGGCGAAGAAAGCGAAGGACAGGTTAAGCTGCGTGCAAAGAGACTTCCCGGTAAAAATGACAGCTGCTTCATCTATAACGAGACTGAACTTGAAAACGTACTGACCCAGGCAGGCATGATCAATCCTGCACTTCTGATAATAGATTCTATACAGACACTTCACTCAGGGCTTCTTGAGTCTTCCGCAGGATCTGTATCACAGGTCAGGGAATGTGCCGCCATGATGCTTCGTTATGCCAAAGAGACAGGCGTGCCGGTCATACTGATCGGTCACATAACCAAGGATGGCTCCCTGGCAGGCCCCAAAGTACTTGAACATATCGTTGATGTGGTGTTGCAGTTTGAAGGCGACGGTAACTATGTGTTCCGCATTCTCAGACCGGTCAAGAACCGTTTCGGATCGACAGCCGAGATCGGGATTTTTGAGATGGCGGGTAACGGACTGCGCGAGGTGACTGACCCCTCCGAGCTGTTTATCAGGCGAGACAGGGATCCGGCAAGCGGCGTCTCCATCGCTGCCACTGTAGATGGCCTCAGGCCATTCATGATCGAGACACAGGCCCTGGTCAGCAGTGCCGTGTACGGCACGCCACAGCGAAGCTCCACCGGATTTGATACCAGGAGGCTGAACATGCTGCTGGCAGTACTCGAGAAGAGAGCCGGCTTCAGGCTGGGCGTCAAGGACGTTTTCCTCAACATAGCAGGAGGACTGAAAGTGAATGACCCGGCCATTGACCTTGCCGTAGTCAGCTCAGTATTATCATCAAACCTTGACGTACCGGTGGGCCAGCATACCGCCTTTGCCGCTGAGGTTGGTCTTTCAGGCGAGATAAGACCCGTGGCACGGATAGAACAGCGTATCCTTGAAGCTGCAAGGATGGGATTTGAGCAGATAGTTATATCGGGATATCACCGAAACATAAAAGAACAGGCCGGCATAAAAGTATCTCCCGTGTATAAAATAGAAGGACTGGTAAGGCTACTGTTCGCCTGATCAGTAATATCGCTGCCTGTACGAATCACTCATCTTCTGTTGTGACTTTACATGGTCACAGTTAAGATCAATACTCAGATCAGCAGGTACTTCAAATGTGTCATTGGCCATTGAACCCAATTCAGGATCAGCGAACAGCTTCTGCAAAAATATTCCGACAACAGGCAGAGCCATATTTGATGCCTGGCCAACAGACATCTCTTCAAAATGTATTGCCTGGTCTTCCCATCCTGTCCAAACGCCAGCTACAAGATTTGGAGTCACCCCCATAAACCATCCGTTTGAGTGGTTCTGGGTCGTGCCTGTCTTGCCTCCCATCTGGTTCCTCAGAGCGTACTTGCCCCTCAGCCTGAGACCTGTGCCTTTGTTGACTACTCCCTGCAAAAGGTAAGTCATGACATAGGCATCCTCTTCACTTATCACCTCATCAATAAAAGGAGTAAAGGTCGAGATCACGTTGCCGTTCCGGTCTTCAATGCGTGTCACGTACAAAGGCCTGGTGTAAACCCCCTTGTTGGCGAAGGTACCATAGGCCCCGACCATTTCTTCAAGACTGACATCTGATGTCCCGAGGAAGATCGACCATACAGGATCAATGAAACTCCTTACCCCCATTCTGTGCATGAGGTCAGCCACAGCAGCGGGTGTAAACTGTTTCATGACCCATGATGAGATCCAGTTTTCGGAATTGGCCAGGCCCCACTCAAGGGTTACCATCTTCCCTTGAAATTCCTCGGGCCCTGAACTGCGTGGCGACCATGGGATTGTATCACCGACATCAAATGACTGCGGAATATCTTCCACCTCAAAACAGGGCGAGTAACCATCCTGAATAGCCAGGGTATACAGGAAAGGCTTTATGGTCGAGCCGACCTGTTTCTTCTGTTGCGTGACCGCGTCATATTTGAAATACCTGAAGTCAGGGCCTCCCACATATGCCTTTACATGCCCGGTATGAGGATCCATTGCCATAAATGAAGACCTTACAAAAAACTTATAGTATTTTATGGAATCAAGGGGCGTCATTACAGTGTCACGGTCTCCTGACCATGAAAACACCCTCATTGGAATAGGTGTGTTAAAGGCAAGGATAATAGAATCTTCCGGTGTGCCTGCTGACTTCATACTGCGGTACCTGTCGCTCTGCCTCACAGAACGTTCCATTATCTCCCTGACCTCTTCGGTAGTAAGGTCATTCGAATAGGGTGGATTTTTGTTAAGTCTGGCTCTTTTGTTAAACAGCGGCTGCAGATCAGTTGACAGGTGCTCTGCTACCGCCTCCTCAGCATAACCCTGCATCCTCGAATCAATTGTGGTGTAGATTCTCAGCCCGTCCCTGTAAAGATTGTAATTTGTTCCGTCCGGTTTGGTGTTCTTCCTGCACCATCCGTACAGCGGGTCGTGCTGCCAGCGCCATACAGCATCCTGATACTGCTCATCAGAGTAGAACATATTCCGCTCCGGCTCATACTTGATCATGGTAGTCCGGATATATTCCCTGAAGTAAGTTGCAAGACCAGTGTTGTGGCTGTCTTCGCGAAGATCAAGGACCACAGGAAGTTTTTTGATTGAATCAGCTGCATCGCGGGTTATATAACCATATCTTGCCATCTGACTGATCACCACATTGCGCCTCTTGAGTGCACTTTCGGTATGCCGGACAGGATTGTATGCAACGGAATTTTTAAGCATTCCCACAAGAAGGGCTGACTGCTCGATGTTCAGTGAATCGGGGGTCGTATTAAAATATATGCGTGCGGCCGAATGAATACCGACACCGTTATAAATAAAGTCAAAGACATTGAGATACATGGTTATTATCTCTTCCTTGGTATAGCTCTTCTCAAGCTTCACTGCCGTCTGCCACTCCTTGAACTTCGCGACCGCCAGTTTGGCTTGTCTCACTATAAAAGGATAGTTTGAGAGATCGCGCGGCAGGAACAGGTTCTTGGCAAGTTGCTGCGTAATGGTGCTGCCGCCGCCAGTGTTCTTCCCGAGGAGGATGGTCTTTACAAACACTCTTCCCAGTCCCCTGAAGTCGATACCCGAATGTCTGTAAAACCTTATGTCTTCCGTCGCTATCAGAGCATCTATAACATACGGAGAAATATCTTCATAATTTGTCCATGTCCGGTTCTGTACGTAGAATTTACCCAGAAGG
>Ga0208665_10000093_pt1 | contig 14332 bp, 12 predicted proteins | sample Methanogen_OWC_FD_187365 | JGI IMG/M metagenome (GOLD analysis project Ga0208665, IMG submission 187365) | Enriched soil microbial communities from Old Woman Creek wetland in Ohio, USA - Methanogen_OWC (SPAdes) (version 2) | ecosystem: Environmental > Terrestrial > Soil > Wetlands | place: USA...
AATCATTATTTTTCAGAGAGGATCGAAAATTGTCTAAACTTAAAATATTTTTAATTGGATTACTGTCGTTTTTTATTGTCGGCGCCATCGGCGCCTATTACGGATATAAGTCGTTTTGCGCCGTCCCGGCGACGAGGCTGGTGCTGGATAAGTTTTACGCCGAAATGCCGCAGGACGAAAGACACCGCTACATCATCCTGCCGCTCGATCATTCCGACCCGAAATCCGATAAGTTCAAGGGCTTCTATATTATGAGCCCGGACTTTAAAAACGACACCGACGTCGTGTTTTTCCTCACCGACGGACAGATGCAGCTGGTCGGAACGGACCCCGATTTTTCATTTTTCAGCTTGGTCGTCGGCGACCGGCCTTACGTCTTGATCGGCGCGAGAGGCCACGCTCCGACCCTTTTTCCAGAGGTGTATAACGCCGCCGGCGAGCTCGATTATAAAAAGGCGATGACGCTATACGGCTCCGACCAGCAGGTCGAAGATATCGAATGCGTCCGGCTCGATATGCTCAAAAACGGCTTCATTTCTCCGGACTCTAAAATCATGGTCTTCGGCGCTTCGGGCGCCGGAGTGCTTGCGCAGCAGTATCTCTCGAAATACGGCCGCAGCGTCTCGCGGGCGATCATCGCCGTCACCGGCGCACCCGATATCGCGATCGCCAGCGGCTGGACATACAGCCCGGATTTCAAAACATTCAACCTCGAAGGCGCGAAGGCTCTCGAAACGGCCGTCAAAAAAGGCGGATACGATATATGCAGCCTTTCTTATATTCTCTACCAGATGGCGCGCGGCTCGTCGAACGCGATCAAGGACCAGAACGCTTTTCTGGCGAGGCTCGCCGCCGGCGAATTCGGGGCGTATTTCAAAACGTGGATCAAACCCGCGTACAATCCTTACGTCCTTTTCTTCTCGATGAAATCGCCCGCCGCCGTCTCCGCCAGAGTGCGCTGGTACGAACTCGTCGCCAACGACCTCAAAAAATACGCCGCCGGCCGGCCCGAAAGCCTCAACCTGCTTTACGAATACTCTTACGCCGCGCTTTCGGATTTCCTCGAAAACGATACCGGCAATATCGCGTTGAGCAAAAATTTCAAGATCGACCGCGCCGGCTTCACCGGCGAAGTCCTTGTCATGTGCGGCGCCCAGGACGTCGTCTTTTCGACCGATATCTCCAGCGCGATCGCCTCGCAATATCCGAATTCCCGGCTCGCCATCTTCAACGACGGACACCGGCTGATGAAAACCCCCGATTATTATCTTGAATTGCGAAAAGCCTTTTACGACGGCGGGTTCGCGTCGAAAGAATTCCTCAAGCTTTACAACGCGGCGAACTGCGCCAGACAATAAATAATTTGCGGCCTTATTCAAATTCCCGGCAATTCTGATTTCGGATTTATACCGCGAATGAAGACGGAAGGGGCCAGGGAACGTGTGCGTCCAAATGTCGGTTAGACATCATGCCTTGCGACGCACGGGGACGCTCGTCCTTCGGACGGGGTTCCGGGTTAATATGTCCCCTCTGCCCCTTCCGTACCTTCCCCAACCCCGTTTTTACATTCGCAACGTGATTGTTTTTTCCCGCCTGCCTGACGGTTGTTTCTAGAATTTCGGCGATTCCTTCGGACTCGCTCGAAATTCCCGAAACATACGACACCGCGCTCACGCTCCAGCTCTTCGAGACGTGGAGTGCGCGCGGAATTGAAAGAAAAGGGAGCTAATAGATTGCAACCTTGAATTATAAAGTGTTTGATGGGGCTGTCCAGAAAGGCATATTAAACAGTCAAATATTATAATTTTTTTACTTTTTTACAAGTAGTTCAGCATTATCGATATAAGCCATGAAATATGGCAAGTCAGAATTTTTGTTTTTTAAATAGATTACAAATGGCCGATCTACAATGCAATTTATAAACGGATCGCGAGGAGTGCCAGTACAAACACCAATAAAAACAAACGATTTTAACAAAGCCCCCTTTTCGTTTAAAGCAAAGTCAATTCCCTGGATTGCGCTTGCAATAAAACTATTTGCATAATTATTATCCTTGTTTTTGTTTAAATGCCTCCCAATAAGTTCCTGGTATGAATGAATGATATTAAAATTAATTTTAGGTATAATTAATGTATGAATCCATTCACCAGCAGGTTTAATAAGATATCTTCTTTTTAATTCATTGCATGCTTCAGCAAATTGATTTTCTGGAATTCCACGGTGAAGTAAATTTTTTTTTACGCTATCAGGAACCAATTCATTATTATAGTATTTTTCAACTTTTTCTGATGATAAATCATATATTTTCTGATATGTTTTTTCAAGCGTTTCTTCAACGGGAACAGTCGATATTATTAGTTCATCGGTATCGGATTTAGTCTTTATTTTAATTATGAAACCTTTGGGTAAAAACGAATATTTTTCGAAACCATCATATGCGAATGGCTCTCTGTCATAGGGAAAACCAAACCCGTTCGGAAACATGTATAATATCTCAACTTGTTCAACTAATTTGTCATGATCATATTTCTGCTCGTTACCTGATACGATTTTCCCACCGAATAACCTATAAATTGAGCCGAATGCTTCCACCGGAATAGTGTCATTTCCACATGAAAAATTCAAAGGATCTTTTATCTTTTCGAATTCACATTCGTAAACAAGATTTTTGTGCAAGTATGCGAAGGCAACAATATCGAACGGACCGGAAGACAATAATTTTTGTAAATGCAGAGGCGGATCTTTGAATTTTTTTATCAATTCGTTTTTTATTTTGTCGATTACGCCATCCTTTCCAAATCCCGCTATCGACACGTAAGAATCTTCCGACACCAGAGGCGGCTGATTCAACATATTGTTCAATGCCTTCACATAGTCCGGCGCATTCTCGATCTCTGCGGTTTCGCCCTTCAAGACATCCTTGCAGAGACTATTCCATGCCATCTGAAATGTCGAGCAATAGATCAGGTTTTCGCCGGTGTTGATCTTCGCATCCAGAACCGGAGTTATGCGCGTCGCCTTCAATTGAGAGGAATCTATGGCGGCACCGCCTAAATCCACTTCATACGAATCCGCGGCAAAAGAAATTTTGCAATGAAGCATAACCGCCAGAACCATCGCCACGAATATTATTTTTTTTGAATATTTCAACATTCTATCCATACTCCTTAAATCTGTCATCATTACAGGCTCGAAAATAAAAAAAGACGCAAACCTTCTTTACGTCTTCTTGTATCCTGATTAGCTATCGTCTTTTGGAACGCCGAATGATTATATCCTTGCGAATATTGCTTGATAGGTCCTTTTGTAACTTTTTTAATAAGTGTTATCATCTACAAGTCAGGCTGAACGGTTTCAGGTTGCGTTTTGTGGTTTAATTCACTTTGCTTAGAATTTCTTGTAAAAAACCTTCCCGTAAACATACTCGCCCAGCGCCGATCCGTAGTACAGGCCGATGAGCGCGCCGGCGATCGAGCCGACGTTTCTGCCGGTATACGCGTAGGAGCCAGTGATAAGAGTTCGCCAGTGGCCGTAAACGACCATGATCACGCCGGTCGCCTCGCCCAGATACCAGAAGAGATAATATCCGATCGTCCCCAGAACCGCCGCTTCGAAAATCGCCGTGAAAAGGGCCGCGCCGCTTTTTTTCTTTCCGGGCCGGCAGGTCATGGCGAACCCAGCGACCACGCCGAGCGTGAGGCCGACATAGGAACCGACCACCGCGCTTTCATGAAGGATCGAATTCATGTTGAAGCGCCCGTCGCGGTACATTCCGACCATCGCGCCGACCGCCATTCCCGTATAACCCAGGGCGAGGCTCGCCAGGCACGCCGAGGCTATCGTGAAAAATATCGAACAGAATTTGTACGAAACGCTTTTTCTGTCGGTTTCGCCTATCGCTCCTGGAGCGGCCTTTTTTTGGGGCCAGGAAAGAGTTTCCCTATCGTCGACCGTTCCGACCGCCGGCGCTTTCGCGGCGGCCGTAGCGGCGGCGGTTGAAATCGAATCGTCCGCCGCCGGTGATTCGAAATATACCGCGATCCCTTTTTTCCCTGTAAGCCAGTCGCCGATTTCACGCTCGCCCCATCGCTTCGCGGCGTCGCGCGTCAGAAGGCCGCGCACGAGGTCCGAAAGCCTGCCGCTCACGGTCTCGGCGAACGGGACGGGCCTTGTAACAAGCGAATACATTACCGCCTTTTCGTCCATTTTTTCGTAAGGGTGCTTTCCTATCGCCATCTCCAGGGCGATCATGCCGAGCGCCCAGTAGTCGGAGGCGGCCGAAACCACGCCCGTCATCGACTCCGGCGAGGAATAAGTGATCGTGCGGTTGAGGCTCGTCTGATGCATCGCGAGTTCGGCGATAGACGAAATTCCAAAATCGGTCAGGACCAGGTCGAGCGGCCTGAGCGAGCGGATGAGAACGTTCGAGGGCTTGACGTCGCGGTGGACGATCCTGTGGGAATGGATTTCCCTGAGGCAACGGTTGAGTTCGGCGACGGCGTTGACGATGAAATCTTCCTTCAACGGCCGGTTGCGTTTGATGTGCTCTTCGAGCGAGCCGAATTCGGCGAATTCCTGGACCTCGAAGAACCTGCCGTCGGAGCCGTTCCCCGTTTCATAAACTTCGATCACGTCCTTCAGCGAAAGGCGGCGAAGCGTTTCGAGAACTTCCCGTTTCGGGACGATCCCGTGCCTGTATGATTTCAATATGAATTTTTTGCGCTCTTCGTTCTCGACGATGAAAAGCTCGGCCTCGGTCGAAATCTTTTCGACCCTTTCGACGATGCGGTATTTCCGGTCGTTCAAAACAAGGTTTTTCCCGCCGCCGCCGCCTTCGCCGATAGCGGCGTTTCGCTCCGCGCCGGGCGGGTCTTTCGAAGCCTCGACGAACGTCCTTCTTTCATCGCCGTCCCGTCCATCCGCCGGTTCGATGACTGTGGGATTTTCATCCTTATCGTTTTTCATGTCAACGATTATACAATACAATTGCATGAAATTTCAATCGAATACGTTTTCTGATCGGCCGATTCGATTTTTGGCGAAATCCCTTCGCTTTTTCAGGCCCGCGCCGGCGCGCGTGAATTTCATTCGAAACGGGGCGGGCCGGAAAGACCTTTCGGTTAATGTTGACGTCCATCGACAAACATTGTATAATTCAATTTATGAGCTCAAATAAAGGGAGTACGTTCGAAAAAGATTATAATGATTTTCTTTTTATCGCTGGCTTGCCCGACGATTCGGCCGATGAAATACGCCTGAACGCTCCAAAAACCATCGTCGCAGCCATTGATCTTATTAACGACTACGACCTGAACGAAAACAATATCAAAATCATCCTCGATTATTATTCACAGGCTAAAGCAAGCCTCGAAAAAAACATTTCTTCGAAAGAGATGTTCGCCGATTATGATCGATTCAAGGAAAAATTATTTTTTGCCAGAAAGTCGGCGCTTTTTAAGATAGAGAGCACTCCGAATTTTTATTTTGCGGTCATGGATATTTTGAACGCGCTGCCTCGCGCGTACGGCTGTTCCGATAATTTTCCGTCGGATAAAGAATTTGAATTCTGGGCGTTCGTCCGATCGCTTCCGACTTTCAAAACGTTAAATTATGAGCAAAAAGTAATTTTCTCGAATCGTTTGACGGAATTTTCGCTGGACTTTCCCGAAAACGTCAGATACTCTGAAGCGGCAGTTTCTTTCATCGAAGAGTTGCTTTCAATGTTATCAACGAACTTTGAAAGATATCCCGAAAGAAAAGCGATTCATCTGAAAGCGGATTTGCTGCTCGAAAAATTGTCGCGCATATACGAAGAACGAAAAAATTTCGTCAAGGCGAAGGAAATTATAAATCGAGTTATCGTTATCGCAAAAGACTGTCCGAATCATGACGGTCCTTGCGTTGAGACCGAAAAACGCCAAAAAGACCGCGCGAAGTTATGCGGCATTGGCCGCAAAGCCCTCGAACGACTCGAAAATCTGGAATGGAATACCGGCGAAGCCAGACTCGAATTTGAAGGCGAGCCGTTGCAGCGCGTTTTCACCAATGTCAACGATGTGTATACAGGAAAAATAAGGATATCGAATATCCCAGCCGGCGTCGCTGGCGTTGAAGTGAAACTTGTCGACGAAACGAAAACGTCCGATCTGGAGGATTTAGAGAAATATTTTGAAAAGAACGGCGTCAAATTTCGCCGCTATATTGCTGAAGACGGAAAAACGATCAAAAAAACGGGTTTCCCGGACGATCGATCTTCCGTCACGCTCGCTTTCGATAAAAACGGCACCGAAAAAGATTTTAAATTCAAAGTTTCCGGCTATTGCGGCGATACCTTTTCGATAAAAGCTTCGACGAATATTAATGGTATCGAATATACTTCATTTCTTAAATTACAGGTTTGGCGAAAATATGAGTTAAGGCTTTACGCGATGAAAGACACGTCGAAAAAAAACGTTGACCTCGTTCCCAAGGTTGATAAAGCGATTGAAGTATTCAATAAATGTTATATTGAACTTGATCCGATTATAAAAACACTTCTATTCCGGATTCGGCCAGCATAGCGCTCGATAATATGCCCCAGGAAGGACAGATAGTTCTTGACGTTTACATGGATATGCTTGTTGAAACCAAAATTGAATTCAAGAAACAGAATAGTTTTATTAATGTCATTGGCGTCAAAAAATTAACCGGAAGAAACCCGAATAACAGTAAAATTATTGATGATATAATGGGTTTTTCCAATAGCTCCACGACTCAGGATGAGCAGTTTTATTCTATTATTCTTGGCAACCTCTACATAATCGAAAGAAAAATATCACAGGAAAAAATTTTGATTCACGAGCTCGGTCACTGCTTCAACCTTAAGCATGGAGATTATCACGCGTCCGATTGCTTCATGCAGCAGGGTGAAATTGACGATCCGGCTTTCTGTGAAAGGTGCCTGAAAGAAATTAAAAACTTACCGATATTCATCGATAGATAAGGAGTAAAGCCATTTGAAAAAAATACTAATGTCGTTTTGCGCAATGCTGTTTCTAACGACAAATTTCAATGTGGTCCGCGCCGGAAATTTCGACGGTCTTGAAAAATATGATTGTGTCTTTCTTTATTCAAAAATCAATGAAGACAAATATTTTAAGAACCTCGAGTGGATTACTTTCAACCATTATAACTTTGAAAAATATCCGTTAGGGCTTAATGAAGTTACGACTAATGAAATAATGGTCAAATATGTCAGGTGCCTCGACAAAATTTATCAGGCCCAGGCTTTAAAGGACTATTATTTGTTCACGCTGAAATATTATGGTTACAGATCAGAATATACGAATAATTATTCGGAGCAGGAAGCGTTGCCTTATTGGAAAAGATACTTATATGTCTTTTATAAAATACATGAAAAAACCGGGCAAAGACACTTTATCGAGGATTATGGCAGTCCTCTGCGCGCGACCGCCGCTCTGAACAAAGCTTATAAACCGGTCATTCCGAAGGGAATGGACCCTTACGACTACTGGAAGCCCATCATAACGCAGGACAAAGAATTGATGAAAGATAAAGATATAAACAACATGGTGTTCCCTCCTCGCCAGCGCTGATTTTAGAGGCCCGCGCCGATGCGCGTGAATTTCATTCGAAACGGGGCGGGCCGGTCAATGAACGAAAATGATCAAGCGGCCTTTTTGCTTTTGCGGATGCTTCTTTTGAAATCCTTCAATTCATGTTTTATGTATTCGCAGTAGCTTTTAAATCCGCTTTTTTTGAAATCATCATAAACTTTTTCTTTTAATTCGATGATCTCGCCCATGTATTTATCGTAGTTACTTTTCATAAATCACCTCCAAAGGATTTATTAACGTAAGAGGTTTTAAATAGCCATTTTTGGAGTTGATCAGGTTTATTTCCTTTTGCTTTTTTATATTTGCCAGGTGCCTGAAGTTCCATGAAAGAAGGATATCGAATTCGTAATAAGTGGCGAACGCTATATGCAAGGCGTCCTCGAATTTTTTCGCGGGAATCACGCCTTTTTTGATATATTCGCGTGCCATGGCTTCAATATCTTTGTTCAGTTCTTTATAAACTTCGAGCCCGTACTTTTCAATGGCGGTCATTAATAAATCATGCTTATTGCGGTCGGAGGTCTTTTTAATTTCCAACAGAGTAATGTCGGAAATATAAACTCGGAACTCGTCAAGATAGCCGTCGAAAAACTCCTGCGTGGCCTTCATATAATCGGGAGCGTCGAAGGCGAATAAAAAGTTGATAACCGATGTATCAAGATAAATCGACAGTTTTTTCATGTTAATCTATGAGTTCCCCTTTAAATATCAATTTTTATCGTGGCTGTATCAAACGCCTTCTAAATACTCACTTCTAATACATCTTATCATTATAGCGGACTTTTTTCAAGTTTTACGAGATTTTAGAGGCCCGCGCCGATGCGCGTGAATTTCATTCGAAACGGAGCGGTCCGGAAAACTCCGATCAATTTAAATTTGCCGCGTTCTATTGTCGGCGGTTCGCTTCCATCCATTTGACGGCGTAATCGACGAGTTCGCGCTGGGATAAGAGTTTCGATTTCGCCCGGCCTATATCGCCGGCGCCGATCGCGTTCTCTTTTTCGAAGTCGGCGCCGATGGCCGGGAAGTCGTCCGCGTTGAAGGCGATGTCCTTATATTCCTTCCAGACCCTTTCTCCGTTCTCCATGACCGGCGCGTATTCTGAAATGATTTTCCTGCCTTTGTAATCGGCCCTGTATTCGGCCAGGTGCAGCGAAGTGTTCTTGTCGTAACCGACGCCCAGTAAAAGCACCCGGGCGTCCAGTTCGTAAAGCCTGCCCAGCGGGCTTTTGTCGTTCATCTGATAATCCAGGCGATCGTCCTGCGTTACGTAGTGCCGGTTCCGGCCCCACGCGGCGAACGACGAACTGGGATGGCCGCTTCTGACGACGCCCCTCTGCTTCCTGAACGTTTCGGGTATGGCTCCCATTTCACGCGTCGGCGTGAGGTCGCGGTCGAAAACGGGCGTCTCGTTTCTGATGGTTTCCCACCACGATTCGGGCACGGGAGGGGCGGCCCAGTTTCGCGGATCGGATAGATCGCCGGAATGCGTGGGCATCACGAGCGTTCCGTTTTCAGTCAGCGCTTCTTCCAGAGCGAGAACGACGCCCGCCGCGCCGCCGCAAACCCAGCCTATGGAGCCGAGCGACGAATGGACGATTAAAGTCATTCCCTCTTTTATACCGAGCGCCCTGAGATCGGCCGCAAGGGTCTTTACCGTGTTGGGCCCGCGCCGGGCGGAATAATCGATCGTGTCTTTTTCAGGCATATATCCACCTCGTGCCCCGGCCGGAAGCGGGGAGAGTGCTGGCGCGCGCCAGGGCGACGGAGTTTACGGGCATCTGAGCGCGCCGGAATTTCTCTTACTTTAACGAATCCAGCAATTGATGAAAATATTTAGCTTCCTGGGTCTTGAATAAATTATACCAGGCGCCGATCGTTTTGGGCTTCATGACTTCGGTTTTTTTGAATATTTCTCTGGCGAATTCCAGAGGCGCGATTCCGGAGGCGGTTATCAGGTTATCGTCGGCGACCGCCGGAGCGTTTATATAAAAATCGCCGCCCGAATATTCGGGACATACCGTTTTCAGGAAGTCCAGATCGTTGCTCGTGTGCTTTCTGCCGTTCAATAAACCTTTTCTGGCAAGGGCGATAGTGGCGCCGCAGATGGCGGCGATAACTACTTTCGAGCCGATAATTTCCGAAACGATCCCCAGTATTTTCGCCCTGCCTTCGTCCATCCAGGTTTCGGCGCCCGGCAGGATAAGCAGATCGCCTTCCCCGAACCTGACGTTATCGACGATTTCATCCGGCGCGATGGACATTCCGCCCATCGTTTTAATCGGTTCGGCGGTATCGCCGATTTTAATCAGGGACGTCGCTTTTTTCGTCCTGTCCAGAAACCTGCCGCTGTTCAATTCGGCGGTGACGTAACCTATTTCCCAGTCTGCCAGAGTGTTGAGCACGTATAAATAAGCTCTCATTTTTTTCTCTCCTTGAATCGTATTGCGGCGCTACCGGTTATATTATACAACAAATTCCCCGGATTTTTTAACTGAAATTTCGCCGCCGCGAACGCTCGGGCGGCCGCCGTTTTTTCCCTTGACTTCTATCGATGATTTATCTACAATGTTGAGGCTTTCAAAACGGGCTTTTTAAAAAGACATCCATTTACAATATAATAAAAACGACGAAGGAGAATTCATGGTTATGAAAAACAAGTTTCTGGCGCTCTTTGTCCTGGCGATCTTCGCCTTTACGGTATCGACTCTTGCCGCGGGCGCGGCATATTCTTACGGCGCGGGCCTCGAGTTCAAAACCGCGACTTATACCGTTAAAAGGATAAAAATCGATTACCCTCAAATATCAGGCGGCGACAGGGAGAAGACCGCGAAGATCAATAAGCTCATAAAATCGGACGTGAAGAACGTCGTCGGGAATTTCGACTGCGACGATAAGAACCTCGACATTGAGTCGGAGTACACGATCGAATACAACGGCTCCAACGCGCTCAGCGTCAAATACGCGGCGCTTGCGTACGTGAAGGGCGCCGCCCACCCCGTAAGCTTGATTCACGCCACCAACATAAATATTCAGGACGCCAAGCCGCTCGGATTGAGCGACACGGTCGTAATCGACGAAGAACTCGCGGCGAAATTCATCGCCGGCAAATATCTGGCGCGCGGTAAAGACCTCGACCTGGAATCTCAGGGCGCGCTGAAAGACATAATCGCCGGCTTCGACAAAAAGGGACTGGTCGACGAATTCAAAAGCGGTTCGTCGAAGTTTTATTTCACGAAAGACATGCTGGTCGTCAGCGCGGGAGTTCCGCACGCTGCCGGAGATTACATCGAATTCGGCATTTCGTATAACGACCTCGGGAAATCGCTGCTGTTTAAGCCGGCCGGCTTCCAGGACGCCGGGACCGGAAACGCCGCCGCCAAAAAACGGCGCGGGGACGCTAAAGTCGAAGTGAAGAAAGAAGAACCGAAGAAGGCTGAAACGAAAAAAGAGGAACCGGGGAAAGAAGAAGTGAGGAAAGACGAGGCGAAAAGTTCGGAACCCGATAAAACGGAGCTGGGCGTCACCCGGAAAACTCCTCCCGCGATGGAACTGATCGAGGCGCTCTGCTTCAGCCAGACGCTGCATTACGACAGCTTCAAAAGCGAGCCCGACGCGACCACCGTCACGCTTATGCTCCACAGGCTCGTTTGTCACGAAAATTTCCGCTGGAAAGACAAACTCAAGGTCGAGAACGACGCCTATTACTTCAACGAAGGCCCCGAATCGGAGAATAAGAAAGACTCCGGCGCGACGTACGTTTCGCCCGACGAGTTATACTCCGATTATTTCGTGAACGGCAAATTCAAATACGCGCCCGCGGACATCAGCTTTCTCATAAGCGGTACGCAGACGGGCGTCGCCGTGCACCTTTCAGATCCGCCCTACGCTCCCGAGGTCGAAGTGAAGGACTTCGTCGAAAAAGACGGCAAACTTGTCGTCGACGTGAAAATTTCACGCGCCACGTTCGACGAAGAGAAACCCGTCCCGATCGGAGACGCGGTCATAACGCTCGTGAAATCGGAGAAACCCTGCTTTTTCAAATACAGGATCGCTTCATTCGAAGCTAAATATAAAAAGATCGAAGAGATAAAATTGAGATGACCCGTTTCACAATTATCGCTTGAGTAATTCGTCGTTTATGTTATAATATAAACATGCCTTTTATATTCAAGGAGTGTTTTGATCATGATGAGACTCGATAAATTCCTCGCCATGTGCGGCAAGGGCACGCGCAGCGAAGTGAAAAAGGCCATCCGAAGCGGCATGGTCTACGTCAACGAAATGCGGATCAAATCCGACGACACCAAGATCGACGAACTCAACGACACCATCGTGTTCGACGGCGAAGAGCTTCAATACCGCAAGAATATCTACGTGGTCATGAATAAGCCCAAGGACTGCGTCTGCTCGACCGACGACGGCGACGGCGGCCAGATCGTCTCGCACTACCTCGACGATTTCCTGCGAAGCCGCGAACTCTTCTCGGTCGGACGCCTCGATAAAGACACCGAGGGCCTCCTGATACTGACCGACGACGGAGCATTCTGCCACGAGGTCATCGCGCCCAAAAAGCACGTCGCCAAAACCTACTACGTCGAGATCGTCGGCCTCATCTCGGACAAGGAGATCCAGACGCTCTGCCGGGGCGTCAAAATCGGCGACTACATGACCCAGCCCGCCGAGATCCGCCGTCTTGGCGATCAGGCCCTTGAAATCACCATCCACGAAGGCAAATACCACCAGATAAAACTGATGCTCGAGGCGATCGGAAATCGCGTAACGTACCTCAAGCGGGTGCGCATCGGCAACTTCTTCCTTCCCGACCTCGAACCCGGCGAATTCCGCGAAATGACCGAAGACGAGATCAAGCTCGTCCTCGAAAAAAATCAGGAACGGACGGCGATCAAAAAGAAATGAAACATATGAATAAATCGTTTAGATCCGAATTTTTATTAATCTTTCCGGCCGCGCTATTGTTCGCGGCCGTCATTGTAATCGGGGCGGCCGTTCCCGTTCGCGCGGCGTATCTTGACGAGCCGCAGATACTCGCCCTCGGCTTCAAAAAAACCCACGAATTGACCATCGGCTCCGGGAAGGATACCGACGTCGCGCTGCCCGAACCCGGCGCGGCGGACTCGGCGGAGTCGAACCCCGAGCTGTCGGACGGCCCGAAAATATCTCCCGACGGAACGATCCTCGACCCGGTCAGGAAAAAGATAATCTTCCTCGATAATTTCGCGCTCGCCCGAAAACCCTCGAAAAAACGCGAAATTTCCCTCGAAATCGCCCGGGGATTCAAGCCGGTCGGATTTTTTGCGTCCGGACGGTCTTCCGAAAGAATCTTCATAATCCTGTTTTCGTCGAAAGACGGCACGTACGCCTTCGCGGGAAAGCCCGACTCCGAAGGCGGAAAACTCAGGATAACCGGAGACGATTTGATTTTCATCGATAAAACCCTCTTCGCCAGGATCGCCGGATATGACGGAATAACCCTGACGATGGTTTCCTCGAACGGCGTTTACCTGGCGCAGGTCGACTTCAAGCCGGGCCCGAAAACGATGCGCGCTGAAAATTTCAGGAAGATCAGGGCCGGCATGTTCGGCGCCGCCTTCGCCGATGGCGTTATACGAAATTTATCTGCCGGCGGCGGCGCGGTCAATACGCTTCTCACGTTCGGAAACGGCCTGGAATTTCGCGGCGGAAAGACGCTTTTCAACGGCGAAACCGGTTCCGTTTCACTGGCCGCCGCCCTTCCGGGCGGAGGGCTCTTCGAATCTTACTTCGAAATGCGATCGGGCGCGTCTTACAGGAAATATCTCTATGTCGATCCGTCCGGAAGGGCTGTCGACGCTTTCTCGCTGCCGGCGGCCGACTACGATCAGCTGCTCGTGGGCGAAGGAAATATAACCGTTCTGGTCCCCGACGATAAAAACCAGCAGAAGGTTAGCGCATATTCGGTATTCGTCCCGGAATTTCTGGAAAAGGCCGCCCGGACTTTCTCGGGCCCCGCCACCGGCGTGAAAAAACATGAAAAGCTATTCGAGATCGGCCTGAATTATTCGCCCGGGGCGCTCATCTGCTTCGATCCCGAAACTTCCGACCTTCTGGTTTTCGATTCCGGCGCGGCGGGTGTCCAGGCCGGCGATTCCGGGGCGTCGAAAGGTTTTTTTTATCGCAATGGCAAGAAATTCACCGGCTCCGTTCCCGGCGATTTCGCTAAATTCGTTTCCGATTCGAAGGGAAATATCGAACAGTTTTATTCAGGCGCCTCGACCGCGGCCGGAAAAGAAGGTTTTGCGGCGGGGGAATTCTACTTTTTCGACAGGACCAATAAAAGAGTGTATGCTTTCAGACACGGCCAGTCCGCCATTGAAAAAACGGCGGATTTTGTAGCGCCGGCCATTGAAAAGGCGCCCGACGCCATGTTGTCCGGCATTTCGGCGGACGCCTCGGGCGAAATCTATCTCACGGATTTCAAAGGGTTCGCGACATATAAATTCTCCCGCGCCGGCCGCGCGCTCGAAACGTTTTCGAACGTCGTCGCGCCCGTTAACGGCGGATTCGGCGAACTGTTCATGGTCTCGGAAGGGAAATCGAAGTCCCACAAGGTCCTTCTGGAATACGACAACCACGGAAATTTCATGCGAATTCTGGGCGAGGTTGAACTTCCCGGCGAGGCGGACCGCACTGGCGCGGCCTTTTGCCTTGGCAAG
>Ga0208665_10000097_pt1 | contig 14049 bp, 7 predicted proteins | sample Methanogen_OWC_FD_187365 | JGI IMG/M metagenome (GOLD analysis project Ga0208665, IMG submission 187365) | Enriched soil microbial communities from Old Woman Creek wetland in Ohio, USA - Methanogen_OWC (SPAdes) (version 2) | ecosystem: Environmental > Terrestrial > Soil > Wetlands | place: USA...
AGCGTCGCCACCCGGTCGCCCGCATCGCGGACAGTGATATCGAAGGAATACGAGCCTGCCTGGGCCGGAGTTCCGTTCATGCGTCCTGTTCCGGTTTCGATCGTCACCCACGCCGGTGCTCCTGACAATGACCAGACGTAGGGTGACTGACCGCCAGACGCTGTCAGAGACTGCATGAGAGGTGTTCCCACCCGCCATTGCATGATCTCCACAGGATTGATGCCCAATGTGACGAACGGGGCAAGGGTTCCTGTCTCGCCGGGAGGGAGAAACTGGCGGCCACTCACGCTGGCTCCCCATAACCATGCAAACCGGACCGGATGCCGGGTGGTCAGATCGTAGTCCGCATACCCTACCAGTCCCATGCCGGGAAGGAAGAACAGTGAGGTCCAGGTGACTTCCGCCGACCCGTTCCAGGTCAGGCAGATATCAAACCGGCGTGCCAGGCCCTGGATCCATGACAGATTCACCGGTACCGACTCCATGATCAGTATTCGCGCTTCGCCCGTGCGGGTTCCACTTCCCGGGACGCTCAGAGTTATGCTCTGCGTCGCTGCTGCTCCGTCCTGAACCAGCAGATCGGCCAGCCGCCACGGATGACCTCCGTTGAAGCTGCTATCTCCACCTTCCAGATACAGCCCAGATTCTTCAAATGCCCGTATGAACCCCTGCCGGGAGGGATCGAGGATATCCCATAGCGTGGAGCCGGGTATCTTCCCTGATGGTTGGGGGAAGAAGCCACGGTCTACTGCGCTGATCCCGGTGGAGAACCGCCCGAATTCAAAGGTTCCCGGATCGATCGGCAGATCCAGCTGGCTTGTTGCCAACCCCGACCCATACGAGGACATCTGCAGGCGAAATGTCTGCCGGCCTTCCGGCCCCGGGGTCGAGTCACTGCCGATCACGAGGGTTCGAAAATCCACCCGTGTGGCATTCAGGACCATCGCGCTGACCCGCGAGGCAACTTTCGGTCGGACCGAAGCACCGGATGGGGCCTGGATTTCCACGAACTGCCACCGGTTATCCCGGACCATTGGCCACAGTGCGCTGCTGGGTACAGCTCCTCCCATACCGGCTGCCTGGGTCAGATCGAAGGTCGCCATTTTGAGATCTTCCAGATACCACCGGTCATCCAGCTTGACGAGTCGGATCTCGAGGGCAAATTTTTCCCCGTTGCAAAACCAGGTCCAGAGCGGTACTACGGCCAAACTTGGAGAGGGAAAGGTGATCTCGTTCGGATCGAAGAAGAACGTGAAGGTGTTTCCGTCGTTGGGGTCACTCAGACTGGTTCCCAGATCGCGCACGAACAGCGGCTGGAAGCGACCTCCATCCGGAATATCCTCAGCCGGTGTCGATCGACGGAATGCATCCAGGGCGGACCCATCACCAGAGGCCAGGACTTTCAGGAGAGATTGCACCCGCTCGACAACCTGGGCTCGGTCCTCTGAGCTCGGACCGGCAATTCCACCGCTTCCTCCACCGCCCATGCATCCGAATAGGACCATGGTAATTCCACCGAGCACGGTTAACAGCACCAATCGTGCAGACAAAAAGGGGATGCGATGGAGGAATTTCTTCATTTTGATACCTCTCTCCTGCTCTCAAAACATCTTTTCTTGTATGGCGATTATGGCGGTCACCACTGCTGGCTCAGGCTCGCAGCCGGACATCTTGCCGTGGTCACTTTCGATACCCCGGCCGTTGTGGTTCGCCAACGGTGGCATAACGAAACTCCCCAGATCGAAGTGGGGCGATAACGAAGTATTGGCCCATGACCAGATTTTTTCTCTTGATGCCCGTTTCCCGATCAGAGCACGTGGCACCGAAGTGGTCGATGAAGCGAAAGATCCTTGCTCTCTATGTGAATAGTATATGCGTACTTTCTTGCCAAGAGCCAGAAAATTTTTCTGAGACCCTGCTGGCTTTAAGGCTATCTATATTTAAAGTCTATTTGTTCCCTGCGAGGGCGGGGCGACGGGCGTCGATCAGTTCCTTGAGGCGAACGACGCGACGGAGACCATCGACGATACGGAGCCGGAGGCCGGCCGCATCGCGAAGCCGTGCCGGGTCGGTCAGGATGGCCGCTTCGAGATGCTGCCTGGAAAAGCGCAGTTTGTCGGTCGTTCCGCCAAGAATTTCGGCGATCTCGTCGAACGCGTCGAGAGTTTCTGAAACCCGCTCCGGAGAAATTTCGGCCGTTGTCAGCTCGTGAATTGTGATTTCCAGGGAGTCCAGGATCTTTTCAAGATCGCTCATGCCTGACAGCGCGGTTGTAAGATCGAAACTTTCCTGCGGTGCCATCTGATCAGGCGATACAAAACCGTGCATCCGGTCGAGCATGCGTGCGTCGGTTGCTCCGGCCTCGTCCGGACTGGTCTGGATCTGTTGTTTCATTGGGTCATCGAAGGTGAAATTTACCGGAAAATGGCGCCCTGTCATGGTTGAATCCTCCGGCTGCTTTGGCTCCTGCAGTGCAAGCCATTCGGGCGGTTCAGTGGCAACAGGCAGCCTGCTCCTGATCGTGTCGAGGAGTTCTGCAAGTTCGCCTTCGGCCAGCAGCCTGTCGGGCGAAAACCTGCGCTTGGCGGCCGGCTCGAAACAGTCGCCGATCACTGCCGCGGCCGAGCCCAGACTGGTTCCTGCCTCGATATCGGTAAACGAAGCTGGTCGGGCCTCGAACGCCTGTCCGGACGTCAGCAGTCTGTACAAAATAACCAGCGCGGTTCCACGGGTTGCTGGCCAGTCGAGATGAATCCGGCCGTCGGGAAACGGTTCAAGCAGGTTGGAACGCAACACGGCTGTTTCGTCGGGTGCATGGTTCCAGAATACTTTGCATGTCGTTTCCAGAAGATCGTATCGCGAAACCGGCGCTGCGTCAGCTGTTTGTGCAAACGCGAGGAAGGCGAGTGAAAAAAAGATACTTTGTACTAAACGATTCACGGATCTCCGCCGATAGATGGGATGCCCTTCAACATACTTCGAAGGAGTCTCGAACATGTCGGATATTCGCGAAAGATCGCTGCCGACCTTTGTGCCGCCCGACGATGAGGATTTTGTCATGGACCAGATTCAGCGGTATTCATCGCTGACCGAGCGGAATCTGGAGATGATCGAAAGCCTCATTAAAAAGGGATACGCCATGAACTCGCCCGAGGTCAAGCAGCTCCAGCAGAAACTGCATGACCTGGAGGTGAAGAGCAATTTCTGGCGAACCCGCATGATGCGGTATCTCTGACGGCGGTTCAGGGGCAGGCGGGATGCCGTCGCTCCAGCACGCGCGGGCGGCCTGGCGCAGAACGAAAGACCAGTCTCCGGACTGAATCGCCAGGGCCGCCCGGTGCGCCGCTGCCTCGGGGTGCGCCCGCAGTTCTGGGGTCAGGGAAGTCCAGATGTTCAGGGCATCGATCGTGCGACCGGTCTGCACGGCATTGGCCATGCTCGCCAGCCGCTGAACCGATGACATTCCGGGCCACGCGGCAAGACAGACGACCATGCCAAAGAGCAGCAACGCCACGCGCAGTCTTCTTTCGGATTTCACCAGCAGCCCGGGCGGCCCCTTCCATGCCAGCGCCGCGGCTGTTCGTTCTGCGAACTCTGGGTGCGTCAGGGTCCATTTCGGCCAGCGCGACGACGGCATGGAAATGAACTCCTGAAGCCTTTCCAGTGTGCCGGCGAAAAGATCGCCGCCGACCATCGATGCGGCGAACCGGTCGGCTTGGTGCTCACTGTGGCGTGTCAGGGCTGTGAAGCAGAGAAGGAAGATCCCGAGAAAGCCGAACAGATCGACGACGGAGTTGAGCGTCTCGGCGCGGGCGGCATATCCCGGAACGTGCAGAAACAGCATGATCTTCGTCAACAGCGAGACGAAGACCAGATCCAGCGAAAAGATCATGTAGGTCCAGACATGGCCGAGCCGCAGATGGCCGAGTTCGTGCGCGACAACCGCCATCAGCTGATTTTCATCGAAAATATCGATAAGATAATTTGTCATATATACGAATCTGTATTTCGAGGAAAGGCCCGCCACGGCTGCGTTTGGGATGGGCTCGCGAAAAGTGTCCCAGAGCTTGACTCCCGCGATCGGCGTCTCGGCGCGGGCCGCGAGATCGATGATCGATGACCGCAACCGCCCGTCCGCCAGGGGAACGGCTCGCCATGCCAGGTTGAACAGACGCGGCGAGAAGAGATACAGGCCGACGAAAAAAAGCGGCGCCATTACAAAATTTTCAAGATCGCTCAGACCCGGAAGCTGCATCGAGCCGAGCCATGAATCCTCGACAAGCAGCCAGAGGACCATTGGCGGGAAAAACAGGATGGGAAGCGTCATGCGCGCCCGGAAAAACTCCTCGGGGGTCTGGTCGGGGTCGAAGATCAGGCTCCAGGCCGACCTGAAGGGAACGCGGGTTGCCCAGAACAGCCAGGTGTAAAGAGCGATGGAGAGAAGCATCGGCCATGTCTGGGGAAGCGCCCGGTTCAGCGGTGGGCAGAGCCATTCCGCCGGAGAAACGGCGGCATGCAGAAGAATGATCCAGGCGGTGACAAGCCAGGAAAAACGCCCCTGGGCGTCATGAAATCCCGGCAGGCGCCCTTCGCTGCGCATGATTGCAAGCATGTCTGGAATGACGACCCAGAGGGCCGCGAACGTAACGAAAATCCAGATGGCCGCTGCTGTCAGCGGAAACAGCGCAATAATGCCCGCCAGTTCCGATGTGCCATAGGCTAGCAGAATCAAAGGTAAAAAGGTGGAGATCATCTCTTGCGGACTCCGATGGCCCTTGTCCGGACGCGGATCATGCTTTTGCCGTTCATGGCGGGCCGGTCAGGTTTTGCGTTCTTTCTTCTTGGCGGCGGGAAATAATATGTTGTTGAGGAGGAGACGATAGCCCGGACTGTTCTTGTGCAGGTCGAGCTTGGTCGGACCTTCGCCGACCACGTGACTGACGTCGGCCGGGTCATGGCCGCCGAAAAAGCAGAATGTTCCCTTGCCGAGATCGCCGCGGATATACTTCACCGACAGTCCGTCGTTGTTTTCGGCCATGACGGTCACGGATGGTTTCAGAAGACTCTTGCGAAACGCAGTTGTCTGTCCGAAAAAGCCGTCGACGACATTGCGGTGATCCTGCGTCAGCATTGCGGGAATCGGGTCGACCTTGGCGGAAAAATCGAAAAGCTTGAACGTGCCCGCGTCGCCCATGTAATTGTTCGATGCATCGATGTCGGAAAACTCGTATACCATCGGATCGGTGATCAGTTTGAAGTTCTGAAAGGCGAACGTCTGGTTGTAATCCAGCTTTGACTCATACAGCGGATCGGGCGGGTCGCCGTCGATCTCTGTCGCGACGATGTCGGTTCCGTTCGCCGCAAGCGCGATATCCAGCGAGTCGACGGCCGAACACATCGCGAACAGAAAGCCGCCGTCGAGAACGAACTTGCGAATGCCACGCGCGACGGCCAGTTTGAGTTGTGAAACCTTTGCAAAGCCGAGTTTCTGCGCGTCCAGTTGAGCCTGAGTAACCTGTTTGCGGTACCAGTCGGCGAATCTGAACGAACCGTAAAACTTGCCGAACTGGCCGGTGAAATCCTCATGGTGCAGGTGGATCCAGTCGTAGCGGGCGATCGTTCCGTCGAGAACCTCTTTGTCGTAGAATTTTTCGAAGGGAATCTCGGCATAGTCGAGAACCAGCGTGACTGCGTCATCCCACGGTTCGGCGAAATCGGGCGTGTAGACGGCGACCTTCGGCGCTTTTTCGAGCAGCACCCGCTCCATGTTCTCGTCTTCAATCTTTGCCATGATCTGCATCACCTCGTCGTCACCGATCGAGGCTGTCCGGACGCCGAGTTCCCGCGCGCGGTTCCGGACGCTGTCGATATCATCTGTCATGAACGAGCCGCCCCGGTAGTTGAGTAGCCACTCGACATCGATACCTGCCTTGTCGAGCGCAAAATAGGCCACGCCGTAGGCCCGCAGATGATCGGTCTGGTCGTCATCCATCGGAATCAGCAGCTTCGATGCGAAAGCCGGCAGGGCCGGCAGAAAGCCGACGATCAGCAGCAGGACAAGCGTAAGCCTGCCTGGGAAGGGGCGGTATCCGTATCTGTGCATGTTCAGGCCTCAGCGACTTTGGCGGAGCAGACCGGCGATGGCGAGCCTGGCACGCCGGCACCGCAGATCGCCTGGGAAACGGTCAACAAATTGTTTGAGCAGTTCTACTTCCGTGGCCGGTGGCGTGCCTGAACGGCGCATCAACCGCCATTGCAACATCATCAGGTCCGGAACGGTCCAGTGAGCCGGATGGCGCGAGACGAACGATTCGAGTTTCTGCTGCAGCTGCGCAGCATCGGAGGCGGTTTCCGACAGAAGAAGCGCTTTCGCGGTCGCGTCGAGGGCGAGCGGCGTACCGGATGCGGTGACCGCGAGCCCTTCCAGGGCCGTGATTGCGGCGGATACCCTGCCTGTCAGCGCCAGCCTGTCGGCTTCAAAAAGCGTTTTCAGACTGTCCATGCTGCCGGTGGATCCCATGGTGAGGAGCAGGGCGAGCCTGAGCCCGTCGTCCATCCAGAGCGACTCGGGATATTCATCCGTGAGCTTGCGAAGCGAATCCAGCGCTCCCTGACACTCGTTTTTCTGCGCCTGAAGCCAGGCAGTCTCATACAGCAGTCTGGCCCGTGCTTCGGTGCCTGCAAACAGTGGTTCATCGGTATCCAGCATGAGATCCTGGATCAGCACCATATTTTCATCGTCCTGGAGAGCAACCGGGGCCTCTTCGGCATGCATCCCGTTCGCTTTTTCCGCGCCGGCGCGTTCCCCGGCCACAAAAACGGCCGCTGATGCCAGCGCGGCATCGGCAGCGGGAAATTCATTCATGCATGCGTGGAGTCTCATCAGCCACAAGGCGGCATCAAATGCCGCTGATGGCGCCACGGTGGGCAGGGGCGGCCTGAGTGCCTTGTCGAACAGCATTTTGGCGACGGCGACATCCGAAAATCGTTCCAGTGCCGTGCGTCCGAGCGTCACATACAATGCCGCCCTGAGCTTTGCGTCAGGCCCCGGGTCCAGGGCGACGGCGGCGGAAGCCGCATCGAAAGCCGCTTTTGCCTGCTCCCCGGTGAGGTCGCTCTGGCCGAGCAACAGCTGGCAGAGCTTGAGGGCGAGCTCCCGGCGCGGGTCACGCCGGATCAGATCGAGGCAGAGGGCATGGATGAACGGGCTCGCCGCCGCCGAGATTCCCTGGCGGATGCGCTCGTAGAGAAGCTCTTCGAACGGCGGGTCCGCATCGGCCAGCGCGGCGATTTCCGGCAGGTTCGCCGTCGACTCCTGCCGCATCAGCACTTCAAGCATGGCTTTCTTCAGGGATAACGTGCCTGAAACCGCGAGGGCGCGCTTGAGACGCTCGCGAAGATCGAACTTCGGCGACTGGCTGTTATATAATTTATCAAATATATCAACCTTGAAAAGACCGTTCGCCATCGCCATGAGATACTCTTCGAGTGCCTCCTCGTGACGGCCCATCGCTTCCAGCACCCCGGCGCGCTCTTCGGCGAACCGGGTCGGGTTGCCGAGGGTCTGGCGGGCCTGGGCGAAGGCTTCAAGAGCCTCCGCATACATCTTGTGTTCGATCAGCACCTCGGTGAACAGCTGGTAGCCATCGGGGCGCGGCACGCTCTGGGAGCTGAGATGGCGCCTCCACTCGGCGAGCGCTTCCTGCGGCTTTCCCATGAGGAACAGGCAGTGGCCCGCTGCTTTTGCCGTTTCCCAGTCGTTCGGAAGCAGCTGATCCAGATGTCTCAGCGACTGAAGTGCCGTGGCGGGGCTGTTCAGTTCCATGTCGAGCCTGATGAGCTTGCGCAGCAGGCCGATGTCTGTGCTCGTTTCCGGCGACTCCCGCAGCAGTTTCGCCGCTTCACCGGTCTTTTTGAGCGTTATCAGGCAATCCGAGACGAACTCGATATAATCGGCGGCCCGGTACCGGGCGCTTCGCTGTTGAATGGCCGACATGAGCCGTTCCACCGTTCCGGTCTTGGTAGCCAGCATCAGCAGATCCGCAAAGACATCCCGTCGCGACGTGCGTTCGAGCAACCCCTCCAGAAGCAGCTTGGCTTCATCGGAACGGCCCGCCTGCAGATAGAATTTCGCGAGATTTCTGCCGAGATCGACATCGTTTGGATTCGCCTGCCACTTTTTTTCCAGCAGATCGATGCCGGGCTTGAACCGCTGCAGGCTGAACAGCAGATCGACCAGCATCTCGAGAGCCGTCGAGGCGTCCCCGTCGTTCGGTGGCCCGTCCGAGGCCCCGGATAAAAGCTCGATCGCGCGTTCATACTCACGAAGGTCGATACAGACCCGTGCCAGTTCGATCCGGGCGCGCCGGTTGAGTGGATGATAGGGCCAGTCTTTGACGAGTTTGTTCAGATTCTCGCGTGCGGCCTTGAGGTGCCGCAGGTTGTACTCGTCCATAGCCTGGTGGTACAGGAGCACCGCATCGTTCGGATTGCGGGAACCTCGGACTTCCACAGCCTGCGAGGCCGGGAGGCCGCCGGGTGTCTGTGCCCGCGCGGTGGCGTCGCTGAACATGACCGAGACGGCAACCGTTGCAAGCAGCGCTGTCGATGCCACGTGTCTGAAGGCAGTTTTCACAGTTTTTCTCCGGACAGGCTCAGCGATTTGTAATACTCGCGCAGCAGGGGTTCGTAATTCTTCGGATACTCTTCACGGCTTTCACCCAGGAAATCGCGGGACAGATCGCGGCTGTCGGTGCCGATCTCCGGAAGCGGCTTGTCGGGGGTGGTCTGAACGATTTCGCGCGCTTTGGCAGCCTTGCGCTCATCGCTTTCCTCTTCGCGGTTTTTGATCGATTTCTGAGCCTTGAGCATGCGCTCGTAAATAGCTTTCTGTTTTTCCGCAACCTCGCGCCGCATGCCCGGATCGAGCATCTTTGTCTCGAGATCCTGCATCTCCTTGAGCACGTCGTCGAGTCGGCCCAGCGTCTGCGTCTGCTGCTTGCCTTCCCGCATCATCTGTTCGAGCGCCTCACGGATCTTGCGCTGTTCCATGGCCATTCTGCGCATATCTTCCAGCATGCGTTGATCGACCGGCGATCGCTGTTGCTGCATGGTCTGCTGATACAGGCTGAGCTGACGGCGGGTGAGGTCCTTGAACTGCTGCATCGATCCTGCGGTGTTCTGGCTGTTCTTGCTCTGACTCTGATCCTGGGCTTTGAGAAGTTCCATCGCGAGCAGATTGAACCGGCGAATGATCTCGCGCTGGTCACTGCGGGCTCTTCCGATCGCGCGGTCTTCGAGATTCTTGATGATTTCGCCGAATGCCTGCTGCACTCCCTGGAGCGGCTGAAGCACGATCGGGTCCATGGTGAAGCTCGACCGGACAAGCGTTTCGAGCGCTTCCTCGAGATCGGCCCCCTGCTGCTTGACGAGCATCTGCAGGACGGATATCTCATCGATGATCCCCTCGATGGCCGGCTTCTGGCCGCGCGTGAACTGGCCCGGCAGGCCGTTGAGCTGGAGCAGCAGCGTTTCCTGGTCGCGGGCGACGTTGAGCGTACGCCTGATGAATCTCGACAGGTCGAGCTGCTTCTGCTGGCTGCCCGAACAGGTGTTGCAGATCTTCTGTCCGTCCTTGGAAAGCGATTCGAGGAACTTGAGCATCTTCTGTTGCTGTTCGCGTGCGCCGCCCAGGTTCTTCTGATCGAGATTTTTTTTGATCTCCTCGGCCGTCTTGTTGAAATCCTCCTGCTTCATCTTGTCGTGCATGTTCTTCACGTCTTCGGTGGCTGGATTCTCGGGCTCACCGGGCTTCGGCTTCTGTGCGGCAAGCTCCTGTGCCTGCTTCTGGAGCTGTTCGAGCTCCTGGCGGAGTTTTTCCTGCTGGGCAGCCAGGTCTTTCAGCTTTGACTCTTCCTCAGGGGAAAGGGCGCCCTGTTTCTGCTTTCCTTCGAGTCCGGCCGTCTCTGACGCCATGCGCTGCTGCCGCTTCAGAAGGTCTTCGACGGCTTGGCCGAGCGAGTTGAGCTTCTGCCCGTCCTTGAGCTGCTTGAGCAGTTCGATCGTACGGTCGAGGTTCTTGAGGTATTTGTCCATTTTGAAGGCGTCCTCGAATTTATCGGGGTCCTTCGGATCGAGCTTCATGGAGGTGAGCGACTCGCGAAGCTGTTTCATCAGCCGCTTTGCCTCGTCATCGAGAACGTCGTTCATCAGCTCGTTCACCTTCTGCATCTTTTCGAGCGCCTCGGGCGAGGAGAACGGATTCTCCTTTGCGCTTTCCTGCATGCTCTGAAACTTGTTGATGATCTCTTCGGCCTGCTTCTGGCGCTGTTCACCGTCCTGGAGCGATTCACGCAGCTTCCGCTCGGTCGCCTCGTCCATGCGGCCCTCGTGCTTGATCTGCTCGTAGGTTTGCTCGAGCGCCTGCCTGCGCATTTTCTGGGCGTCCATCAGCTCCTTGAGCTGCGTCGTCACGTCTTCGTGAGCCTTTTCGCCGCCCTTGTACACGTCGTACATCGACGGCATGTTCAAATGATACGTCGGGGAGGTCGCAATATTGGGCTGAGGCTTCAGGCCGTCTTCGGCCTTGACGAAATACGACACTTTCGTGCCCGGCTCGATCGCAAGCGTATCGAGCATCCAGGGAAACTCGACCTCGAATCGTTTCTTCGGGGAAAAATTCGCTTTGAGATTCAGCGGAATCCAGTCCTGACGGTTGCCGACGGCATACCAGAGGACCGTCGTCACGACGCCGAAATCATCGGTCGATTCGACTTTCAGATCGAGACGCTTCGACGTCGGAAACTCGATATCCGCGGCCGGCTTGAGAATCGTCACCGTCGGCGATGCGTCGTGCAGTGCCGTGATTTTGAATCTGACCGGGTTGTCGTTCGACAGCCCGAACTCGTTGGTGAGCTGGACCGACCATCGTGTATCCGTTGCTATTGTAAGCTCTGTCACGAACGAGTCGCCGTGCGAAAGTTCCGTGGTGAGTGTGGCACCCGGAACCATGCTGATGATGGCGCTGGTCAGCCGCTGGCTTGCCCTGCCGCGAATCTCGATGCGCGACGCGGCGAGAATCGCCGCGTCGCCGACACCCTCGGCAAGCGTTTCCGGCTGAGTCGCAAGGTATTCGGGGTGGTGGAGAGTCAGGCGCAGACCCGACAATTCCGGACGGGGCATGACGGTGATCGAAAACCGGTCTGATTTGACCCGGCCGATGCTGACCTGGTAATCCATCGATTCCTGCAGGCCGGTCAGGGTGTAGACGTAGCGCGAAAGGGACGCGGTTTCATCGGGATACATTTCCGTGGCGTTGCCTTCGATCGCTTTCGGTTTGAACAGTGTCAAAACGGGTTCCTGATCGATTGGCTGGCTGGGAACGACGGATATTTCGAGACTCTCACCGTGCGCCAGGATTCTGTTGCCCGGGATGACGTTCAATTCAAGCAGCGACCAGGACGGGAGACTCGCGAACGGGTGAAGAATGCGCAGGGCTCCGCGGCGCACTTCTGCCGGTGAGAGAAGGGCCCAGATGAGCAGCGGAAGAGCGATTGCCGTCAGGGTCAGGGCGGCGCGGCGCCGTGAGAATTTGCGGAGAGCAGACGCGATATCCAGGTCGGTCAGGGAGACGGCAGCCGAAGAGACAGTAAGCCGCCGGAGTGCGGATGATGTGGTGTGATCGGTGCCCGGTCTGGTGAACTCGGCCGCGCTGGTGATGAGCGATCTGAATCTGACCGGGTCGATCTCTTCGATTTCGACCGCCATTTTCACGTCGTCGGGCGGTGCGACCAGGGCCCGCGCCGCCTGGATCATCCAGAACATGGAAAGTCCCCATGCCGCGCAGACATGGATCCATCGCATGCCTTCTGACTGGAGCGGAGTGCGCTCCATGAGCAGGAAAAGCATCAGGATGCCCAGAAACGATGCAGCGCACCATCCGATGCAGGACAACAGAACCCGCGCCTGCCGCTTCCGGCGGTACTGGTGGAGAAACGCTTCGAGCCTGACGCTGTTCTCCGGATAGGCTGCCAGCAGATCGTTCGATTGATGTGTCTGCATGTCGCTCACTGTGAAAGGGCGTAGATGAGGATATTGAGGGCCATCTTCATGGCTTCCTCGCGCTTTTCAGGCGGGTCTTCGGGGTGGACGCCCCCGTCCTCGATACCGTCGCCGATGTCGGCTTCGAACGTGTAAAAGATGACCAGGCGGCCTTTGCTGAAGATACCATACCCCTGGGGGGGCTTTCCATCATGTTCGTGAATCTTGGGAAGCCCCGTCATGAGATCATACGCGGTGCGATAGATCGGGTGATCTGCCGGCAGCAGGGCGGGCTCCTTGTCGGGATACAGCTTCCTGAACTCCCGTCTGAGCGATCTGTCGATGCCGTAACAGTCGTCGATCCAGAGGAAGCCGCCGTTGTCGAGATAGGTGACGAGCCGGTTCACTTCCTGGTCTTCGAGTTTGACGTTGCCGTGGCCGGTCAGGTAAATCATCGGGTAGGTGAACAATGTCTGATCTGATATGCGGATTGATATATTGTCCGGCCGGGTCGGCAGGTTGAACCGTTCCGCCGCTGCTTTCAGCAGGTTCGGAATCGATGTCGGATCGGTATACCAGTCGCCGCCTCCGCCATACTGGATGCGCGGAATAACGATGCTGCCCCATTCGGCGGCATGGAGGGCAGGTGAGCCCGCGAGCAGGAAAAGGGCGGTCAGACAGATTGATATATTATATTTGATATAAGACATCAGCTGTATCCCTTCCTTCTTCTGATGATCCATTCGGCCAGGGGCAGCGCGAGGAGAATCACGAGCAGAATCCCGCTGTCGCGGGCGTCGAACGTCTTTGTTTCGCGTTTCTGGCCGGGAGTGGGCCTGATCGCGTCGAGCAGTTCATTGTGTGCTTCGACCGGGCGATAGATGCCGCCGGAGGATGATGCAAGGCGGGTCATGAGCTCTGTCTGGACTTCGGGATTGTCGAACTCCACCGTCGGCACTTCTACCAGGAGCTGGCCGCGGGCCTCGCCGAGGAGGGCTCCCTGATGGACGGCCTTCACGGAAATCGTCTGCAGACCACGCTTCGATGGGATAAAGGAGGCCTCGTAGCAGCCTTTTTCGGTCGTGCCGGTAAACGAAAGCGATACCGGCTCGTTTTCGCCGGCATCGAGCTGCGCGGTTACCTGAGCCGTGTCGACCGGCTGCCGGCGTGTGTCGCTGACCCAGACCCGCAGCGTCACGGGCTGGCCGACGAAGCCCCGTGAAGACGGCAGCTCGAGCGTCACCTGGGCGTCTTCGCGACGGTTGGCAAGCCATTTCAATGTGTTGATGAGGAATGCGGTGTAGGGGCGTATCGTGCGGTCCGTCGAAACCTGGGTGAAGCCCATAGGCCAGAGCGGGCCGCCGCACAGCATGGCGACGTTCCCCTGACCGACCCGGTGTGTCAGAAAAGCCGGCTGGGCTGTTCCGCCACGCTCGATTGTGCTTGAGAGAAGCTTTTCGGCACCGCTCTTGCGGCCAGGGTAGGTGAAGAGGCCGTCAAGCTTGGGCAGCGACGCGAAAAACTCCTGGTTTTCGATGGGGTCGTCGAGAAGCCTCAGGAAAGCATAGGGCGTGTCGCGGGCTGGCAGAACGAGGTTGCAGGGCGTGCCGGTCCAGGTCTCGCCTGCCAGTTCGACGGGAAACAGCTGCGCCAGCTTCGAACCTGCATATCCCAGATCGGCGTATCCGGCCATGCCCGGCAGAATCAACATCCCCGTCTTTCCGGATTCCAGTTTTTTGAGAAGCAGCTCGGCATGGGGTTCCAGGATGGATGCCGCGACGCCGGCAAGAATCACGACATCCGCATCATCGAGATCGTTCGCCAGAACTGGAGCGGGAACGGCCGCTTTCAGCTCGAAATCGATCGTGGGCAGCCATCGGTCGTCCTTGATGCGGGTCCAGCCATAGACATGGGTGTTCGGATCGCTGCGTGCCGCGGAACGGATGAATGTTTGATCCCAGGCGGGCGAACCGGCCAAAAACAGGATCTTGAGCCGCTCTTTCACAACTT
>Ga0208665_10000098_pt1 | contig 14046 bp, 10 predicted proteins | sample Methanogen_OWC_FD_187365 | JGI IMG/M metagenome (GOLD analysis project Ga0208665, IMG submission 187365) | Enriched soil microbial communities from Old Woman Creek wetland in Ohio, USA - Methanogen_OWC (SPAdes) (version 2) | ecosystem: Environmental > Terrestrial > Soil > Wetlands | place: USA...
TTGCTTCAATAATGCAGGGAAAGTTGGGCAATTACGAGACAGACCTCTTCCGGCCCATCATAACAAGAATCGAAGACATGTCGCGGAATGTTTATGGCGAAATCGAAAAGATCGACATAACAGCTCGAATAATCATTGCTGTCGAGAGATCCGAACCTCTGCGCGCCGTAGACGGCGAGCACGAAAGCGACGGCGTCGGTGTCGCTCTTGATCGCTGCGATACCGTCGGCGAAGCCGTCGACGAGAGTCTTCACCGTGTCGCACATCGAAAGTTTCGTGACCGACATCGTCAGGTTGGCGCTCGATATCCTCGGAGAATCGATGTAAGCGTCGACGAGCATTTTAGACACGTTCAGCGCCGAACGGTCAGCGCTCGCGTTGAATTTTTTTGAAAATTCGGCCATGTCTATTCCGTACCCGGACACCGCCGCCTGCGAGGCCACGAAATAATCGGCGTAATTCTTCAGCTGATAGGCTACCTCGAGCATCTGCATTACGCATGAATCGAATACTATGACGTCGATCTTTTTGCCGATTTTGGCCGTCACGTTGCCGTACGCATCGGACAACCCGACCAGCTTCAGCGAATTTTTCGCGACATCGTCGTACGCGATCGCCTTTGCGGGCGCATTGCCGCCGCCGCCGGGATAAAGAACGCTTATCGCGCCCGAACCGTGGCCCGATACGAATAGCGCGTAATGTTCGGCCGGGTAAGCGTCTATCGCCCAGTTGTAAAAGCTGATAATTTCGGATGTCGTCCCGGTATCGACGGTCCGGCCCGTTATGGTCTTGACGGCCACGAGTTTGTCGTTCTCCAGGGCGAACCTCGTCGTGTTGCCGCTCAACACGGCGTTCGTGGGAGCTATCTGCGCGACCACGTGAGCGCCATTGCCGATGCCGGTGCCCTCGAACTGTTTCAGCTGGTCGTATAAGTAACCCGACAGGTCGTTGGACGGATTGTGTCCCGCCGCGTAGATCAGAATGGCCCATTCCTTCTTAGGCTTCGTGTAAACGGCCGTTTCGGTGGTTCCGGCGATGAGGGTGGTCACGCTCGTAAGATCGTACGTCGTCACTTTATCGACGACTATTCCGACGTTTTTGGCCAGGTTGATGACGCGGTTGTAATTGATGGCGCCCGTTTCGCCTTCGCTGAAGGTCATCTGGATCTTCAGGGTGTCGAACGATCCGGCCGCGGTAGTGACCTTTTCTTCGCCCATAAAAAGCGATTTGACGAATGCGGCTTTTCCGTTGATCGTCACCGACGTCGTGCATTGGCTGTATGGCGAGGTCTTTCTCGAGCACAGGGGGATCGGCGCGCTGAAAACCTGGCTGTCGCTGCCGCAGAGATTTATGCTGTCGCTGCCCAGGCTGTATAAGTTGTACGAGCCCGCCGAGCCGAATTTTGCCGCCCTTACGCCGGCCGCGTCGACCTCGCCCAGATATTTCGCTTCGTATACGTTCTCGCCGTTCGAATAAACGAGGGCGTTAGGAGAATTCATCGGAAGATATGAGTCCGTTTCGTATGTCGTGATCGGAACATCGGAATTGACGATAGCCGATAAGCCGTCGCCCGAGCCGTCACCGCCGCCGCAGCCGCAGACCGCGAATGACAGCAGGAATAATAACGAAAAAATAACCCGGATCGGAAATAGTGGTTCGCCTTTTTTGAAAAAAATCACGAGATATCCTCCTTATATTTAATATTTTTTGTTAATTTGCGTGAAAATTTACACGCCCGCGAAAGGAGCAAAACAAGATATTAAATGTACGAATGTACACGACATGCCAAAGATAAAATCCGGCCAAGCTTTTTTAAAAAACGTTGTTAAATATGGATCATAAAAATAAATGAGACGTAAGGAAAAAAATTTATTGAATATTGTACCATAAGATTATACGGAATACAATGAAACCAATAAAGTACAAATGAATTTTTCTCGCGTTATACCGGATCTTTTTTATCCAATTTCCGGAATGGCTAATAAATGAATATCAATTTTTTCGAATATTTTTTGAAAAGAATTTTTCCGGGCGCCTCGAATGCCGTATAATGATATTCCGAACGGGGGCGCCCGTAATATGCTGAAAAAAGGGGATGGCGGGCTTAAAATCAGTTGAAACATCTTCGATTTTGTGATAGATTGCAAAATGTTAAATAATTTTTGAAATGGAGTATCAATGATGAAATTTATAATAAATATGAAGACGCGCGGCTGTGTATATACAATTTCAATAATATTGTCCATTCTGATCTGCGCGGCGGCGGTCTCAAAATGCTTCGCCGGATCGGACGCCGGGAGCGTGCAATTGCTCAAAGACCGCGGACATCTGGTGCTGGTAGGCGGCGGCGAAAAACCAGGAAAGGCAGTTGAACTTTTCGTAAAACTTTCGGACGGCGATAAAAAACAGATCATCGTCTTTCCGCTGGCCTCGGAGAACGCGAAGGAAACGGGCGACGAGGACGCGGACATGTTCGTGAAAGCCGGCGCAAAGGACGTTAAGGTAATGCACATCAAAGACCGCAGGGACGCGGCTGAGATCAAGAATGTCGAAGCGGTCTTAAATTGCGGCGGAGTATGGTTCTCGGGCGGCGACCAGAACCGCATTACGGAAAAATTGCTTGGAACGCCGCTTCTCGGCGCGATAAAAATAATGAAGGCCAGAGGCGGAGTGGTAGGCGGGACGAGCGCCGGAACGGCCTGCCAGAGCGATCCGATGATCACGGGCGAAGGCGACATGGAATCGATAAAAAGAGGCGGAGTAGTGCTTGCGGCGGGACTGGGATTGTTAAAAGGCGTGATCGTCGATCAGCACTTCGTGAAGCGCCAGCGGGAAAACCGACTGTTCACGGTCGTCATCGAGAACCCGTCGAAACTCGGAATCGGGATCGACGAGGACACGAGCGTCTGGTTCAAGCCCGATAACAGCGCGGAAGTGATGGGCGAAGGCACGGTCATGATCATCGACGCGAGAAAGGCCGCGATCGACGGCAAAGGCGAAAAATTGAACGCCTCCGGGATCGTGGTCGACGTGCTGACGGACGGACGGACCTTTAAAATATCCGACAAATAAAAACCGAATATGATTATTAACGATCGCCGTGGAGATAAAAAATGACCGGACAGGTAAAAAAATTAAAACTTTCGTTATCCGCGAACGATCATTTAACATTGAGCGGCGCGCGAAATGTCCGCTGCGAGAGAGAATTCGAAAAGGCCGGGACCCCGGCCGCGCGCGTTACGATACTGTTTCTCGCCGAATTGATCGAATGCCTGGGAAATAATTATACGGCGGAGATCTCGTATGAATCTTTCAAAGATCCGGACGACGCTGGCAGCTTCGAATGGCGGCTTTATAACGAGGCGTTTTCGATATATCGCAAACTCATCAAAAAAATATATGTTGGCCGGTCAAAGCCTAAGATTGAGGAAGACGTCACTAATATTGTTTGCACTCCGTATGATCGCATGAGCATCGAATGGAACGGCGAATACGCCGGCGGCGGCGGGGCGATGAAATTGACGATAGACGGCGTTACGGAAAACGAAGCGGCGGCTATCGAAAAGATCGCCGGTGAAATATTTAAAAACGTCGAAATTGAAAAAAATGAAAGCGAAAACTTTTTCGGCGAACCGGAAACGAGTTTCGAGGGCGAGCGGGCAGAAGAAGAAGATAAAGATGGAAGGCGCGCTCAAAAGGCCCCGAAGCGCGTCGAGATCGGCGATATCTACACGGCCGCGAAATGCGGGGGGCTGGAAGACGTTATAAGATGCGCCGAAAAAGGCGACTGTATAGACAAAAAAAACGCAGAAACGCATACGCCTTTAATGCTAGTGTGCATGCGAACGGATGAGCGGGACGAGATCGCCGAATACCTTCTTGAAAAAGGCGCGAACGCGCGTACCGGGAACCAATACAAAAAATCGGCGCTTATTGCGGCATGCGAAAACGGGCACGCAGAGATAGTTAAGATGCTGTTGAAAAAAGGCGCGGCGACGCAGAGCGGCGACATCATAGGAACGCTGGCGATCCACGCCGCGGCAAATAACGGGCACGCGGACGTGATCCGGATCCTTCTTGAAAATAAAGCGCTGCCGGATGTCAAGGACGGAAATAAATACACGGCGATGCACCTGGCGGCCATGCGCGGATATACCGAAGCGGTACGCGCCCTCGTCGAGGGCGGAGCGAGCGTCACGAAGAAAGACTCGGACGGACGCACGGCGATGGATATAGCCAAAGATAATAAATTCGATGAACTCGCGGCGTATCTTGAAAGCGTAATGAAATTGAGCCCCGAAGAACGCAGGGCTGCGAAAGTGAAGCAGGAGGTCTGCCCGTCCGGAGCCGATAATGATAAAGCGGATTGCGGCGCAGCGCTTGTCGCGGCAGCTGCCAGGTCGGACAGAGCAAAAATAAAAGAACTTATCGCGGCGGGCGCGGATATTAATTTTAGAAAAAATAACGGCCAGACTGCGCTTTCGATAACATGTTCCAGGATCAACTGCGATATGGAAATTCTGGAATTATTGTTGTCTGCCGGAGCTAAAACCGATATTTCCGATAAATCGGGCAACGCGCCGATACATTTCGCCGCCGAAAAAAACAACGTCGAGGTCATCGAAAAACTCGCGCTCGCAGGATGCGATCCGAACCTGCGGAATAATTCCGGAGAGACCGCTCTTTATACCGCTGCGTTTGCGCGCAATCTCGAAGCGTGCGAGACGCTCGTCAAATTCGGCGCCGATATTTCGATAATAACTGAAAATGGAAGGGACGCGCTCATCGCGGCCGCGGCGGCGGGCGACGAGAGGATCGCGATGTTTCTCCTATCGCGAGGCGCAGACGCGAAAACCAGCCCCGAAAGCGGCTGGAACGCGCTGATCTATTGCGCATATAACGGCCTCAACAGGCCGGCCGCCGAGATGATAAAACGGGGAGCGAACGTGAACTGCAAAAGCGGCGACGGCAAAACGCCGCTGATCTACGCGATAAAGAATAAAAATGAAAGTTTTTTGGAAGCGCTGATAGCGGCAGGCGCGGACCCCGAGATCGAGGACGATGGCTGCATGAACGCCGTAGACCACGCGAGGCTTTCGTGGAACCAGAAGATAATATTAAAAACCCTTTCTAAAAATTGCGGACCGAAGCTTCAGGAAGCGATCGAGAAAATGGAATTCATCGACGAGAAACTCGCGATGGAGCGCGAAAGACAGGCGGCGGAACATGTCGCGGAATATAAGAGAAATAACGCGCCGGGGCCGCCGCCTCTTCCGTCGGGATTTCAGCCGTCCGTCGCGTTCCGGAATTTTTACGAGAGTTTCTTCGGCGATCCTTATATGGCCTGGCACGACGGCCTCGACATGGGATCGGTCGATCAGCTGACCGGCGACGAGCGCGACCTGGCCGAAAAACTGCTTCTGGAGCATGGCGACCACCGAGCATCGGCCGGGCTCGGGCAGCTTAAGTCAAATAAATCGGCTGAAATATTGAAGAAAAATCTTCTGACCGCGTCGGCGCTCGAAACGGTCAATATATGCGTTGCGCTGAAGAAGATCGAGAACGACGACGGGTACTGCAAGTATATAATTCAGGTCCTTAAAAGATGCCCGAGCGAATACGACAGGCTCGAAGCTGCGATGGCGCTTCGAGATTTCAACACGGCCGAATCGATCGCCGCGTTATACGAAACATTACACGATCCGGACTATCTCGTTCGCTACCACGCGTGCAATTCTCTTCTGAAACTACACGGCATTAACAGTGATATTTCAGAGTACGCAGATATCTTCAGCAAGATCATCACAAAAGACGGCGAGCCGGTCACCGAAGAGATTTCGAAGCGATTCGAGGCCGCCGGAGAAGACCTGAAGAAGATTTTCGGGAAATAAGTTTTATTCCCTGGCTCAGAGCGCTTTGACGGCGCCTTCGCTCAGGAAATCGTCAACGCCGGGTTTCGGGAGGGCATCGAGGCTTTTGACCGTATAGGCCTTCAACAGATCGTCCAGCTCGAAGACTCCGCCGTCGCGATAAAGCGTTATCCTGCCCTCGCGGCTCTCCTCGATGTCGACAAGGTCCTCATCCGGCAGATACTTGAATTTCTGGACGAAGCCGTCACGAAGATCGACCTCGATTCGCTTGTACAGGCCGGCGTCGCTCATCCATTCTATAACCTTGCGGCCGCATCCGACATCTCTGAGACATTGCGGGCATACGCCGGCGTCGCGGCCCTCGACGCGCGCCCTGACACCCGGCTGCGAGCATTTTACGTACAGCTCTACACCGAACCTGAATTTTCCGGCCGCATCCGGCGATATCTTCGCCGCGGCGGCGACGCACAGATCGACCTGTTCCGCGAAGTATCCGGCGTGATAAGCGCGGGCAAGGGCATAGAGGACGTCGGGCGCGCCCGGCTCGAGGTGATAGGAATAAACGTATGCCTTGACCGCGTTCTCGATCATATGCCGGCTCATGAAAACGTCGCCTGCAAGAAGCGCGGCGAGCACGTCGCCCGGGTTTTCGGAAAGCCGCCGCCTGAGTATCGCGGCACATTCGCCGGGACGCGACGTCAGCCACAGCGAGACGCATTTTAAATGTTCCAGATACGGGGTCAGTCCGTTCATTTTTTCGACGGCGTCGATTGAAGCGAGAGCGTCCTGGTATTGGCTAAGATTGAAGGACGCCTCGGCCGAAAGCGGGAGGCGGTTATTGAAGTCGAGGCCGCATCCGGAGGCGAGGCGGCAAAGGACCATTATCCAGCGGTTTTCTTCGCGGCCGCGCATAAGATGGCAGAGGTCCTCGACGAACGCGCGCATGACGGACTCGAATCCCGAGGCGCCGCTGACCCATACTGCGGTCAGCGTTTCGGCGGCGGCCGCGTCGAGGCAGAGAAGTTCGCAGATGAGCGCCAGCGTCCTGTCGAAATTGCCGCCGAGAGTCAAGTTTTCGTCGATGACGGATTGGAACAGCTTTTTCCTGTCGCCTGAATGATCAGTTACGAAACGTTCGAGCTCTTCGGGCACGGGTTGTATCGCCACGACGGCGGGCTCTTTCGCCTGATCGCCCGAGGCGAGCCTTTCTCGCGCCGTTCTGCAGGCGGCGGCAAGGCGGGCGGCGGCCCTGCCGAGATCTTCGTCGCCGCTGTCGGTCATGTCCTCGACGAGGTAATCGAGGGTGGGATAGATCTCGTAAAGCTGCGGGGTCATTCTGACGTGCCTTGAAAGCATCGCGGCCAGAGGAATATAAAATCCTTTTCTTTCGGCCATCTCGTCTTCGTCCATGAAGCAGCCGGAGAGGAACTTGAAGTAATCGTCGAATTTGTTGTTGAAAAAGCCGAGGCGCATCCCGGCCAGGATTCCGCTCCAGGAACTCCCGTCAGACGGTATCTTCTTTTCGCTGATAGTGTCGGCAAACATGGCACACTCCATATTTCAGGATTTTACAATAAAAGCATATAACATCGAAAAACTCAAATTTATGCAGCGTGAAAATATTTTAAGATCGCACCGGAATATCAGCGCGGTAAAAAGTTCAGAATTTCATCGAGCAGGGCTTTTTCGACGAATTTATTGATCGAGACATTAAGTTTTCCGGCGGCATAGGCGACTTTTTTATGAAGTTCCGGAGAAATTCTTAGATTGAACTTTCCCGAATAAGGCTTTTCAGGTGAAACGCCTTCTTTTTCACACCATTGAATATAATCGTTGACGGAGTCTTTAAAAGCCTTTTCTATCTGCCTGACGGTCTTTCCCTGAAAGGTAATAACGTCGCGGGTGTTAATTACCTCACCGTGAAATATTTTGGCCTCGTCGTCATATGTGACATTTCCGATATATCCTTTAAACTCCATCATAGCTTAACTCCCGCATTTTCAAGAAATCTTCGCATGGAAGCCAGAGAGCCTTTATCCGTTTCCTTGCATGGATGCGGCCTGTGGAAAACTGCCCTGACGCCGTTCAACGCGATGCGGATCCTGGACCCCCGGCCTTCCGATAATTCGGCTCCCAAAGCCGCAAGCAGCGATTCGATGTCGGACCATTCGACGCCTGATTGTATTGGCCGCGTAAAAATCGATTTGAGCGTTTTTTTGTGTTTCGCGTTCACGATTTAATGGTACTATATTTTGATACCAAAGTCAAGTCAAGGGATAACGCTGTTTTTTCTCCGGTTAAACTGACCCTGCAAGGTGCCTGTTCAACGATCTCGCACATTCCGGAACGAATTTCCCGTTTCTGATGATGTCCGTCCGTTTGCCGTCAGCGGCGACGGCGCTTATGAATTCTATCGATTCGTACGGAAGCGTTATGTCAGTATGGACGCGCGTGTAGGCCTTTTCGATATTGGTTTTGCGCAGGAGCGTCATGTCGTTGTCGCGAGCGACGATCTCTTTTTTGTTGAACTGGTTGTAGACCGGAAGGTCCTCGACGAAGCCGTAGCAGGTGTCGCCGATGGCGAAGTGCGGGCCCATCTTTTCGAGTATCAGTACCGGCAGGATCCTCATTATTCCGTATTTTTTAGCGACGTTATACGCAAGCGTATTGGTCCCGATGGCGAATTCGCCCATGGGAAGGGTTTTATTCGGAAAGAGAAGGTTCTCGCGGATATAGTCCTGATTTTTTTTCTTATCCTTGAAATTTGCGCATGAATATTCCGTTATGAAGCCGTCGCGGAACTTTATCTCGAGGTCGATATATTCAAGCTCGTCGAGATATGTCCGGCCGATGTGAAGCGTCCCGCTGGTGCCTTTGAGCTCGGGTGTGGTGAAGACCTCGCCGGCCGGAACGTTGACGTGCGCGCCGCAGTTGAAGAAGTTCGTCTCGCGACGGGGATCTTTAAGCGCCTGAAATTTTACGACAAGATCAGTCCTGTTGGGCGCTTTTCCCCTGACGTGGACATGGTCCGCGCCATCCAATATTTCGATGATGCCCTGCTGGATCTTTTCATATTCGCCGGAATCGAGGGAATTGATCTTTATAGTGTCCATGAAGATCGCGGCGTATTTTTTGCCGATGGCCGGCGACGGGAAGGCGACGCTGGTGAAGCTCGTTTCGGTGTCCGGGGTATGGACGGAACGCAGCATTTCATCTATGAAGCTGTCGGACTTTTTCTGGAGCCGCTGTTGTTTTTTAGACAGTTTAAGGCAGCCGGCCTTTATTTCGGGAGAGAATGTAGCTTCGCCGAAATTTCTGAGGAAGATGACGCCCGAGTATTTCGATAAAGTCCGGGCGTTTTTTTTGAAAGCCGAAATATAGGCGTTCTTTCTTATTTCGGCGTATTCTTCATCGAAATAGATGGCCTCGTCGAACCTGTGATCGTAGTAATGCTGCCTGTTCGGGGGCGTGGCGAGCACCGCGCTGACGTGCGGGACGAAGCCTCTTTTTTCGAGTTCTTCCGTCAAAAGGCACACGAGCGGCTCGAGGCCGATGTTAAAGACGACCCTGGCGATATTCCTGTTTCCGCGAGCCTTGTTTTCGACGATGAATCCGTCCCTGAAGGCGTCGGCTATCGCAGCCGCCTGCCTCCGCAGGATCTTTTCGCCGAGACCTGATACGAATTCGGCGGCCTTTAATTCGGCGGGTCCGATGAATTCGCCGTATGAATAAATATAGCGCCTGTCTTTCAAGCACATTCCGGCGAGCTTTTTATAAAGGTCGAACTTCGGCGAATATTTCTCCGGGAAAAAATTTTTTATGACCTCCGCGCGCGAGATCTTTTCGCAATCGCCGATCATTTTTTTGACGACCTTCGCGCTGACGGATTTATTGGAGCAGCCGTGTTCGAAAATATCTATGATCAGCTTCAGGAATTTTTCGATCCTGCCGGTCTTGCCGTGAAGAGCAGAGCCGGTCTCGTTGATCAGCGTCGAATAAATGTACGAAAAAAGCGGCCCCAGAGCGGTTCCGAATAATTCGACGCAGCGGGCGGGGTTCGAGTAGCTTTTGTTATAGCCGGCCGGAAGAACCGGCCTGAAAAGAAGATCGTTCTCAACCGAAAGAGCTTTCAACGATGTTTTTTCGAAATAACTTCCGTCACTCCGCCGTGTGACGGCTTCCGCGATATTCAAGGCCGCAAGGCACGCGGCCGCAAAAAAGTCCGCGTAATTTTTCCGTGAAGGCGGCAGATTTTTAGCTTCATCAGACAGTCTCTTGATCCTGGATATATATTTCATATTGCTCCTGTTTTATAATTTTTTTATGATTTTATTGTATCATCATGTCACGCGAAAGGCAATAGAATCGGTAACGTGGTGAACGACTCACGGAAAATTATTTTCAAAAAACTAAAAAAATGAAACTTATCATAATGTTTTGAAGTATAATGTGATGTAATCATTTAAAATTACATATTTATTTCCATTTATTAAAATCAGGGAGGAATATTTTATGGTCTACGATCATAGAAAATTTTTGTTGCCAATCACGTTATCCGCTTTCATATTGGGCCTGGCGCCATTTTCAGTTTCCGCCACAAGCCTGGATACCGTTCTTGATAATGCCAGCTCCACAGCCATATCCGGCAGCGTCACGCCACCGGCAAGCGGACCGGTCGTCGGAGTCGTTACGGCACAATATAAGCTCAACGTTCGCAGCGCTCCGTGGGGCGAGATCATCGACGGCTTTCTTCCCGGAGTAAAGGTCGAAATCCTTGGCCAGGAAGGCGAATGGTACCAGATCAGAAACGGCGCCGGGACCGCATACGTCCATACCTCGCTCGTATCGATAGAATCAGGCACTCCAAAAATAATCGCCAGCAATGCTACATTTCCGACGACCGGAACGACGACCGCCAGATATTCTCTCAACGTCCGCCGCGGACCGTGGGGCGAGATCATCGACGGATACAAATACGGAACGCAGGTAGAAATAATCGGCCGCGAAGGCGATTGGTATATCATCCGCTATGGCGGCGACAAGGCTTATGTCCACACTACCCTCGTCAGCCTCAACGGTAAAAATCCGACATCCTCGACCGTAACGGCTTCGACACCTTCGACGACACAAACATCACAGACGCCTCAGCCGGCAAACAACACATACGGCCCCGCGAATAATCAGGCATCGAGCGGCGGCATAAACGGCCCCGGCATCCCGCCCGAACTGATACACGGCATCGAGGCTGCCAAAAAGACGCAGTGGTACACGACGCCCGATAAATGCCTGCAGTTCGCCGGAACGGTGACGCACGAGGCTGGCGCCCCCGACAGCGGCAAGACCTACACTCAGCCGCAGGCTATCTGGCCGGCCGATACGACGCTGCGCGGATATTATATAAACGAGCTTCCAAAGGCCGTCGAAGCGGGCCAGCTGCTTCCCGGAATGCTCATCCACGTGAAGGTTCATTACGACTACGATCCGGCTTATAACCCGACAAACGACGCGCACCACTGGTTCGTTTACGTCGGAAAGGACGCGCAGGGCGTTCCCCGCTTCACGGACAACCTCAAAAGCACCGACCTGCAGACGGCCGACCAGGTGTATAACTACATGAACGGCGGATCGGCTAAAAAATACGGCGACGCGAAGTACGGCTATAACCGCCGCGTCCACGCCGTTTTTGATCCATTCGCGAGCGTCAGATAAAATAGAAGAACAGATCGAATAATAAAAGGAACCGGTGCGGTTTTCAGCGGCCGGTTCCTTTTTATTTTATGCGCTCGATCTCACAAAACTTTTCTTTATTTAGATTTCGTTTTATGGTATTATAAAACTCATGTATTATAATGTCTGAAGGCACCTGATGAATAAAGATAACATATTAAGCCTCATAAATACGCATAAAGAAGAGATCAGAAAATTCGGTCTTCTCAAGATCGGGTTATTTGGTTCTTATATCCGCGATGAACAAAAAGATTCCAGCGATATCGACATATTGGCGGAATTCGAAAAAGGTAAAAAAACCTATAAAAATTTTATTCACCTGTGTTTTTACCTCGATGATCTTTTTAAAGGCAAAAAGGTCGAGGTTGTCACGCTTGAAGGCTTAAGCCCTTATTTGAAACCTTATATCGAAAAAGAAGTCGTATATGAAAAATTGTGTTGAATACCTTAATCACATAATTGATGAATGTAATTATTTGATTTCCGATTCTCAAAATCTTGATTTCGAGAAATTTTTCTCTGATTCACGTCTCAAACGCGCATTCGTAAGAAGCCTTGAAGTAATAGGCGAAGCTGTTAAAAAACTTCCCGCTGATTTCAAAGAAAAACATAAAGATATTTCCTGGCAGGAAATTGCCGGAACCCGCAACAGGTTGATCCATGATTATATGAACGTCGATTATGAAATCGTCTGGGATATCGTGAAAAATGAGATACCGCAATTGATAACCAATATTCATATAATTAAAGACCAATATTAACTAATTCAACCCTTCAAAAATTCTTCCACCGATTTGATTATTTCAAATATCCTGCCGTCGTCTGAAACTCCGGTCCTGCCTGATAAATTTTTGATCCACCTTTCGGGTATCGCGGATTTCCCGTGCAGGGCGCCCATGACAGAGCCGACGATCGCGGCTATCGTGTCGTTGTCGTTGGTATCGTTCACGGCACGGACGATCGCATTTTCGAAATTGTCGCCGTGCTTCATCAGGATATAGATAACGCACGGAACGGTTTCCATCAAATAAGGCCCCGATTGCCATTTGGCGCAGGCCTCGAGTACGCTCAGATTTTCATTGAACGCGTCGCGCACGGCTTTGTCCAGAAACCCCGAAAGCGGCCCGTTATAATCGCGATATGCCGGGCACCTGGATTTATAAGCCGAATCCGTCTCGAATTCCTTCAGGGTCTCGATGAATTTATCCAGCCAGAAGACCGGGTCGGGCGCTTTATCCATATCCATGGCGGCAAGTATCATGTTCACAAGCGCGATGCATGAAGCTATCGCCGCGGGATCGTTATTGGTGATGATCGAGCAAAGCGCGGTATCGATCCACAGATTTCCGGTTTTATTCTTCAGATGCGGAATGATCAGCGGCGAGACCCTCATCATGGAAGCGCTGTTGGCGGAATCGGAAGCGGCTTCGTACCACTTCTTTCCAGGCTTGTTATTGCTTATCAGAAATTCTTTTATTGTTTTAGGCAGCCCGAAGACCTTTTTATTCGTGAAGGATACGGTAACGTTTTCAGCGTTGAAAGAGCCGTCTTTAATGATCTGTTCGAGCGTCCACATGGTGAATTGAGTGTCATCGGAAGGAAGGCCGCGAGTTTCGTTGCCGGCCGGAAGGTAGTCGATCACTTCGCCGTGCGTCTTGAGCCTCTCCGAAGGCTTCATATTTTCGGTCGGAAACCCGAGGCTGTCGCCCGTGGCCGCGCCGAGGATCATTCCCTCGATCTTATCTAAATTCACGGCCGTGCTGATGTCGGTCGGAGTATCGAATAAATTCGACCACCTTACTTTTATTCTTCCTGCTTTAAACAATTCTTCGAATATGATTTTATTATTCATTGATATTGACGCCCCGATCATCATTAAATTTGTACAGAAAGGCGCCCCTCGCGGGGCGCCCTGTATATTAGAGTTCGGTGATATTTAAAAGGATATTGCGCGCTATTCGCACTTGTGGAGCTTCTCGACGTATTTTTCGTATTTGTAAGTGACGGCGCCGTGGACCGGGCATACGTGGTGGCACATGAGGCAGCCGACGCATTTCTTCTCATCGACTTCGGCCTTTCTGTTCTTGTCAAGCTTGATGGCCTGGTGCGCGCTGTCCTGGCAGGAGATGTAGCACTGGCCGCAGCCCACGCATCTGTCCTTGTCGATGACCGATATCGCCTGGTGCTTGTGGGGAAGCTTCGACGGATCGATGATGGCCGGGAGCGTCTTGCCGATTATCTGGCGGATTTCCCTGAAGCCCATGTCGAGCATGTAGTCGGAGAGACCTTCGATCATGTCCTCGACGATGCGGTAGCCGTGCTTCATGATGCCGGTCGTGACCTGGACCGTGCTCGCGCCGACGAGCAGGAACTCGAGGGCGTCCATCCAGGTCATGATGCCGCCGATTCCGGACAGCGGCAGTTTGAGGTGCGGGTCTTTCGCCATTTC
>Ga0208665_10000099_pt1 | contig 14037 bp, 16 predicted proteins | sample Methanogen_OWC_FD_187365 | JGI IMG/M metagenome (GOLD analysis project Ga0208665, IMG submission 187365) | Enriched soil microbial communities from Old Woman Creek wetland in Ohio, USA - Methanogen_OWC (SPAdes) (version 2) | ecosystem: Environmental > Terrestrial > Soil > Wetlands | place: USA...
CTGATTCATTTTCATCTCGAACTTCATGGCATAAAGGCGTGGGTTTTTCCTATTCATTAGGCCACGGAACAGCCATGAGGAATTTTTTCTCGAATCGGGAAACAAGGTCTGAAACCGCTCGGGTCTCAAGGAGTGTAAAAACAGTTTGTGTCGATTGTGGGTGTGACATTGCGCTTCAGGAAATAGATTCCTTCTTTGAGCAAATCGAAAGCAGGAAGTCTTATTTAAAAAGGGAGATTCAGCAACTATTAGGACAAAATACTCAATATGCATCGAAAATCAAACAAATTGATGACCAGAATTTCCTGGAGAAACTTGTTTTCACCGATTCCAAAGAAAAACCCAAATACATATTACAAATAGGGGAAAACAAAAACCGAATTGCAGCTCTTGAAAGAGAGCTGAAAGGTCTGGTTGCAACACAAAACGAAGAAATTGACAGGGTTGACAGAGAAATGTTCCGGCTTCGGTTTTCTTTCAGCTATTACATGCGAAATGCGAATACTCTGACAAAGCAAGATAGAAGGCTGTATAACGCAAGAGAAGCTATAAAAATCATTAACGACAATCAAAGCCTACTAACTACCCCTGCAAAAAAGGCTGAAGCGACCCAAATGCTTCAGGACGCGGTCGGGCTATTCTCAGAAATCAAAGTTGGAGACATTGTCCAGGAGGCAAGGCTTCAGAAGTCATTGGAGAACTTTAAGAAGGCAAAAGAATTATTTCGAATTGCAATTGCCACTCTCGAAACCGATGAAATTCGGGACGATCTCCAAGAGAATTTCTTTTCCAGTTTGCGAATTGAAATCGCAGAAATTGATTCGGTTTTAAGCCAGCCACCTGGAAAATCGCCAGGGTCAGGTTCCGTTGACACGAAGCCTTCATCCTCAGGTCCATTCAATGAAAAAGGCTTTAAAATTCTTGCCGAAGTCGAAAACGAAATTGCAGAATTCCAAGAACCGATGTCCGCCACAACAAAGAACCGGAATGGAAAAAAGGCTCAAGTGGCTCCGAAAAATGCGAAAAAAGTCAGGCAGTCAAATGAATTTGAAGAAAAAGGAAATAACATTCCGGAAGCGCCGGAGGATTGGTTTATCAAAATTAGGGTTGAGGGAAAAGATTACGTTGTTAAGGTAACCGGAAAGAGCCGAAAAGGGCTGAAGGGTGTATTGGTTGATGGAACACAGGTCAGCAGTATCACTGAAGAAGATATCATAGATCCCAATTTTCAATTTCCCCAGGATGATAGTGAAGAAGTGCCTGAAAGCCCTCTGGAAACTAAATACAGCAAGGATGAATTCCTGCGGATCATTGATTTGATCTTCTGCACTTCTTGTGTTGCTGGCCATTTGAGCAATAATAAGGAAAATAAAATACGTGTTTTCATTCGAACCTTTTCCCCTCCTGATATGGGCATGAAAATAAGGGATCGTTTCGATCGTAACCGTGGAAATCCGCCTGACCTTGAAAAAACATGCGGTTACTTGGCAAGGAAACTCGGGGAAGAAGACCGGGAAGAACTTTTTTCATTCTGCTCTGACATATTATTCAGCAGTGGCGGGTTTCCGGAAGACTCCAAAAATTTCCTTGAAAATCTATCCGCCCTTCTGGCTGTCGGTCTCTAAAATCCCCTCGTTTACTTTCCCCCAGAACCTGTCATGTTCCTCTGTCCTACTTTTGGAATCCATCAAAATTGGGAAATCAGCTCCATTTGTTTTTTTACCTCTTCTTTTCGCTCCTGACTTGCTGGCCCGGCTGCCAGATGTCCGGGAATGCAACTCATGAAAACCTTTATCTGAAGCCATTTGCGGAAAGTGTTTCCAAGATATTTCCGGAGTTCTGGTTCTCCGGTTTTTATTTCATCGACCAGTTCTTTTCTGCCGTCGATCAGCGTTATAATGTCTTCCATATCGGAACTTCCGAGGAAATCATCTTTCCCCCGGCCCATGAATGCTTCAATTTTTGTGGCAAGAAAATAAGGCGCTGTGGCAATCCTTATCTGAGTTTTCTCCAGGGTTACAGTTTTGGCATTCTCTACTGTAGCCTTGTACCAATTGTTGGAAAACCCCAATATTTCCGCGCTGCAAGGCATGATATCAACGGCCACTGTTCCGACTTGCCATCGGCAAATCGGCGCGCCTTCTTCCATTGAGGGCGAAAATCCCGCTTTCCGAAGTTTTCCCTCGAACCTCTGAAACTCGATTCGGTTGGTTATTCCGACCACCATGTCAACATCTTGGGTGCTTCGGACTTCTCCGGCACCCTCATCGGTCAAAAGGCAGCCAACAACGGCTCCGCCAAGAAAAACAACCTGCTTCAGAAGATCCCCCGGCAGTTTCCGGGCAACCTCAAGCAACATTCTTTCGTTTTCCGTTATCTTCATGCTGTCTCCAGGGGAAGGCGCTTTCTCAATTCCTGAATGGCCAGTTGCCTTTCTCTTGCCCTCCCACCCCTGATAGCATCGACCAATCCCAGTAGCTCATAAAATCGCGCATCGTTCTTTGCCGCTTTAGGAACTGTTTTATACAAGGGTAAAAACGAATAGCCCCTGGTATTCCCTTCTCCACACGGCCACACGGGCGGTGGTTCCTGGGTCTTCACCAAAGCATTTTTCAGCGGTTCGGCCGCATGGGCGGTTGGCATTCCCCGGGTTAATTCCCCAACTTCCGCTGGGAAAACATACCTGATTCCGTGAGTAAGAAATTCTTCAAGGGCCGGGAATATTGGTTGTTTGCTTTGCCCATCGGCCAGGTGTGCCCGTTCTGCCCTTTTGAATCCAGCATGAACTTCGGAAGCGCTCATGTGAAGCTCCTTGGCAAGAGAATCATACCGCCAGGGCGCTTCACCCATCGCTACAATTTTAAGGAGAATAACGATATCTTGCGGTTTCAGCATAGAGTATACATATTCGCTATTCGCGAATAGCGCAAGCGTTAATTTTTACCCTTTCAGCCGCCCATCGTGGTAAGCATTCACCGCCGTGAATCCGCTTCCAGGCGATGACGAAATTTTCCTGGTAATCCCAGATGGTATGCCAGATCATTTCTTGATGTAAGGTAGGTGTTTTCAGGCCCCCATTCCCGGCCTGAAAACCATGTGCGTCAGATTTGGGCCTGACGGCCTCCCTGGTGCAATTGGTGCGCCCCAGGTGCGTTCAGGGTTCCACGTGTACCTGATTTCCGACATAACCCTCCCACCAGTTCAATCAGGGGCGCACCAGACGCGCCAGCAGTTCACCAGCCGACCCAGTTTGCCCCCAAAAGCTCCTGAAGGCCGTTTTCGGCGGGTGTTTCCGCCAACCGCTTCCCTGATGCATCATTCGCGTTAACACCTTGCTTTCGAACCTTCCTCAAATCGCTTAATCTGTGTTCTGTGTTAAATATTTAGGATCAGCCCTAGCAACCACTGAAACAGTAAATATACAGTGTTGTGCAGTCTTTATGCTATTTCATGCAGTAAATAGCCAGATATAAGCATTTTCAAACAACCATCGTTTTGCAGAATAGCCATATAGCACGCTCAAAACACAGTTTTTAATGTTCTAAAAGGCCTTTTTTGGCATGTTTTGCCGAAAAAGGCCCTGTTTTTGCCTGCTTTGCACAATGAAAGCCGCTCCAGGAAAGGCCCGGCCAGACCGTTTCTATCCGCCCCGGCCCCCTGCGCCGACCACGCTGGCGGCTCACCGGTACCGCGCCTCCGGCGAGGGGAACCAACCGCCTCCGGGCTCACCACCGGGAAAGTGACTCTCAGGGCATCCCTTCCCCAACTCCACCGCCCATCGCCAAGGTCAGAGTGTCCGCCGTCACGCGCCCCGTCAAGGCTTCCCCCCCACGCCGCTTCGCGCCGCGGGTCCCCGCCTGGACGGAGCGCGCGCCGGCAGACTGGTAAAAAGTGCCGATGGGCGGCTCCGCCGGGGAAGGGAAACGCGCCTGGTCCGTCAAGCGCCGTCCAAAACCGGACGGCGCTTGCGGGGCCGGAAAATCAGGCCTTTGCTTCTATCGCAAACTTCAGCCCCAGGGAATTCAAAAGATTCCAAAGGCTTCCGAATTCCGGGTTCCCGTTCCGGGAGAGCATTTTATACATGCTTTCCCGGTTGAGCTTCGCCAGTCCGGCGACCCGGCTCATGCCCTTCGCCTTGGCAATGTCTTTCAACGCCAGCAGAAAAAGCTGAATGTCATCGCTTTCAATGGCTTCCTCGAGCGAGGCGTTGAGATACTCCGCCGCTTCGTTCGGGTCTTGAAGCGCCTTCAAGAGGCTCTCCTCGTAGGGCTTCGAAGGTTTAATCGTCTTTTTCATCGTCCCCGGTCCTCCTCTTGTAGTCGCTCAGATATTCGCCCGCCGTCTTGATGTCGGCGCTCTGACTCGATTTGTCCCCGCCGCAGAGCAGCAAAATGATTTTGTCTCCGACCTTGGCATAGTAGACCCGGTAGCCTGGTCCGAAATCGATCTTCAACTCCATGATCCCGGGTCCGACCATCCGGAATTTTCCAGGATTCCCGGCCCGGAACCGGTTGATTCGAGCCCGGATTTTCGCCCGGCCCTTGGCGTCATTCAGCCCGTCAAGCCAGTCCTCAACAGGCTGCTTCCCGGTCGGCAAAACGTAATTGAGAACGGTTTGATTCATTTCGGCCTCACTTTAATTGTAGTCCTTAGACTACAATTTATCAAGGTCAGCCGATCACCCCGGCGCACCTGGCTCCCATTTCGCGCTCGTCAAGCGCCTGTACGAACTCGACGGCGCCCCGCGTCTCGAGCCAGTAGCGGGCGTTCCTTCGCCAGAAATCCGCCGCCTCGGCCACGCTCCCTATCTCGTAATCCCGGTCGTCATCCTGTCCGCGCCTGATAGTGGGCTTTTTCCCGCGTTGGATGATCCTCAAGATATTCCGCTGATGCTCCGCGGCTATTTTCAGCAAGATCCGCGCCTCATCTTGCATCCCCATCTGAAACCGCGCCAAAATCACGCCCCACACGAAATCCGGCAGCATGTCATCCGGGTATTTCCGGGCCAGCTCCAACACCGCCGGCGCCCGCCGCCTCTCGAAATAGCAGGCCGGAAGCATCCCGCGGCACCCCAGGCTGTCCGCCGGATCCAGCAACAACAACTCCTCGAGCTGGTTCTGCGCCGCCCCGTAATTGCCCTCATCGATGTTCAGACACGTCAGCGAATGCATCGCCCGCAGATACGGCCGATTCTCGATCATTCCCCAACTGACCGTATCCCGCCCGATCTGAAACTCGGCCGGCGCGACGGCAAGCAGGGTCTCCGCGATCTCATCCCACAACTCCCGCGCCTCCCGCCGGCGCATCAATGGCGATCTGTAGCAGATCAGCGCCAGATGATGCCTGGCGTCGATGAACTCGGGCGTTTTCTTGAGCAGCTTCCGAAATATATCTTCAGCTACTCTTGGCGCGCGGGCCATGTACTCGATTCCCTCGTCCAGCTCATCCAGCTCCTCATCCCCCACCCGTGGAAAATCGAATTCCCACTCGTGGTCATCCCACTCTTCAAACCGGATCTCCTGAAAGTATTTTCTCTTCATCTCGCCTTGTCTCCAGATGTTCGCCGTATTACAACCAGAACGGCTTTTCCAGCCACTCCGCGATCACTGCCCGGCCCTCTGGCGTCATTTCCCACATATCAACGATCGAAAACGGCCCAATCTCCCACGGCGTTTCCCGGCTCCCGCTCCAGAGCGAAAGCACGAACCGCGCCGCGCCCTTCGTCCCGCCGTCCTCCTGGCAAGTCGCCCAGGCGTCGAACTTCTCCGGTTGCCACGGCCGGAAAAGATCGGCGGGCGCTTCTTCCAACTCCGGAAAAAGCCGTGCAAAAACCGCGATCGTTTCGCCCGGGTCCGCCGTGGTGGCCATCTTCCGAACATACGCAGTCGCCGCGCCCTGGTCGTTCATCCCTTTTTTCCCTTTCGATCGTCCCCGATCGGAAAGCGGATCTCCACCGCCTCCCACGGAACCGAAACCAGCCCCGCTCGGTCTTTCTCGACCAGGCCAAGCTTCCGAAGCGCCCCCACGTCGCCGAAGACGTTGCTGTAATTCCGCTTCAACACCTTCGCAAGCGCGTATATCGTCTGCGGTCCTGCTTTTCGCAGCCCGAGCAGCGTTTCCATCCGCTTCGGGGAAAGCGTTTTCAGCGCCCCGACCGCCTCCCGAAAGCTCAGCGTCAAATCCGCTTCCGCCGTGATCGGCCCGCGCGTTCCTCTTTTCTGCACTATATAACCTCCAACACAATATATAGTGAATATAACCATATATTGCCTATAAAGCAATATGTTTATTTTCCGGTATTATGTTACAATTCCATCATGAAAAACATGAAAAAATCAGTTTCCCCAAAGTTATCGAAACGAAAACCGGCCAAATCGGCCATATCTGCTCCAGTGAAGCGCCCCAGAGGCCGACCGCCGAAGGCCCGACCCGAGAATCCCCCCGCCCCACCACCGGCCCAGGACGCCCAAATCATCGAAACGCTTCTTCTGCGCCTGGTTTCCCCGCTCAAATCGCTTCCCGTCCAGACCAACGAGGCCGTTTTCTACATCCGGCCCGAGGATATCGCCTACCTCACGACCACCGAAGACCGCCGAATCCTCATCGTCGACCGCGCCGGCCGAGAATGGCAGCGATTCGACATGCTTTCCGCCCTCGAAAAGCGCCTCAGCGCCGATCCCCGCTTTTTCCGCTCTCATAAATCCTTCCTCATCAACGTCTTCGCCGTGAAGACGCTCCGCAAAAACCCCGAAACCAACGGCCTCGAAGTCACCTTCGGCGACCAGGTGAAGGGCGCCGCCGCCGTCTCCGCCGGCAACCTCAAACAGCTCCGCGCCCTCCTCGAACTGTGAGCATGTTTCACGCGAATCCCGACGCCCTGGCCGGCGCCCTCTCCCGCCGCATCCGAACGGGCTTCGGAATCGCCCTCCGCGCCGGCCCGGATGTCGAATACGTCAGCAGCGCCGACATTCTCGCTTTCCGCTCCAAATCCGGAAAATCCCTCGCCGTCCTCCCGGATCGCGAAGCCGAAACCGTCCGCCCCCTCTCGCGCATCCTCCAGACCCTCAAGAAACACGGCGGCTGGTTCCCGATCGGCCGCGGCCTGGTCCTCAACTTCCATCGCCTCATCCGCTCCGCGAAATCCCCGGCCGCCGGCTGGCTCCTCACCCTCGAAAACGGCGCGCAGTTCACGCTCCTCCCCGGCTACGAAAAACCGATCCTCAAATTCCTCGCTACCGCCGATCTGCTCCAGGTCTCGCCTATATCGCTTCAGCAGCAATACCTCATGAAAATGGGCATCAAAGACCTCGAGAAAAACATTCTCTTCATGACCCGCGATGAGCTCATAGCCGCGTTCTCGACCGCTTCCGGCTCCGCCGTCGTCGTCTCGGTCCTTCTCGCGAACTTCCTCTGGCAGCAGGTTCAATACGTCCGCGCCGGAAGCCCCAGCCCCGTCGACGGCGGCAACGTCCGCTCCCTCTGGTATCTCGTGAAACCCGTTCTCAGCCGCATCGGAAGCCTCGACGAAACCGACCACTACAAAACCCTCTCCAGCGAACTCGCGGAAATGGCAGCCCGCCGCCTGATTTCCTACCGCGAATTTGGCCTGATCGACGACGGAAAATGGTCGATCGGCGCTTACAACCCCCACGTGATCCTCATGGCCGAAAAGGAAGCCCACTACCGCTTTCTCCAGCAGATGCAGGATTACACAGGCGCGACGATCCTCGCCACCGGCGGCCAACCCGCCACCATCACCAGCGAGTATTTCACCGCCGCCCTCCTCGAAAAACTGGCCCAGGTTAGCCTCGACACTGCCGCCCCGCCCCCGGAAGTCGTCATCCTCAGCCTCACCGACTACGACCCCTACGGCTGGGCGCTCCTCGACACGTTCGCCGGCGATCTCAAAACTTTCGGACTTCCGAAACTCCGTGTCATAAATTTATCCGTACCGAAAAACTACCGGCCCGAAGAACTTGAGATGATGCACTACGACCTCGAAAAAAGCGGCGACACACCGCCCGCCATGCTCCGCAAATGGATGAAACGCACCAACGGCATCGACGGCCGCCCCTGGGGCATGGAAGTCGACGTCCTCATGATGGACCGCGCCCGCGTCAAAACCCTGATCCTGACCGAAGGAAAGCCCTTCTTCATCGTCCCGCCGCCGGTTCCGGGTCGATTCTGGGAAGACACCGAAAAACGCCGCCAGAAACTCCACGACCAGGCCCGAGATACCATAAAGCGGTTCCGACGCTAAAAAAGGCCGTTTCCGGCCCCGGAATGGGGTGTTTTGGTTGGCAATAACCTCGGTCATTTTCTTTTCCCGGTATTCTTCCGCTTTTTTTCGTAATCATCCAGGGAAACAGTCTTCCCCTTCCGGCTCTCGTCAATCGCGTGTTTTGCCAGAGCATCGAAGGGGTTTTCCGCAGTGACATCGTCGAACTCATCAGATTTCGGCAAAGTCGGTTTCTTTTTCATTGCCATTCACGCCCTTAATACGCCCGACCTGGCTTACGCCGCATCATCTCAGGATGCACCAGCTTCACCCAAGTCCGCCGGATCATCCCCAACCCTTCCAGCGGGTCTTTGTTCGCCGGCGCAGGCTTCCACACCGCAATCGGCCGAGGCGGTTCGCTCAGCTTCCGTATCAGTTCCTCATCTTCCGGCGCCGGCAGCAGCTTCGCCACCTGGCCCCGCAGCTCCCCGTTTTCGGCCCGGATCGCTTTCACTTCTTCGAGAACGGTGTTCATGGCCATCTTCATTTGCCGGTTTTCTTCGATCATCAGCATGAACGCCTTTTTCAACTCCCCTACGACGTCGTTTTCCGGCTGGGGAATGATGATCGCCGCGCTGACCGGGCTGGTTCGAATCTGGGCCGCCGCGTCCTTCGGCGCCGTTCCGTTTTGAACAAGTTCCGCCATCGCGTGAAGCCGTGAAACGTCTTCCTCAGCGAGATACCGGCACTTGCCCCGGCGCGTGCTTTCGATCTCCATCAGGGAAACCCAGTAACGAAGCTGGTCAACGGTTGCTCCGATCGTCTCGGCGGCCTCTGGAAGCGTAATCTCTCGGTTCATGCATTCACCCCATTCCGGGAATTCGGGAATCCGTGATCCCGTTCCCGTGAATCGGCATTTTTCACGAAATCCTTTACCGTCGCCACTCCCCACTCGTGAAATCCCGTGGTTCCGTGAAACCATGAGGGAACCCGTGACGTCATGACCGTTTCCCGCGATCTTCACGGGTTGCCTTTACCACGCTTGAATATCCGTCACTGCATCACGAAATAATACAAATGGCGTCTCCAAGCGATCATCTTCACCCTCATAATATTTTCTTGAAAAAAGTTCTTGCGCCCAAAACGGGAACATGGTATACTTAAACCACGATGAGATCTGATTTTACAGGACAACCCTATGCGAATTCTTTCTCTGGACATAATTCATGCGTTCATCAAAAAGCGGCCTCAGGCCCAAAAAGCGATAAGCCACTGGCTTGATTTGATTCGCACCAAGGAATGGTCGAATCCGGCCGAGGTTAAATCCGATATTCGCACTGCGGATATCGTTGCCGGGAAGGTGGTATTTGATGTCGGTGGAAATAAATATAGAGTCATCTGTAGAATCGGTTATAATACGAAAACTGTGCTTATCATTTATGTCGGTACTCATAAGGAATACGACAAAATAGATGTGCCGAAACTATAAACAAAGAATCGAAAACTGTTGAATTTGGCCTCAATTACTCAAAGGGGCGTGTAATTATGATTAAAAATATGAATGCTGATTTTATCGTTAAGCCTATTAAAAATACTGCTGAACATAAAGCGGCCATCGAAAGAATCAATCAAATCTGGGACCCTGCACCCGGCTCTCCGGAAGCGGATAGTTTTGAAATTCTGTCCCTCCTCATCGAGGCATATGAGGAAAAAAACTTCAAAATTGAATCTACGTATGATCCGATTGACGCGATCAATTTCTGGTGCGATCAAAAGGGTTACACCCGCAAAGATTTGGAACCATTCATCGGTTCAAGATCTCGGGTTGCTGAAGTTCTCAACCGGAAACGGCCGCTGAGCATCACCATGATCAGAAATTTGGCGGAAGCCGGCATTCCGGCGCAAATGCTCGTAAAAAAAATCAGATCTCTTCCGACCCATTCAAAAACCCTCGTTTCGTCGGGGAAAAAATCGAAACCCCGCTCCGCCGCAACTCACGCGCATTACTGATTGCTCGCCATCTAGCCGATTCACGATGGACAATTTCCTATTCGATCGTCTTGTAAAAAGCATCACCCAGGCAGGGAGGTTCCGCCATGGTGAGGTATCCCTTGCCGACGGCGGTCATTTTTCTCTTCCGGCCACGGGGGCTTTTCGAGTGTATTTTCCCTGTGTATTTCCCCGGGAGCACGTAGAAACCCGAAAAGCACTCCGGAAAAGGGTTTCTTCGTCGTTCCGGTAATATCATTTATGTAAACCACGCTCCGCGAATCCTCTTTTCATGCGCTTTCACGGGTTCCTGGTGTTCCCGGGGCACCTCATTTTCGAAAATTTCGGCATTTCCAGTCGTTCGAAAAATTGCCTTTGCGGTACCCCGATCGATCCGAATTTTCTCGAGCCCGATTTCCCGAAAAACAACCTTCAGCTTCTGGAAAGAGAAATTTTCAGGCGAGGAAGGGGACTCCGGCTTTTCCGATCTCCGGTGCTTTCTCCCGGCCTCCTCACCGGCCATCAGTGAAACCGTGAGGGATTCCGCCATCGCGTCACGGCTTCCCGCGATCTTCACGGAATATCCTGTGATCCTTTTTTGATGAGCTTTTCCGTGTTTTTCCCTGTTCGAAAAAACAAACGAACATACCGTTCCCCAACTCTCAATTGGTGGTCGGTGAAATTTTGAAGTATTCCCTTGTTTGTTTGTTTTTAAATCTTTTAAAGCTTTTAAAGCTTTTCGGCGCCTCCAGACCCTCATGAAAACAGGTGTCGCCGAAGATAACTATGACATTTATGGGCTTAACTATGACATTTATGGGCTTAACTATGACATTTATGGGCTTAACTATGACATTTATGGGCTATAACTATGACATTTATGGGCTCGGCTAGGACGTTTTTGTTTGCCATGTCATAAAAATGTTTTTTGTGTTATTATGACATTCAAGTTTCAAATGTCTTAAAAACGAGAGGCAGTATGGATCGAAGACTGGTTCGCAAATCCAACTATCTGATCGAGGCATCATACAAGCTTTCCGCGGTCGAGCAGAAAATCATCCTGATCCTGGCCTCGATGATCAAGCCCGACGATCGGGAATTCAAGAAATACCTTCTCAAGATCGGGAACATCGCCCAGGTCATCGGCCTCAACAGCAACAACGACTACACTTACATCAAGGCCTCGACGCAGAACCTTCTCAGCAAGGTCTTCACCATAACCACCCCCGACTCGGAGCTGCAGACCCACTGGTTTTCATCCGTCGAATACTTCGAGACCCGGGGGGATGTCGAATTCACCTTCGATCCGAAGCTGAAGCCGTTTCTCCTGCAACTGAAAGAACGGTTCACCACATACCACCTGCAGGAAGCAGTCCAGTTGAAAAGTTCCTTCTCAATCCGGATGCTCGAGCTCCTGCGCCAATATGAAAAACTGGGGGAACGCACGTTCGAGGTGCGGGTGCTTCGCGACCTTCTGGGCGTTGAGGACCATCAATACAAGCTCTACGCCGATTTCAAAAAGCGGGTCATCCTGGCCGCTCAAAAGGAACTGGCCGCGAAAACGAACATCTCGTTCGAGTTCACGGAAATCAAGAACAGCTATGCCGTGGAAAAACTGCGCTTCAAGATCATCCCGGCAACTCGTGAAACCGCTCAGACAGCCGGGAAGGCGGCCCCCGAGTTGGTGGTCGATCCTGAGCTGGATCGCCTGGCACTATTGCTTCCGGAGCAATACCGCTCGAAAGACTCGGTCCGGAAGCTCCTTGCTGGCCATCTGAAAAAATCCGGCTTTGATTTCGTGGCCCGGAACATCGCGTACGCCAACGAAAAATCAAACGCCTCGGCCCCGGGAACCGCTTCCGGAAAGCCGGCCAACTATCGGAACTACCTGGCCAAAGCCCTTCATGGGGATTTCGGTCTCGCTTTTCAGGAAGATCAGGAAGCCCGCCGCGCCGCCGGGGAAGTCCGCCGCCAGGCCGACAAGGCCGCCGCCCACGAGCGGAAGCTCCAGGATGACAAACTCCGCATCGAACGCGAAAACCAGGAACGCGCCCGAGTCTATCAGGAAAGCCTCACCGCCGAATCTCTCGCCGTCCTGCGCGAGGAAGCCCTCTCCCGCCTCGAGCCCCAGCAACAGGAACTGATTCGCCGCAAAGGTGCCGGCTCCGAACTTCTCCTGAAAGTCACCATGACCCGCATCTGCCTGGAGCGCATGAAGCTCTCTCAGACAGCGTGAATCCGCGAATCGGTAACCATTTCCTGCGATCTTCACGGAACCGCTTCCAATGCGGCTTTTACCCCAAACTATGACTTTTTGGGGTTCCCTCGCAACGATCAGAGGGCAACAATAAACCGCCGACTGTTCTCAAACCTCAATACTCGCCGGTGCCTTTTTCTCTTCCTAACTATGACATTTATGGGCTTCCCCCAACCCCCCGCACGAAGCCGGGAAAGCAGGTAGCGCGGCCCCGGACGGGCCACCCGATCGGGGTAGCCGCGCCCAAGGTCATTTCCAACCGGTAGCGGCCCGCCCGGGAACCCGGATCGTAGGCCGCTTTTCATTTACCTTCCCCCGCCCACCCGGCCTGCTCCGGGAGATGCTGACCGGCTTTTCGTTCGTCCGGTCGTTCGCCTCACGGCTCAGGGGTGGGGCTTGGCTCCGGGGGAAGCTCGGTCGGGGCGGGTCATCCCGGTTTTCACTCCGCTTCGCTCCGTAAAAACCGGCACCGGGCTGTCCGCTCCGCTGGAGCAAGGGCCGCGCCGGCCCCGGCCATCCCTGGCCGAGCCCGTCACGCCCCTTGCGGCTCCGCCGTCCGATAATGGCCCATTATCCGACGCAGCCCCTCGCCGGTCCCCGGCTCGCCCCCTGCGGGGGTTGACCCACCCCGCCCTCGGCCTCCGCCCGCCGGGGTCGGCTTTACATAACACGGGTGTTATGCAAACTCCCCCTTCGCCAAGCCCCACCCCGCCGCGCTCACGCGCGGCCGACCGTCCCCGGCATCGGGTGCCCTTGTGCTGCTAAGGAAATCTCTCGGCCCTACAAGTCCGTCCCGGTGCGTCCCGCCCGTCGCCCCCACCGCTACGCCTTCAGCTCCGCTCCGGGGGCTCCCAGATTGGTTGTTACTTAAACAAGTATTGACTTGTTTAAGTAAACATGAGATAATTGATCCATGGCCCCAATTTGAAACCAATCAAAGAGCGGCAGAAGTCGTTAAGCCTTGACTGATAGAAGGAAAAATGAAAATGGCACCTAGAAAACCAACAACCACCTACCATATCGTTACAATTCGTCTGGCCAAAGAGGAACGAGATGCCTTTAAAATACTTGCGGTAAAAAAAGGGTTGAGTATGACTGATCTTCTTCGGTCATGGCTTGAAAAGGCTCTCAAAACCACCAGTTAGGTTGAAGAGGGCTAGGAAGATCGTTGCTGATGGAGCAGATTGCTATCTGCCGTAAATTTCAACTCAGGGCATCCAGGCTCCGAAGGTTGGAGGGGATCTTCTCCGGGTGCTAGCCTATAAAAAATGTTTGATAAAAAATCACAGTTTTCAAATAGGGGGAAACCCATGGGTGAATGCGCAAGCCGGAGATGTGGCCGCCTCGTCCCAACTGGAGAGGGAATTAAAGCGGAGGTAGTTACTGGAAGCAGCACCACGCTGAGAATCTCCTCGTCGGAAATGACCGGGTGGTCTTCCCGTTCGTCTGATTCATTTTCATCTCGAACTTCATGGCATAAAGGCGTGGGTTTTTCCTATTCATTAGGCCACGGAACAGCCATGAGGAATTTTTTCTCGAATCGGGAAACAAGGTCTGAAACCGCTCGGGTCTC
>Ga0208665_10000100_pt1 | contig 14021 bp, 20 predicted proteins | sample Methanogen_OWC_FD_187365 | JGI IMG/M metagenome (GOLD analysis project Ga0208665, IMG submission 187365) | Enriched soil microbial communities from Old Woman Creek wetland in Ohio, USA - Methanogen_OWC (SPAdes) (version 2) | ecosystem: Environmental > Terrestrial > Soil > Wetlands | place: USA...
TGAGCGAAGAAATAAAACCACCAGAGCAAGTAAACCAAAGCACACCAAATCCAAGGATACAGGAATTCTTGAATAAGCTTAAAGAAGTAATGGATGCTTATGAACTTGATATCGTTCCAGGATTACAATATACACCTAATGGGGTATTCCCAGCCTTGAGCATAGTAGAAAGGAAGAAATCCGGGGAACAGATATTCAAAGAGATAGTAAATAATCAACCTAATGAAGAAAAAAATGAAGGCATTAACTGAATTCGTCCAGATAGAATCAAAGGAAGATACTAACGTATCATTCCATGTGAGCGACTCCCAGATAATGACAGGTAATGTCATATCTGTGGGAGATGAAGTAAAAGAGGTAGCAAATGGCGATCAAGTCATATTCGATAAGTACAAGGCAATCGAGCATTCTATCGAGGGGAAGAAATACTACTTCCTTAATTATAAAACTTTAATCTGTAAACTATGAACAGGAAAATAATATCAATCGGAGACGATAACAAGAAGAGAATGAAGACAGGAATGGATACAGTCCATCAATTAGTATCCAGCACCCTAGGACCGAAAGGATTGAACATAACTCTTGATAGGGGGTTCTCAGTACCAATCACTACCAATGACGGAGTATCAATCTGCAAGGCCATAGAACTTAACGATGAGATAGAGAATCAAGGGGTAGAAGTAATCAGGGAAGTAGCTAGCAAGACCAACGAGCAGGCTGGAGACGGTACTACGACATCAATCGTCATAGCACATGCCTTGATCGAGGAAGCTTCGAAGTACAGCGAGAACCCAATGGAAATCAGAAGGAAACTGGAAGCTGCCAAAATCAAAGCAATAAAATCACTTAAGGAAATCAGCCGAGAAGTCAAAGGAAAAGATGAGCTTCTTAACCTCGCTTCAATATCTTCAGAAAGCGAAGAGATAGGAAAGATAATCTGCGACACTATCGAAGCAGTAGGAGAAGACGGAGTAATCAGCGTAGAAGAAGGTAAGTTTCCATTCATCGAATCAAAAATAACCGAAGGATATGAAGTAGCAAAAGGATACGCTTCTCCATACATGGCTAATAACGGTCAGAAAGCAATCTATGAGGATGTCTCATGTTTCGTAGTAGGGGACAAGATAAGCACTATTACCGAGATATTGCCTTTCATTCAAAGAGCTTGTGCCACGATTAAGGAATTGGTAATATTCTGCACCGATGCAGATACAAGTGTAATCAATACATTCATTGCAAATAAGCAGACAGGAATGTTCAATGGATTGATAATCAAAGTAGCTTCCCAGAAGAACGAAATCCTGGAGGATATCGCCTTATACACTGGAGCAACCATGGTATCAAAGGACACCGGATTCAATCTAGCAGACCTAACTATGGATGTCCTCGGTAAGGCCGACAAGATAATCTGCGAGAAGGATAAGACTATAATCACCGGAGGAAAAGGCAAAGCCAAGACAGAAGAGAAGATTGCCGAACTCAAAGAACAGCTCAAGACTCTAAAGAGCGACAATGAGTACGACTTAGTAGAAAAGCGAATAGCAAGACTCCATGGAGGAGTAGCAGTCATATCGGTCGGAGCAGGCACAGAGACAGAAATGAGATATCTTTATTACAAGGTAGAAGACGCTGTCAATGCTGTCAGGTCAGCCAAGGAAGAAGGAGTAGTAGCAGGCGGAGGTATGACCCTTTATAAAGTAAGCCAGACCCTATCAGACAATGACATCGGAGAGAAGATTCTCAAGGAAGCTCTCAAGGCTCCGCTAAAGACAATCATCAACAACTGCGGCAAGGACTACACCGACATCATCAAGAACATGCCAGAAGGCCAAGGATATGACGCTAGCAAGGACGAATACTGCGACATGATCGAGAGAGGTATTATTGACCCGACAAAGGTCGAAAGGTGTGCCATAGAGAACAGCGTATCCTTCGCTGCAACATTCATCACCAGCAAGGGAACTATTGCTTATAAAGTAGAAGAACAGAAATAATATGATAGAGGAAATAAAAACTATTTGGTGTAATAATCCAAAAAAAGCAGAACCATTAATTCAAATAGTAAAGAAAGTTAATGAACTAATAAGATTTTGTAATTCTTTAGAAAAGAAAGAAGAACCAATAGAAAAAGAAGGGGTGAATATTGTTCATTTTTCTAGATGGCCAGGAATTTGTGAAATGGCTAGGATAATAGAATCTAGTGGAAAAGTGGATTGTATAATAATGGATGAAGAAGTCTATAATGCATACGATAATACCTTAAGAGATATTATGGGAGTAAGGAACTATCCTAAACTCCCACATCTATTATTCAGAGGAATTAAAGTATATAAAAGCTCATGTTCAAATGCAAATGCGGTCGAGAAGTAAGTAAGCTCCAATACATCGATGGAGAGAAATCATGCGAACATTGTAACCCAACCTCTCTATCAGGACAATTCGAAAGAAGACTCCTGATGGATAGGCAGGTGCATGAAAGGGATATCCTCCAAGCATGGAATCCTAACGGGACCAGGAATGAAGACTTCATCAAAGTATACGGAGAGACAATTTATAAGAAAAGACCTAAACCACCAAAAGAATAATAAAATTAAAAATAAAAAAACAATGGCAGAAGAAGACAAAACAATAGATCCATATGAAGCATGTCAACCATCTCCAGGAGGATTTAGAGAATTCTCTTTTGGAGAAAAGGCAGTAGGGTTAACTTTTAATCCATCACAAGATGAAGGAGTTAAAGTTTGCAAAGAAATTTTTGCAGGAGCAATAGATCAGATGGATATGCTAAGAAAGAACACCCAATCACCAGAACAAATGAGACTTGCTTCAGTGGCAATTACCGAAATGCAAACAGCTCAGATGTGGGCAGTAAAAGCATTAACTTGGAAAGATTAATAAAAAAACACTATGACATTTAGCCAAGCACTCGAATTAATAAAAACAAACAAGCAAGTGTGGAGACAAGTATGGAAAGGAGAGAAATACCTTACCATTAAGATCCCGCCAGAAGCAGAAAGTGTCATCATGTTACTTGATACAGATGGCAAACTGAAAGAATGGACTCCACTGCAGGAGGACATCTTAGCAGATGATTGGCTTCAAGTAGCATATTCATCAGGTAGTTAGTTCATCGCCGGTTATCAGGTCCCGCTGATAGTCGGCATGAGTTAATTAAATAAAGAAGAATAAGAATGAAAACCGAAAGAAAAACAAAACCTAAGGCAGCTCTCAAAGAAGAGAAGAAAAAGAAGAGAGGATCATTAAGGCAAAGGATAGCCATAATAAAACTGGTTGAAAACGGTGGAAACGTTTCTAAGGCGATGAGAGAGGCTGGATATAGCAAGAAAACTGCTATCAATCCTAAGAAGCTGACAGAGAGCAAAGCATACCAAGAGATATTAGGAAACTATCTCCCTGATGAATTATTAGCACAGAAACATCTTGAACTTCTGAACAAAGAAGAAGTTATATTGAAGAATAATGTCACTACTGGAAAGATAGAAGCCATTTATACTGGAAGAGTAGATACTAACGCAGTCAAGTCAGCTCTCGATATGGCTTATAAACTGAAAGGCAAATACGCCCCAGAAAAGTCAATCAATCTCAATATGAACATCAAGCAAGACAATCCTCAGCTAGAGAAGATAAGGAAGATGTACGATGAAGAAGTGAAGAAGCAGATAATAAAACAAATTGAAAATGAATAATATGGACTACGAACTAGCTAAAAAACTAAAAGATGCAGGGTTTTCACAAAGAGATGATCTTATAGAAGTAGAAAGTAAAAGAGAGTTTTTCCATAATGGAGGATATCATTTACTCAGAGAAAATGGAGATGGAAGCGACGGATACCCATATCAAGAAGAAAATGATAGAACAATGAGGTTAGAATACTTTACATGGGAATATGTTCAAGAACATAAAAATTTAATCGTTTATATTCCAACACTAGAAGAACTCATTAAGGAATTTGGAGATAGGTTTGGAGCATTAACTCAATTTGATAGAGAGAAAGGAAAGGGTTGGTTTGCTGCCGGACATAAAGTTATTTGGGATAGTGATGAAGATGGATTTATTCAGTGTAGTGGAGATGAACCCGAGGAAGCAGTTGCCAATTTATGGTTAGGAATAAATAATAAAAATGAATGATATGTCTTACAAAATAAACACAGAATCAAAAACAATTGTAATTTATAGTGCAACAGTACCAGAAATATTAGATTTATTAAAAGGAGCTGAATATCTTGATTATAAGATTGTATCAAAAACAGAATTATATATATCACCTGATAGAAATGATAAACAATACAGTCCACCATATAATCCTAATGGACCAATATGTTAAAACTAAAATCTAATGGAAATATCAATAATAGACTGGATACTCTCTAATGAGATAAAAAACGAGAAAGGAGACCTGATAGAATTTACTAAGCATTTATTCTTATTCGATATATACTGCGATCAATCACAAAACCTTGTAGTAATTAAACCAGCCCAAGCAGGATTATCAACACTAGAGATACTAAAGAACTTCTATGACGCAAAGAATAATAAGATGGATATCATATACACGTTACCGACAGACAGCGATGTCAATGTATTCGTAGGAGGTAAGGTGAACCGTATCATAGCCCAGAACCCAATCCTGCTCGATTATGTGAAAGACAAGGACAGTATCGAGCAGAAGCAGATAGGGAACTCGATGATATACTTCAGGGGAACCTTTACGAAGAAAGCAGCTATCATGGTCACAGCCGACAGACTGGTCAACGATGAAAAGGACAGCTCGAAGCAGGACGTAGTAGCAGAGTACCAAGCAAGGTTGCAACACAGTAAGTTCAAGCAAAGGCATACATTCTCCCATCCATCAAGCGACAATTACGGAGTAGATGTAGAATGGAGACAATCGGACCAGAAGGAATGGTTCATCAAATGTCATCATTGTGGACACGAGCAATACCTCTCCTGGAGCTTGAAGAAGACCAAGGACATGAGCATAGACCTAGACAAGAAGATCTATGTCTGCAAAAAGTGCCGAGGAGAATTGAAAGACAAGGACAGGGCCATAGGGGAATGGAAAGCCAAAGTTATTAGAGACAAAGACGGTAACAGAATAGTCCCAAAATACTCCGGATATCATATCAGCTTGCTAATGGCCCCTTGGGTCAGTGCAGAAGAGATCATAGACAAGTTCAATGACACAGAGACCACAGAGGACTTCTTCTACAACAAGGTACTAGGATTGCCTTATGTAGGAAAGAACAACAAATTAGGCAAGGAAGCGTGTCTTGATAATTGTAGCGATAAAGTACCAGCACTAAAACAGTCTGACAGACTTATTTTGGGCATAGATACGGGACTTAACCTCGATTATGTATTTGGCAACACTAATGGACTTTACTACGCTGGAGAAGGGCAAAAATGGGACGAAATGGACATCATAATGCAGAGATATCCAAAGTGTATAGCAGTAGTCGATGCCGGAGGAGACCTAATAGGGACTAGAGAGTTCCACCAGCGATGGAAAGGAAGAGTCTATCTATGTTATTTGACTGAAGACAACAACGATGACCCGACTTGGAACAAGAAGTTTGAAGTGAGAGTGGACAGAAACAAATACATCCAGCTCTGCGTAGATGAGTACATCAAAGGAGTCATACCATTATCCGGGACAGAGAACGACTGGTATGAATACTGGCTAGACTGGAACAACCTGACTAGGAAGGATATAGTAGACCCGGTAACCAATCAGATCAAGCGTAGGAAGTGGGTAAGGAACGGTCGAGACCACAAAGCTCTTGCCACCGTATTCTGGAGAGTAGGAATGACAAAGTTCAGCGGAGGAGGGGGATATATAACCAAAGATGACAAGGACATAGATATCCCAGTAGCCCCGAGGAGAGATATAAAAGGTAATATGGAACTAATAATGCCAGACAAACAATATGAGTCAGATTGGAGATACAACTAAAATAGAACTGAATAGGGAAGATGCTGAGCTGCTTACCATAGTAATGAAGTATAGGAAACAGTTCAAGTTCATGATAATAGCTGGCATTTTCGATATCCATAGAGGTAATGCGACTATCAATTTCAAGGACAATGGAGACATCCAGAGCATAGAGAAAAAAGAGTTCTTATACGAGAAAGATATCGAGAAAAAAGGATTGACAAAAATATCCTAGGAGCTATAATATAGTAAAGATTATAAAAGCCACTTACGAAAAAGGGCATCACGACTGTGATGTCCTATCTTTATATGAAAATTACAGATTCATTTTTCAGCTTATTCGGTGGAACCAATAAGGCAAAACCTAATAAGGTTAATGATCAAGAAGGCGTAGTGGAAAGCTATAGCGAACTTACTCTTGAAAAAAGCGATGAAGACTTACTACAACTAGCAAGCAGATGGGAGCATGTATATGGGAATTCAGATGTAAAGAAAAGGATCCACGAAGAAGGTGGTACTAACGAGAAATACTGGCGTGGAAGACAATATCCTGATACTGAATACGATAACAGCAAGAGACCTCTCACTGACAACATAATATTCGAAGCAGTGGAAACGATGATACCGCTTGCTACTCAGCAGAACCCAGATCCGATAGTATTATGCAAAGATACAGAACAGGCTAAAAGCATATACAAAGCACTTACATATTTGTCAAACTACAACTTCCTGAAGACAAAACTGAAAAAAGGAGTGAGACACTGGACAATGAGATTCGTTGGTTGCTGGCAACTAGGATATGACGGTATAGACAACGAGATAGTAGTCAAAGCTCTCCATCCTAAAAAATTGATAATGGATCCAAATTCATGCATTGAAGAAGGAGAGTATCAAGGAGAATTCTTAGGGGTATTACAGAATGATATAGCTTCTACTCTAGTCCTTAAATTCCCAAATAAAGAAAAAGAAATAAGAGATCTAGTGGATGGAAAGATGGGAAGCAAAGTAAACTACACTCAATGGTGGACCAATGAATACATATTCTATAAGGTAAACGATATCATTCTAGGAAAATACAAGAATCCTCACTGGAACTATGACAAAGAGACATTCAAGATGGACGAATTCGGAGAACAGATACAGGAGATGATTCCAGGAAAGAATCACTTCGCCTCACCAAAGATGCCATTTGTATTCCTGACTACCTTTGATTTAGGAGAAGACCCAGCCGATGACACTTCCCTAATATCCCAATCAATAGTCAATCAGGACAACATCAACAAGCGATTGAAACAGATAGACAAGAATGCTGACGGAATAAACGGAGGATGTGTAGTCAGTGAACAGGCATTCAACAAGGAACAGGCCGCTCAGGTAGCCCAAGCCAGACGAGAGGGAAGGACAGTAGTAGTCCCTGAAGGAATGGCAATCGGAGACGCTATAATGTTCCCGGATGTACCTCAATTGCCAAGTTCATTATTTGCAACATTGAATGATGGCCGAGACAGATTATTCTCACGATTCGGAGCAGCAGGATCAACAGCCCAAGAAGGAAAAGAGAGTACAGTCAGAGGAAAGATAATCGAAGGCAATCAGGACTCAAGCAGGATAGGAGGAGGAGTATCAGAATACCTAGAGATAGCGGCCGCTAGGATATTCAACCACATGCTCCAGATGATATATGTGTACTACGATTCACCTCACTTGATAGCGAACATAGGAGAAGCCAATGCGACTGAAATGATAACCTTATCCAGAGATGAAATAACAGAAGATAAGATATTGATAACAGTCCAGAACGGATCAATGATACCACAGGACGAACTATCAGCTTACAATGAATCAATGGCATTATGGGAGAAAAAAGCAATCGACCCATTGAGCCTTTATGAGAAATTGAAAGACCCTAATCCTAAGGAAAGAGCTATGAAACTGATGATATTCCAAAATGACCCACAGAGATACATGGCAGAATACTTAGGAATACAGCCGACAATAATGCCAGGAATGGAAATGGGAGCAGTAGGAAATGAAACAGGCCAACCATTGCCACAGCCAGAAAAACAGCAAGAGAGCGACATTATAAAGTCAGTTCCAATGAATCCAATATAAACATATGCCTAAATTCTTAGAAGAAAAACTGAAAAAGGAATACGGAGCAAAGTCAGATATTCCTTATAAGATAATGAATGCTAAAGGTTATATGAAAGGAAGTAAGGAAACATCCAAAGGTAGGTCGGCAGAAAAGAAACACGAAAGGGAGATGAAGCATATAAGAAAAATGATAAAAAAATAACATGTCTGAAGAATTAGAAACCATGTCAGATTACGAAAAAAGAGAAAAGGCCATGAAAAAAGAAATAGAGAAGATGGCCAAAAAATCGGACAACAAAGTATTGAACTCTCTAGCCAGACAGAATAACGATGAACTAAAAGAACACTGTAGTATGGCCAGGAGAATATTCAATGAGTCAATGGATATGTATGAGAACGGAGTACTAAAGACGTTTACAGAGTTTGTTAGTGACCTCACAGGTGCTCTCAAGGCAATGGATAAGCACGAGAAGAGCGAACCTGTAAAAGAAGAAAAGAAAGACCATGGTAAAGATTGGAAACCAGTAAATTATTAATTAAAAAGGCTTAACATCTTGAGCCTATAATCAAAGCTGATTAAATTATGCCAGAAGAAAACATTTTTGCGGATGTCATCAAAGAGGAAACCCCAGTGGATTCCTTAAATGACAGTGGAGAGCAAACTCCACCAGAGTCGCAACCTGATACCAAACCAGAGGCAGAAAAGAAAGAGGAAGTCAAAGAAGTTCCCTTCCATAAGCACCCTAGATGGATTCATAACCAAAAAGAGCTTAAAGAAGCTAGGGATAGGATATCCCAGTTAGAAGAATCCATGAAGGAGGCATATCATTCTAACAAGGATGATGAAGTAAGTGTTCCCGATTGGTGGATAAAGCTATACGGGAACGATGAAAGGTCTATCGAAGGATTCAAGGTGTTCGCACAGGCCAGTCAGATTGATAAGGAAACAATCAAGAAAGAGATACTGGAAGACATGCGAAAAGAAGCCGAGAATGAATCACAGATAGAGAGAGAGATAGCAGAAGGAATCAGAAGGCAACTCGATGAGATAAAGGAAGAAGGTGTCAAGTTCGAGGAAAACGAATTGATGAAATTCATCCTGGATTACACAGATGAATTCGGAGATGCCCTTCCTAAACTCCCAGAAGGAGGTTACGATTTCAGAAAAATAATAAATCTTAAGAACCGAATCTCACCAGCACCGCAGGACAATACATCCGATGAGAAGAAGAAGATAGCCGATGTCACAATAAGACATAATAAGGTTACATCTAAGGATACTATTCCTGTATTCGATCCTCGAATGAGGGGAGACTGGAAAGAGAGAGGTTTCTAAATAAATGTCAAGATTAAGCACAACAACTAACAATTACCTTTTACCAAAGGTGACTGATAATGTCTTGAGGGAAAATGTGATAGCCAGTCTTGTCCTTACGAATCCAGAGAAATGGAGGGGAGAATACCTGAAGAAATCTATCAAGGTATCTAAGAACACCAATGGCACATCTTTCACAGGATTTCAGGCATTACCAAGTCAAGCAGTAAACACAAGACAGTATCTAGTATTCTATCCTAAGTTCTATCAGATCGATGTAACATTGCCTTTCACAGAAATGGCAGTCAACTTGACTGATGACGACAGAATATTAGACTTAGCAGAAGCAGAAATGACTTCTTCAGGACAGGATATGGCAGACTCTATTGGTGATATCCTATACGGAGACGGAACAGGAAATGGATCACTTGATTTCGATGGATTAGGAAACATGATAGATGACGGTAGTAACGCCGCTACATACGGTGGACAGTCCAGGACAACATACCCAGTATTGGATTCAGTTTATACAGATGCTTCTGGTACATTGTCCTTAGCTAAGATGGCAACTCAATACAACGGACAATCTGATGGAACTATCGTTCCTACAATCGGATTAGCAGACAGGAACACTTACTCATTGTATGAACAGCTTATCGAACCTAAGAACAGGATCTATATCACCCTTAACGATATCGAACAGAGAAAGAAAGGATTAGTAGGTACAGCTGGATTCGTAGGTCTTGAGTACAAGGGATTCACTATCACTCCAGACAGGAAAGTCCCACTAGACAGCGCTGGAGCAGGACAATTATTGTTCTTGAATGAGAGATTCATCCACTTCACTGCACTAGAGAGATTCCCAGAGTCACAACCAGTACAGTACAAGGACGCTCAGTTCGAAGGTAACGACTACAATAAGAACACCATCAAAGGAATGGGATTCCACTGGACAGGATGGGTAAAACCAGTCAACCAGATGGCATTCGTAGGCCGTATCATCCTTGCTGGACAGTTCTGGACAGACGCTCCAAGGAGACAGTCAAGACTATACAATATCTCGAACGTATAATTAACATAAGCCTTTTACCCCGAGCTTAAAGACTACGGGAGAGGGAAAAATACAAAGTTATGAAATTTTTAAGAGACCTTATCCCAGGTCTAAAATATGGATTCAAAATACTTCAGAACGAAATCGCTAATTACGGAATTTATACGTTCGGTAACGTATATTGGGTGGATCCCGTAAATGGTAGCGACACCAATGACGGATTGACTAGTACATCATCCTTGGCTACGTTGGCCGAGGCTAACAGCAAGATCACTACTAACAATCAGGACATGATACTGATTGCTGGAACGTCAACCGGCAATGCAGTAACTTCGATGTTAGATTTTTCAAAGAGCAGGAGCCATATCGTCGGCTTAGGTGTAGGAATGCGTAAATACGGCCAGAGAGCAAGAATAACAATGGGAGTGACTGCTACTACTACTGACGTATTCATGCTTAAGAACACCGGAGTAGGTAACTCATTCAGCAATATAAAGTTCTCTACCGGTAACACTCTTTCACAGGCTATTGCTGCAGTGGGAGAGGGAGGAGAGTATTCTTCATATAGCAACTGTGAGTTCTATAATTCTACTGATCTAGACAGCGATACTACAGCAGAATTGGTTCTTAACGGAGACAGCGCCCAGTTCTTTGATTGTACATTCGGTTCACTAGCAGATTCAGTTAGTGGAAATAAGGTAAGACCAGCAGTTTACATGGCCAAGGATACAGTAGGAGCTGGAAAGGTATCAAGAGATGTATTGTTTGATGGTTGCTTCTTTTGGAAGAATGCCGGAGGAACTAGTACAGCCATGGTAAAGATTGCTGCAGATGCAGACATTGAAAGGTTCATGGAATTCCACAATTGTCAGTTCATATCTAACGTCTTAGGTTCTACCCCAGCAGTCGCAATCGCTTCTCCTACATTGACTACAGCCCAAGTATTATTGACAGGAGATACAGCAGCACATCACTGCACCAAGATAGCAACTGCAACTGGTATCTTCAGTGCTTTAAGTGCAAAGGTCGCAACAGCAACAATCGGTATTCAGACAACATAATTAACCTAATTAAAAAAGACAATGAATTCAGGATACATACAATTATCTCCTTTCGACGTGAAACAGACATATAGTCCTGCTAATGCATCAGATTTTCCTACCAATCTAGGACAATTGGCAGTAACGCCTGACGGAAGGAAATTCAAGTTAGGATTCAATAATGAAAGCTCTACTGCTCTTGCAGCCTGTAAATTGGCTCAAGGTCCAGCGGTAGTTGCTAATCATCAGGGAATAGTAGTATCTGCAGCTTCTATCGGAGACATGCAGATCACTGTAACACTAGGAGGTACTGCAGCAACTGCAAATCAGTATGCAAATGGCCAAATCGCTATCATAAGCGGTACTGGAGCTCCTAATGTATACACCATCAAAGGTCACGCAGCACAGACAAGTACTACAGGAAAATTAGTTCTCAAGCTATTCGACCCAGTAGTGACAGCCATTACAGGAACAGTGACAGCTAACTTGTGGGCAAACCCATACAGTGCAGCAATTATCTGTCCTACTACCAGAAGCGGAACAGTCTTGGGTATTCCTCAAGTAGGTATCGCAGCTCAGTATTTCGGATGGTTCCAAGTCGGAGGAGTAGCAGGATACTTGAACGATGCTAATACAGCCGTAGGACTAGGTCTATCACCTTCTACTAACACTGCAGGAGCATTGATGACAGTAGCAGCAACAACCAACCAGATTGGTGTAGCTGATCAGACAGGAGTAACAACTGCATATCAGTTCTGCACATTGACCATCGCTTAAGTTCTTCAGGGGGGAGTTCTCTCCCTCTTATAAGGATTTAATCCTTGATAATAAGTAATAAAAAAAATATGAATAACGTAATTTTCATAAATTGGACCAATGAGGATTTTACTGGTATGTTCGACGGTAAAACACATAGGTTCGAAGCATCATGTAGATATGACATACCTAGTGCCATTGCTCTACATTTTGCAAAGCATTTGACTGTCAGGGAACTACACAAGCAAGGTCACGACAACCTCCCTCAAGTATTGTACAATGAATATTTCAAGAAATGCTTCGGAGGAGAAATTCCAGTAGTGGAACAGGAATTGAAGTTCAAAAAGGTAGATGAGACTGGAAGACCTATCAAGGAGAAAAAGGAAGTAAAAGTAGAAGAAGTGGAAGAGAACCAGGAAGAAGACGAAGAAGAGGAATACGAAAGCCCGATAGTTCCTGGAGAGCCTAAGATAGACGCTACACCTCTAGCTGATATCAAAGCAAGCAAGAGTCCAGGTAAGAAAAAATAACCATGAAGATATTATCAAAGAAAGCACAACCAGAAGAACAGAAGAAGTTCATCGAGGGAGAGATAGATAAGCTTGAAGCTAAATATCAGAAACTCGAGACTATTTTCAATTCCAAAATGGATGAACTCAACAAGAGTTATAATTCATCAAAGGAACTCAAAGATAAGGAGCTGTGCTTTCTTGATAATTCCATAGCGCTCAAGAATAAGGAGCTAGAGAACGCAATGCTCCCGCTCAAGAGCAAGGAAGAGCTGATCGAGAAAAAGGAAGCAAGGCTTAATTCAAAAGAAGAGGAGCTCAAGGAACGTGAAGCGAAGATCATAGAAAAAGAAAGTGAAGCAGATGATATGATAGATGATTTTCAAGACAAGCTGGATGACATATCATCGAAGAGGATTGAACTGAACAACAAAGAAAGGACATTGATCGAGAAAGAGAAAATACTGAAAGATAGGGAGGATGAATTCATCAAGGCAGTAGCCATCAGGAATTCAGAAATAGATGAGAAGCTAGACACACTAAACCTACAACAACAAAAATTCAAGGAATACGCCGATTCTATAAAGGAAAAAGAGAAAACTTTTATTGAGAGAGAAGAACAATTAGGAAAAGAAAGGAGAAAAATAGAAAGTCAAAGAAAGTCTTTATTATCGGCAAAAATAGAAATGACTAATGAAATAAAAAATTATGGAATTTCCTAAAGACAACAATTCATCTTCAACTATATTATGTGTTTCTTCAGAAGATTTTAACACAGTAATGCCTTTATATATTGATCCTGTAAGTGGAGGAGTTTTAATTGATATCGAATTAGTCGCAGATACAACTCCAGTATTACCAGATAAAAAAGCATATAAAGATAATAATAGTGTATCTACTAGCTTAGTTAAAGATTCAGAATCAAATGATGTTAGTCCGTTATTGATCGATAATAGAAATGGTAATTTATGGGTTGAATTAGCATAAAAATATGGACGAAGACGCATACAAGGACAATAATAGTGTAGCTTCTCTGTTAGGTGCTAAAGGGGAAGAGACAAAAAGAGTCAAAGCCGATGAGAACGGTTCTTTGTGCGTAGCTCCGACCAATAAAGCAGGTGAGACTGTCAATCCGGCTACCTATGACGCCCAGACAGATGGATCACAGAAAACGATGATATTTGATTCATGGGGAGACGAAATTGGAGCGACAATGATAGACGAACTAATGATGGCAGAAAAGAAACGTATCTGCGGGGGAGTTTTTAATGGAACTACTCCAGATACTAACTTCTATACAACT
>Ga0208665_10000101_pt1 | contig 13934 bp, 12 predicted proteins | sample Methanogen_OWC_FD_187365 | JGI IMG/M metagenome (GOLD analysis project Ga0208665, IMG submission 187365) | Enriched soil microbial communities from Old Woman Creek wetland in Ohio, USA - Methanogen_OWC (SPAdes) (version 2) | ecosystem: Environmental > Terrestrial > Soil > Wetlands | place: USA...
GGCCTGCCGTCCGAACGGTGGGCGGAGGCGGTCTTCAAGGCGGCCAACGAAGAGATCGTGCTGGAGGTCAGCGTCGAGAAGGAGGTGATGGTGGCGATCATGGTCGGCGAAGACGCCGCCTGGAAAGGCACGCTGGAGGGGCTGAAGAAAATCCTGCGCGGCGAGATCAAGGCGAAATAGGGGGTGTGCATGGTCGACCGTGCCGTTGCCACCCTCATCGACCGCGAGCGCTGCATCGGCTGCGGCGAGTGTGTCCGCCTCTGCCCGTCGCAGACCCTTGGGATGAAGGACGGCAAGGCCGCCGTGACGGGCGCCCGCTCGCTCGGCTGCGGCCACTGCGTTGCCGTGTGCCCGGTGGAGGCGGTCCGGGTGGAAGGCCTCGACCCGCACAGCTACCGGTTTCACACCTTTGACTGCCGCACGGACTGGTTGCCTTACGGCGCCTTCGACGCCGGTGAGCTGGTGCGGCTGATGGCCTCGCGCCGCTCCTGTCGTTCGTTCGATCCGAGAAACGTGGAGCGCACGCTGCTCGAGGACCTGGTCCGGATCGGCGCGACCGCGCCGTCCGGGACGAACAGTCAAACCCGGGTCTTCACCGTCCTTCCCAACCGCGCGGCGGTGATGGCGCTCGGCAACGCCGTCGGCGCGTTTTTCAAGCGCCTGAACCGCATGGCCGGAAACCCGCTGCTGCGCCGCGGCCTGCGCCTGATCGGCCGGCCGGAGCTCGCGGATTACTACCGGGATTACCACCAGAGCGTGGCGGAGGGCCTGGCCGACTGGGAGGAGCGCGGCCGCGACCGGCTGTTCCACGGGGCGCCGGCCGCCATCGTGGTCGGGTCGGCCCCCGGGGCGAGCTGCCCGGCCGAAGACGCCCTGCTCGCCGTCCAGAACATCCTGCTCGGCGCGCATGCACTGGGGTTGGGCACCTGCCTGATCGGGTTCACCGCCAGCGCCATGCAGAAAGACGGCCGGATAAAGGACCTGCTGAAAATCCCGCGGGAGGAAGCCGTGCACGCTGTAATCGCTGTCGGCCACCCGGCGGTGACCTGGCAACGGCTGCCGGGCCGGAGAAAAGCCGTTTCGAGATTCGTTGAGCCCTGATGTGTGCTGTACTCCCCCGATGCAATGACAAAGATTCAAACAGGTAGGCGGATAGATAGAACCGGGATCGAATCGGGCAACGGCTCCCTGAAATATCGACTGTCTATCGAATATTTTTCGAATCGACCGGAGGCGTGGATTCGGCTGACCCAAACACAGCTTTCTTGGGAGTCGAGTTTGTGGTGATATTTTCAACGCTCCGGTTCAGCGGCGGCGCGCAGCGCCGTCCGCTGCAACCGGAGCGTTAGGCTTCATTGACGCGAAGCCACTCAGTAGTCTTGGCATTGTGTTGTATGGCAGCCCGCCATTTGCACGGGCTTCACACCTGACTCCCCTCCGCAATAGCGTTGCTGAGGAGGTCCTCTGCGAGCAGCCGGCGCAACGCTTATCGACGCAGCGTTTGCTTGAAGAGCGTCTTAACGGCCCCGCGCCATCTGAACAGGACCGCGATGAATATGAGTGCGGCGATGTACAGCAACTCCGTCGAGCCGTCGCCGCCGTCCGGTGAGATTCCGAACAACCGTTCAATGAAATCCATCGCAATCTCCTTTCGTGAAGGTCACGCCTTGTCCTTGACATGAATCTGATAAGCCACCCCCCCCAGGATCCGCTTTCCGGCCACGCGGACGATGTCGAACCCGTACACCCCCGCCGCATCCTTCGGCGTGACCAGGTTGATGCCGATGCGCACCGGGGCGCCGTGGTGAAGGCGGATACCCGGGATGGTCGTGTGATCGCGATCGCCCGGAGACACGACGAGGACACGCTTGCGGTCGAAGGGGAGGGGGCATCCGAGCGCATCCGTGGTCGCCGGCGGGAAATGCCTAGCGTGCTCGTTGGATAGCTCGATGCCCAGGCGCTTCCACTCCGCCGTGGGGTCCAGGACGGACTTCTTGTCCGGCCCCTGCGAGAAGACCAGGAGGAGACGGCTCTTGCGCGGCAGGTTGCCCCATAGGATTCGGATGTCCGCTCTCCTGTCCCCGGGGGAACGGGCGTGGATGTCGGCCGTCATCGACTGCTCCGGCGGCATCTCGGTTCCGGAGACCGCGTTTTCCACGGTGAGATTCTTGAGCGTGACCTGCTTCGAGCTGACCACGAGCAGATCCGGATCCAGGGTCCCCACGCCGGTGATGGGGTCCTCCGTGCAGGTCGCGACCGCGAGCAGGCACGAGTGCTGGGGTGCCGAGTTGGGTATGAGCCAATCCCATCTCGCCAGCCCGGGCTCGCCGGGCTCGAGGGCGGCAAAGGTGATCGTCGGTCCGACGGGCGTCCAGTTCGGGCCCGAAGGCGTGCCGCTGAACGGGCGCGCCCCGGTCCAGAAGTCGGCGGGCAGCGGTGGCAGGCCCGCCGATGCGGGCGCGAAGAATCCGCGCACCTGCACGTTGTGCGCGACGGCGACGCCGCGGTTGTGCACCTGGACATAGAAGCGATTGGTGCGGTCGCGGCGGGCCGTGCGGTGCTGCAATGACGCGAACGCCACGTAGTTGTCCACGGGCGCCACCGTCTGGAAACTCGGCTGGGGCGCATCGACCTTGATGTCCTCGCTCGTCCAGTGCCCGGCCCAGATCGTCGGGTCGAAGGGATGCGCGGCCTCCGGCGTCGGTTGCACGCGCCCTGAGTCCAGGATGTTGTCGCGCATGTAGAGATCCACCACCGGGCAGCTCATCGCGTCGATGGGGCGTTCCCACACGCTTCGGCCGTGGGTCGCCGCGCGCAGCAGCCGGCGTGGCCCGTGGATCTTTAGGTCGAAGACGGCGACGTTCGGCAGGCCCGGGTCCCACGGGACCCAGCTCATCCCGCCGGTGTCCGTGCGGAAGACTCCTACGTCGCACCCCACGAAAAGGCGGTTGCTGTTGGCGGGGTCGATCACGATGGAATTGACCGGGTTCGCCTGGGCGAGGCCTGTGGACATGCTGACCCACGCGCCGCCCCCCGATGCGCGCCGGTACACGTGGTCATTGCTGAACTCGCCATTCGTTTCTGACCATAGGATGGAGGCCAGCGTGAGCCAGATGTTTCCGGTCGGGTCCACCGCGAGATCGGAAATGTAGACGCTCGCGGGCAGGCCCGTGGCCGTGATCTCGGTGGTCGTGACATCCGGAATGCCCCACGTCGACCCGGTCTTCTGGACCTGGAAGACGCGGCCGGCGGTCGTTCCCACGTAGATCGTGTTGGAATCCGTGGGATGCACTGCGATGGCCGCGATGGTGTCCGGGATCGTGCTGGTGATGGCGGCCCAGGAATCGGCGTTGTCGGCGCTCCGCCAGAGCTCGTCGCCGCCGAAGTAGCAGGTGCTCGGGTTGGAGGGGTCGAGCTCGAAGGGCGCATAGAACTGGCTGCTCCCCGTGATGGCCGACGACTTGTACACCCAGGTTCCCGGCGCGCCATTGGAATCGGAGCGGTAGAAGATGCTGCGCACGTATTCGTGATACATCCGCCTCGGCGTGTCCGGATCGATCGCCGTGAAGCCGCCGTCGCCGCCGTCCACGAAATCCCATGCCGGGCTTCCCGTGTAGCGGTGCGTGCCGTTGTCCTGGGTGCCCCCGATCATGATGGTTTCCCACTGGGGGTGCTGGGAGATGCTGATGTACTCGAGAATCTGTAGGTCGCGATTGCGGTGCTGGATGGTCGTGCCGGCGTCGGTCGACATGTAGACGCCGCCGTCGCCGACCGACCAGATCTGGTTGGGGTCGTCCGGTGCGAAGGCGAAGGCATGGTTGTCCGTGTGCAGGATGGGCAGCGCGGTCCAGGGTCCGTCACCGGTCGTCGTCTTCGACAGGCTGACCTCCCCGTAGTAGACGATGTCTGGGTTGTCCGGGTGCGGCGAGATGTGGAAGTTGTACCAGGTCTGGCCGCTGCGCCGGCGATCGAGGAAAAACTGGTGAGAGTGTCCACTGTCCGTCGACGAGAAGATGGAGACGGATCCCGTGCCGTCTCGAATCGTCGCCAGCTGGGCCGCGCTCAGGGTCACCGTGTGGGTATGCGCGGGGCCCGTGCTGGCTGGCCCGGTCGTGTAAATGAGCGTGCCCCCGGTCAGGGCGGCGTTCGACAAGGTGATGTCGTGTGCATGCGCCGTGGCGCCGGCGGAAGAAGAGGCCGTGGCGACATCGCTGTTCAGCGGGGGCGTGACGAAGTTCCAGGTCGTCCCGCCGTCGATGGTCTTCGCGATGCCCGCGATGCCGCCGCCGCTGGAAAATGCCGCATAGATGTGGTCCGGGTGGTTCCGCGATTGGCCGAGCACAACGCGCCCGAAGACCGCGGGGAAGTTCGCGCTGACGTATTGTGTCCACACCGACCATGTCGCGCCCGTCCGGGTGGCGGTGAAGATGCCCGAGCCGTCGAAGGCGGCGATCAGCTGCACGTTCGCGCCGTTCACGATCAGCACGAGATCGCTCGCAGCCCCGGCGCGAAGCACCGTCCACGAGATGCCTCCGTTGAGGGACTCGTATACGCCCTGGCGCGACGACAGGAACATGCGCTGTGACGTCGCATCGGTCGGATCGAAGAGCAGGCGCGAGATTTCGTCGCGCTGGAAGGTGCCGGTGGCAAGCTCGGCCCAGGAATCGCCGCCGTTGTCGGAATAGAGGATCCCGTTGCCGTAGAACGTGCCTACCGCGGCGCCATACTGGCCGGTGCCGGCGAAGACCCGCAGGTGGTTATTCGGATCGATGGCGAGGGCCCCGATCGCGAGGCTCATCTGGTAGTCGGACTTCGGCGACCATGTCTGGCCGCGATCGGTGCTCTTCCAGACGCCGCCGTTCGCCGCGCCGACGTAGATCGTATCGGGGGCAGTGGTGTCGAATGCGATGGAAATGACGCGGCCCACGAACGATGTAGTGGATGAGACGATGACGGGGCCGGGGCCGACCGGTGTCCAATTGCATGTTCCCGGCACGGGTTGCCCGGGCGCGTTGTCGCCGAAGCTCGCGGGCTTGCGGGCAACAACGTCGCGCAGCCGGCGCACGGCTCCGACCTGGGCGATGCGCAGGCCGTCCGGAATGAAGCCGAGGTGGCCGAATCTCCGGTTGAACCAGTCTGCTCGGCGCATCAGCGGGCCACCACCACCGGCTTGTTTCACGTCGCGCCGCCGCTGCTCGTCGGCGGACTCCTTCTTCCGCCCGGCAATGCGCGAGGGTGGAGGGGTAATCTCCAGGTGGGTGCTGGCGCTCAGGCCGAGGGAATCGCACAGGGCTTTCACCAGCACTGGATGCTTGCCGGGTTGGAGATCGCGCGCCGACAGCTCGACGAGGAACTCTCCGTTGGGCGCGGGACGAAAACCGTCGGCGACGGGAACGCCCAGGAGAATCCTCTGCGGACGAACGGTAATCTTGCCGAGAAACACTCTTAGCGGAACAACCTTCCAGCCAGACCCGCGTAAGCGGAATAGGAATCCGGGCTGCGTGATACCTGGTTCCAAGCCGAGGGTTGGTTTGGTGTTGTCTCGGCTCTTGGCCTTACTTGCTTTGGACCTGTCCATTATTGCCTCCTGGCGCTGGCGCCAGAGCGCCGAAGCACCTACGCCGGAATCCAGTGAATTCAACTCGTTCTGGATGCCGGATCCAGTCCGGCATGACGGTACTATTTCGAGACGATTAATAGATGTCGGGCATGAGCTTACTCTTGCCTGACTATATCGACCGAGATCTCCACTGCCGGAATCGTTCCTCTGTTCTCAAGCCAATGTGTGGTGTGCCTATCCTCGGGCCAGCCCACTCCCGGCCCATAGTCCGTAGCAACTCCATTTCGATGGTCAGTGATCGTTCCTTGCAGTATGTAGACGGTGCCTGGTCTGCCTTTATGGTCGTGAATCGGGCCGAAGACGCCTCCAGGCTCGATGGTCACCATACGCATTCGAAGTTGCCGCCCTGCCATGCCCTCGATCTCAGGGCCAAGGTCAACCGTTGCAAGTAACTTCACCGTAACACCTTTCGTCTCAGGTGCCACCGGCTCGTTGCTCATCGTGTTCTCCCCTCTGACCTCTCAGCGATCTCTTCGGTGAGGTTTTGTCTGACAGCTCTTCGCCGACGCGCTAAAAATATCTCATCTGTATCACCGGCACTCTGATGCGCCGGCCGGCGCCGGTCTTGAAATCAACATCTACCTTTGCATGACTTGAATGCGCATTCGTATCCAACACCACCTCGACGAATATCAGCACCGTGTCATTCGCTGAGACGGACGTCGAGTAGCTCAACTTCACGAGCCGATCGATCCAGCCGCTGTTGCTCGAATCGGTGCGATGCTCATTAATCAGCGTCTCGCCCGGCCCAAATTCCCAATAGTGCTGATACAAGCGCGACGAGACGCTCAGTTTTATGTCCGCACGGGTGCTCGTATACCAGTGGTCGTGCGCCGACAACGCAAACTGGCCTTTGAAGTCAACGTAAGCATCCACCAGAATATTTCCCGCACGCGGTGGAGTAAATTGGAAGACGAGAGTAGTCAAGCACGGCGAGCCTGCAGTCGCTTGCCATCCCCAACCATCTCCCTGTTCGCTCAGCAGAAGATTCATCTCGCCCAACGCAAGGTTAAGACCGCGGTCAAGGCCGGTGCAATTCGTGCCGAAGCCGTCAACCGCCGGCGGTTTCACATCGAACACATTCGGATCGGGAGGAATTTCGAGAACGAGATCGCCCGGCATTATCGGCGGCCGGACAAGCGCGAGCAATTTCTTATGAACTTTAGGCAGCTCCTTCGCTTCCGTCGTAGAGTCTTTAAGCAACGCCCTGACGTCAACGCCGATTGCTTTCAATTCTCTCTGCACGACGGTATCCGTCAACCCTAAGCCGCGGTGTTCCTTCTCAATCATCTTCCGCCGCGCCTTCTCGTAAGCTTCCGCCGCTCTTCGATGCTGCTTGATTTGCCGCAACAGTTTTTTCGCATTTGCATCCATGGTGGGTTCCTCCATGTTGGTGGATGGTCGGGTTTCAGTGGTTTCAGAACATCTCCTCATCACGCAGATCGGCAATATGTCGATGTGACGTCCACTCTAAGCAACGCCTGCGAACCTGAGCAGGTCGATCATAAGGAAGTCATGCCCCTGGGCGGACATATCCACGGTGGGCAGAAACGGCTTCCAGTCCGGTTCCAGAGTCTGAAAAGACTTGTCGTCACCCTGCATCAAGCCGATAAACACCTCCGCCACGATACGGGCACCGACCGGCCCGAGGCGCTCACCGTTTTCGGTGACGTTCGCTTCCCGCAGGACATAGAACCACAGCGGCGCGCGGTTTTGGAGTCCATGCGGCTGCAAATCGTCGAAGTCCCCATCGGAAAGGAGCGTGATCTCCGATACCCGGGCGGCCATCGCTCGAGCCACCCGCTGCCCGGACGGGAGGGAAAACGTCAGGTGCCGCAGCAGGTTCCGCTGGGCCAGGGCCGGTGGGTTGGAGCCAGGGACAGGGTGCGGAACGACGGTCGTCGGCAGGGAGAACAGAGGGGAGGACAAGATGGTATCGATCTTCTTGTTCGGCCGGGAGTTGCCGTCACCAAAGTTGAAAAACGTCCGCCAGTCGATGAACCGCCAGGGTCGCCGCGCCGAACCCGAGATGTCGTCTTCCTCCGGCGTATTGTGGTTCGCACCGCCTTTGAAAATGAATTGAAAGAGCTGCCCGCCGCCGGTCGCCCCGGTAAAGTTGGTGCGATACGATGGCCTGACCTGGCTGTGGCCGAACCGGTAGGAGGCTACTGAGAACTCGACCGGGACGAACGGCTCCCGCCGCCAGTTGTAAAACTTGCGGCCATTATTCAGCACGTCCTCGACGACCGACTCGCCGCAAGTCAGGCGGAGGAACTCATGGATTAAGATCCACTGGTAGTGCCAGCGGACGATGCGCTGAGCCTCAGCAAAGATCTCATCGAGTGGGCTGCCGGACATGCCGAGTTCCGTTTCGACGTAGTCGATTACCGCATTATGAAACCGCAGGAAGGATAGATGCAGTTGCGACACAATCAGGTTCTCGTCGTTCCGTGGGTCTCCGATGAGGGCCGTCTCCTGGCTGTTCCGTGGAACGTCGAAATGGAGGGGCGAACCGGATCCGGGAATTTCTTCGACCAGGAACTTGATGCCCCGGCCGACGGCGCTCTGGTCATACAGATGGGGACTGGCCATCGGCCCGGCCCCATATACGTTGTCCAGAGCCAAGGTCGGCGTGCGGAAGTTGGCGATCTGCTCCGGATCGACCTGTCGCTCCAAACTGGAGGTGGGGTCGAAAGTCATGTCGTGGTCGACGAACTGACCCAAGAAGGTCATCCCGGCGGTCATTTGGGGGTTGTTGGGATTATTGCCGGACAGGGCCGGGTTGGTGATCAGGGCCTGGGGGTCGGAAAGGTCGTCCTGGGCGTCCATGATGCCGGCCGGCCGGCCGATTTCCAGAAGTGCCGCCCGGACTTGCGGCGTGTCGGCCGCGAACGGCGGCAACTCGCCGAACATCCTGCCGAATCGACCCGAGTCAAAATATTTCGACCGTGGGGGAACCTGATCCTCGGGATAGATACCATGCCTGTGTGTCATTGGAGCCCCCTTTTCAGTGGTTTGAGTGGATCATGAAGGGTTGCCACCCCTGCCGCGACAAGCAGAAGGGTATGTCTCAAGGGAAGCCTCCTTCGGATGTTTGCACTCGGTCTCGAATATGGTTTTAACTATGGATCGGTATTAAATGATCAGCTGCCCGTTATCGAAACGCCATGCATATCAAACCGAGCTTGGGGAACTTCTAGTTCCGGCGCCACAGAGAAGATATGGGGTGAATCATGTATTTTTCAGAGACCAACAAACATAAAGAGAATCAATCTGAGTTTTTCGCCTTGAGGGATTAATCTAAATAGCTTTGAGGAAAAAAATGGCGGCGGCTAAATATGCGCGGCAATCTCATCCTCGAGGGTTTTGAGGAGCCCCGAGTAAAAGTGGTCGGCCCCGGGGATCACCTCGAAGGCGGCCGACGGGTTCCAGCGCGCGCGGGCGCGGTCGATCATGGCGGGAGGGGCGATCTCGTCCCGTTCGCCGGTGACGATCAGATGCAGATTGGGAATTGGTGCGGGCGGGCCGAAGTCGATGAAGGCGAGCGGCGGGGACACCATCACCATGCGCTGAAAGTTCTCACTCACCCCGGCGTTGACCCAGGCGCCGAAGGAATAGCCCGCGATATCGACATCGGTCATGCCCATGCCGGCCAGGCATGCGCGGGCGGCGTGGACGTCCCGGCGCTCACCGATCCCCTTGTCGTGGCGGCCGGCGCTGCCGCCGGTTCCGCGGAAGTTGAAGCGCAGCGTGCTGAACCCCTTGCGACGGTAAGCGTCGCGCACGGCCAGGACCACGGGGTTGTCCATGTCGCCACCGTATAGAGGGTGCGGGTGGGAGATGACCACCCCCTTCGTGCCCGACCCGCGCCCCAGCATCCCTTCGAGCCGCAGGTTCTCGGACGCGAAAAACAAGGTCTCTTCCGGCACGGCGTTCAGCGTACTTTCTGCAGCGTGGCAAGGATCTCCTTGCCGAATGCCTTGCGCTGCCATTGCTTGAGCCCGTTCAGGTCGGCGAGGTCCTCCGCTTTCAGGGGACGGCGTTCGGCCAGCGCGCCCATCGTGGCTTTGGAGCAGATCAGGGAGGGGTCGATTTTCAACCGGCGCGCCTGGGCCTCGCGCCAGCTGCGAAGGGCCTGAATGCGGTTGGACACCACCGTGGGCACGGTTTTCTGTTTCTGGCGCGGATAGCGCGGCAGCTGGGAGGCCGGCACGTCCAGGGCTTTTTGGATGGCGGCGACGACGTCGCGGCCGTGGCGCTCCATCTGGGTGGCGCTCAGGATCCCGGCCTGGTCGAGCGCCTCCAGGCTCTCCGGCCTGGAAGCGGCCAGGGCCAGCAGGGTGTCGGGGTTGAAGACCTTGAAGGGGGGGCGGTCCTTGCGGCGGGCGAGCTGCCGCCGGAGCTTCAGCAGGTTTTCCAGAACGGCCAGCCCGCGGGGATCCAGGCGCCCGGCGCCTTTGCAGGCCAGGAACAGCGGTCCCTCATCGGCGGCGGACGGCCTGACCTTGCTCAGCAGGCGGCATTCCTCGTTGACCCAGGAGAGGCGGTCCTTGGCCGCGAGCTCCGCCTCCAGCCGTTGGGCCAGCGGCAGCAGGTAGCGCACGTCCGATGCGGCGTACGCCAGCATGCCCGGCGGCAGCGGCCGCAGGGACCAGTCCTTGCGCTGGTATTTCTTGTCCACGGTCACGCCGAAAAGGTTTTTCAACACCGCCTCCAGGCCGGTCTCCTTAAAGCCCAGGAAGCGGCAGGCGAGCTGGGTGTCGAAGAGGGCGTTGATCCGGATCTCGAAGTCCCGGTAGAGGGAGCGCACGTCGTAATCGGCGCCGTGAAACACCTTGCGGATGTCCGGGTTCCGGAAAACCGGTTTGAGGGGGGACAGGTCCCTGATCGCGATCGTGTCGATGATGACGTTGCGCTGCGCCGTGGCCAGCTGGATCAGGCACACCTTCTCCTGGAAATGGTACATGGAGTCGGCTTCAAGGTCGATCCCGAGGAGGGGCTCCTGCTCGAGCGCGGCGGCAAGGGTTTCAAGGTCCGATGGGGTGTCGATGATGTCATACCGAAGCGATCCGTCTACAGCCATTTTCTGCTTGACCCATTCGTTTCTTTTTTTTAATCACTACCATTCCGCAGACCATGCGATGAAGCGGCCCGCTGCCGGTTGTGGAATCAGGCGAATCGGTGTAATATCAAAAGTCGACCGGTCGCCCTTCCACCGGTCTTTTGTTTTGCTCTCTCCGGGCCGGCGGGCGACCGGTGGACCGGACAGACCCGCGGGACAGACACCTGAGGCGTCGACGCCCCAACGGAACAACCCTCAACGGCATAAAAGAGACAAATTTAATGATCAGCATAACACTTCCGGATGGCAACATAAAGTCTTTTGATCAGGCCATTTCCGGCCTGGACCTGGCGCGCAGCATCTCCGAGGGGCTCGCCCGCAACTGTGTCGCCATGGAGCTGGACCACCGGCTGGTGGACCTGAACGCGACCATCGACCGCGACGCGACGGTGCGACTGATCACCACCAAAGACCCGGAGGCGCTGCAGGTCATGCGCCACAGCGCCGCCCATGTCATGGCCCAGGCGATCCTGCGCCTTTACAAGAATGCCAAGCTGACCATCGGCCCGGTGGTCGAAGACGGGTTTTACTACGACATCGACATGCCGCCCGTTTCAGAAGAGGACTTCCCCGCCATCGAGGCCGAAATCCAGAAGATCGTCAAGGCCAAGCTGCCCGTCCGGCGGCGCGAGGTGACCAAGGCGGAGGCGCTGGAGTTTTACCGCAGCGAGCCCTACAAGCTGGAGATGATCCGGGAGCTTCCGGACGGCACGATCTCGGTCTACGAGCAGGGCGAGTTCACGGACCTCTGCCGGGGGCCGCACGTGCCGCACACGGGGCTCGTCAAGGCCATCAAGCTGCTCAAGGTGTCCGGCGCCTACTGGCGCGCCGACCCCGCCCGCGCCCAGCTGCAGCGCATCTACGGCACGGCTTACTTCGACAAGAAGGAGCTCGACGCCTACCTCACCTTCCTCGAGGAGGCCAAGCGCCGCAACCACCGCAAGATCGGCCTGGCCCTGGACCTCTTCAGCTTCCGGCATGCCCTTTTTTCACCCCAGGGGGATGGTCATCTGGAACGCGCTGCTGGAGTACTGGCGCAGCGAGCACCGGGCCGCCGGCTACGTGGAGACCAAGACCCCGATCATTCTCAACCGCGCGCTCTGGGAACGCTCCGGCCACTGGGAGAACTACCGCGAGAACATGTACACCACCTTGATCGACGAGACGGAGTACGCCATCAAACCCATGAACTGCCCCGGCGGCATGCTGCTCTACAACTTCAAGCCGCATTCCTACCGGGACCTGCCCCTGCGGGCGGCCGAGATCGGGCTGGTGCACCGCCACGAGCTCTCCGGGGTGCTCTCGGGGCTGTTCCGGGTGCGGGCCTTCCACCAGGACGACGCCCACATCTTCATGACGCCCGAGCAGATCGAGCAGGAGATCCTGGGCGTGCTGCGGCTGGTGGAGCGCATTTACGGGGCCTTCGGGCTGGGGTTCCACCTGGAGCTGTCCACCCGGCCGAAGAAGTCGATCGGCACCGACGAGCAGTGGGAGCTGGCCACCCGCGGGCTGAAATCGGCCCTCGGCGCCTACGGCCGCGACTACAAGCTCAACGAGGGCGACGGTGCCTTCTACGGCCCCAAGATCGACATCCACATCAAGGACGCCCTCGGCCGGACCTGGCAGTGCGGCACCATCCAGCTCGACATGTCGCTGCCCGAGCGCTTCAACCTGCACTTTGTCGACAAGGACAACGAGCGCAAACGGCCGATCATGATCCACCGCGTGATCTACGGTTCCATCGAACGGTTCCTGGGGATCCTGGTCGAGCATTTCGCCGGCCGCTTCCCGCTGTGGATGTCCCCGCTTCAGGCGGTGCTCCTGCCCATGAACGACGAGCTCAGCGCCTACGCCGAAGAGGTCAAGGCACGGTTCGACGCGGCCGGCCTGCGCACGGAGGTGGACAGCCGCACCGAGAGCCTGAACCGGAAGGTGCGCGAAGCCCAGCTCAACCAGGTGCCGCTCACCCTGACCATCGGCGCCAAGGAGAAGGAAAGCGGCACGCTCGCCGTGCGGACCCTGGACGGCAAGGTGGCCTACGGGATCACCCACGACCGGTTCATCGCCGCGGTGTCGGAAAACATCCGGCAGCGCGCGACCGGCTTCGAGGGGTTTTAGCAAGAGCATTGAAAAGCCGCTTTCTATGGCAGGATTCCCGATACTGTGCGGTTTTTGGATAGGCTCACATGAAGCGAGTTTAAAGTCGAAAGTTAAAAGTTTAAGGTTGGGAGGATGGTGTCTTGTCTTTATACTTTAAACACTTAAACCTTAAACCTTCCGCTGGCCTTTGAGCTGGCAGCTGCATTGGCCGACCGCCGGGTGCTTGTCTTTTAGGCGGCCGCTGTGATGTGCACCGGCGGAGGGGCCAAGCGACAAAAGAAATGCCAGGCAGAAAAAACAACAACGCACCGGCGAATGCCGGCGTCACCACGAGCCGGGCGGCATTCTGCGATCTGCGCTGCGAATGCGCGGATTTTGCCAAGACCGACGCCCTGGACGGCAGCTGCCGGACGTTCATGTCCGTGTGGTGCCGAAAACTCCGCCGGCACGTGACCAAGAACGCCCCCTGCGAGGCGCGCTACGGCCGGCGCCGGCCGACGACGGGCTTTTAAATTCATCCCGAATTCCCGATGAACCATTTCCTCCGCTACTGGCTGCCGCTGATCGCCTACTGCCTGATCCTTTTCCTGCAGTCGAGCTCGGAGTCCCCGGCGGACCTGCCGGCAATCGAGCATGTGGACAAGGTGTTGCACGCTGGCGCCTACGGCCTTCTCGGCATTCTTTTCTACCGAGCCTACCGCTCCCGCTGGCCGAACGCTTCCGGCTGGACCATGGCCAACGCCAGCCTGCTGTCCGCCGCGTTTTACGGCCTGAGCGACGAGATCCACCAGTATTTCGTGCCCGGCCGCAGCGCAGACCCCTGGGATTGGCTGGCGGACACGACCGGCGCCATGCTGGGGGTGGTCGCGTACCACGCGTTGATGTATTACCAATTCCGCAAGGCCTCGGCGAGGCCGAATTGACAAGCCGGTCGGGCCTGGATAGAAAACGCAAGCGGCCGAGGCGGCCGCCGCCCGGCGCATGGTCATTCAGCGGCTGCTCGCAATAGGAAACTGCAACTCCGAAGCGTTGGACGCGATCTGCGGAATCTCCGAGTTCAAGGTCTGCGCGGGCAAGCTTGAGAGGGCAGCA